>Ga0157372_10003830_pt1 | contig 16171 bp, 16 predicted proteins | sample C55metaG_FD_115307 | JGI IMG/M metagenome (GOLD analysis project Ga0157372, IMG submission 115307) | Corn rhizosphere microbial communities from Kellogg Biological Station, Michigan, USA - C5-5 metaG | ecosystem: Host-associated > Plants > Roots > Rhizosphere > Soil | place: USA: Michigan... | reverse complement strand
TGGCGGGACCGTGGTGGGCCTTTTTGACGACATTCGCTATGACGAAGATTCCGTTCACCTTCGCCCCGGTGAAATTTTCCTCGCCTACAGCGACGGCGTCACCGAGCCAGAAAACGACTTTGGTGAATTCGGCGAGCAACGATTGATCGAGATCGTGCAGGAAAACCGCGACCTTCCGCTCGAACGCATTTCTGAAATTGTGACTGCCGCGGTTGACGACTGGATCGGCGGCGCCGAGCAGCCGGATGACGTCACGCTGGTGCTGGCGAGAGCGCGGTAAATTCTCTAGCCGCAATTCTCGTGATAATTTCCCAAAATCGTGTCGTCCCGACGCGACAAGTTGAAGACGGATCGGAGAGGGACCTTATGTCATCTCGCAGCGCGGGTGCAGTCGTCGGGACACAAAAGGGTTCGTCCAGCCACCCAAACCAGCAACTTCCATTTCTTCGTTGTGTTTCAATAACCGAATCACTTCGGAGGATCAGTGCCCAAAATTTCCCGCCTCATCGCCGTCATTTGCCTACTGGCTGCGACAATTTTCCTTGCAGCATGCCCATCGCGCCGCAGCATTGAATCAATCAATCGTGATCCGGCGCGCTTTCACGATCACGAAGTCACAGTAGCCGGCAGGGTAGTAAATTCTTTCGAGGTTATGGGTGTGGCAGCATTTGAAATCGACGACGGCACCGGACGCCTCTGGGTTTACAGCAACAAATTCGGCGTTCCCGGCAACGAATCCAAAGTCGCAGTAACCGGGACCATTCAGCAGGGTTTCAGTCTGGGCGGCCGAAACTTCGTCACCATCCTGCGCGAAACCCGTCCTCATCATGAATAAGGGATGCGGCAAGTCTAGCAGTCGAGTTGCGACGGGTCCTTGTTATAATCGATGCTGAATTAACGCCACTTCTCAGTGTTAATTTCGCAGCTGACATTCTCAGTTAGCTTCGGATGGCGCTATCGTCTAGGGGTTAGGACGGAAGATTCTCAATCTTCAAACCCGGGTTCGATTCCCGGTAGCGCTACCATGATTATCTTTGCTGGTAATTCCGATAGCCGGTTCCGTGCAAGATGCATTGATTCTGCCCTCAACTTCACCATCGTCGAGGTCGTTGGCTAACGTAGTCATTCAATGCGTTGTTCCAATCTGCCAAGTCGGCATTGGGCAAGCGATCTAGTGGATTCCCTCCCCGCGGGCGCAGTATGTAAAGTGCCCAAATCAACACGGCCACATTATACGAAGCCGAATTAAGTATTGAGAAAGCTAGTGGATCCAGCCAATGTAAGGCGCCACATTCAAATGCGAATAGCGCCCCCGCCGAATAGATGCCGAACCCGAGGAGAATTCCCAGCGCTTCGTGGTGCCAAGTTAGTCCTAAGACAGACATGAGAGCGATCACCACGATCAGCAAAGAAGCTTGCAGAAACCTGACCGAGCGTTCCGCCAGCAGAATAATTTCATATACCGCGTAATTTCCCGTCAGGGGTTTGGCTGAAACAAACATCAGTAAGGCGGCGACCGCGAAAAGCCCGGTAAATATCCACACAAGGCTCATAACAAATCTTGGCGAAGTGTACGGAGGAAGAATGTGTCTCAGGATCTCGAAAATTACAGCTAGGCCCAGGACAACGGATACGGCTTCCTCACACCAATGAAGGTGATGGAAAAGGCTTCCGTAGGGCCTAAAAAATAAAAGTCCTGTGGTTGAGAATAACACCCAAAGGGTATAAGTGAAGAAAACTGGAAAACTCTTGACCAATTTGTGCCGCACCATGCCGAAGATGATGGCGTCCTGCAGCACGATTGGGACCACCCAGAGAGTATAGATTACGAAATTAAGGAGTGTCATGGCGCACACTGAGTGACGTGGAGCCAATGCTGCTAACAACTTTCCTAGCGCAACGATCGGCGATTCACGTAATTGTCTAGAACGTTATTCCATTCTGCTAGGTCGGCGTTTGGCAAGCGTTCTACTGGCGCTTTCCTGCTTGGCCGCAGTATGCAGAAAGCCCAAATCAAGGCGGCAAGGTTATACCCAGCTGAATTCAGTATTGAGAAAGCAATAGGATTCATCCAATGTAAGACACCGCATTCAAAGGCGACAAGCGCCACTGAAGAATAGACGCCGAAACCGAGAAGAATTCCCAGGGCTTCATGGTGCCACCTTAGTCCTAAGACAGACATGAGGGCGATCACTACGATCAACAAAGAAGCCTGCAAAAATCTCACCGAACGTTCCGCCAGCATAATAATTTCATACATGGCGTAATTTCCCGTCATAGGTTTGGCCAAAACAAACATCAATAGTGCGGTAATTGCGAAAAGCCCCGCCAATACCCAGACGAGACTAATAACAAATCTCGGTGAGGAGTAGGGAGGAAGAATGTGTCTCAGGATCTCAAAAATTGCCGAGAGTCCCAGTACTACGGATAGGGCTTCCTTGCACGAATAAAGGCGACGGTAAACGTTTCCGGTAGGGTGAAAAACCAAAAGACCGGTTTCCGAGAAGAACACCACAACGGTATAAGCTAAGAAGACCGGGAAACTTTTGACCAATTTGCGTCGAACCATGCCAAAGACGATAGCCGCCTGGACTACGAGCGGAAACAGCCAGAGAGCGTAGATTACAAAGTCAAGCGGTGTCATGGCGCACTGCCAGAATACCTCGAATCCTTACGGGGCGGCGACCAGGAACATAGGATTCTGGGTAGGCGGAACTCCGGAAGTCAGGGGAGGGAAAGTGCTCAGCGGCGGGTCGAGAGCTATGCCATTGTAAGTATTCTCCGGCTTTCCATTCGCGGGATAAGTATCGACCACTGCAACATTTCCGGCGTCGCATTGCGAAACATAAACTTTGAAATTCGAGTTCGTGCTGCCTTCTGAAGCAGCGGCAAAGACCCGAAATCCAACCGTTCCGCAGCCGGATTGGGCTGAGGTGTCATTGACCTGGCTGAGCGGAATCGTCTTGCTCACGGTTTCGCTGCCAGTATCAATGACTGAGAGCTGGGTACACACCGTTCCTGCGTTCAGCTGATAACTGGACACATAGGCGCGGCTTCCATCTCCTAAAACTGCCACCGACGTAGGCACCAGGGCGCCGGCCCCGCAGGGCGATGCTGCGGCTGCTGGTATTGCAATGGGATTTACCGACGCCGGCAAAGGCATGCTGCCGGATACGTCGAAGATGCTTAAGCTATCGGAGCTGGGGTTCGTGACATAAAGACGATTGAATATCTTGTCATATTGCATGAAGCTTGCGCCCGCACCAGCCGAGGCTGACGATGGGATGACCGAATCCGACGTGGTATCGATGGCATAAATTGTGCCGTTTTTATCCAAGACGTAAACTTGCCCGCTATCAGCCCGGGCGACCGCCCAAACCGGGACCGGACCGGTTGGACACGGTGGCGGACTGACGCTGCCCAGGCAAATGGTTTTCGACATTGTGTTTGAAACCGTATCGACCACGGACACACTGCCGCCTGAGGCGCTGTTCCCATGGTTTGCCACATATACTTTTTGTGCAGCGGGCGCTTGAGCCACTGCTATCGGATGGCTATCCACTGGCACTGCCGCTGTAACTACATTCGTGTTTGTATTGATTACGTACAGAGCGTCAGTCCCGTAACCCGCAACGAAGACGCTGGCATTTTCCGCACTATTGACGAACACCGCATTGGGAACTTTCGCCTGCGCGCCGAAAGACTCCGGCTCGCTGCCGCTGGTGGAATTCGATACTGAAAAAGAATTTCCGGCGGCGCCGGTCACGGTAAACGCGCCATTGAAGCCCGCCGTGGTGCAGCCGCTTACGTAAACCGTGTCCCCGACTGAAAATAATCCGGTGCCTCCGGAATAGGTGTAACTGGCAGTCGAGCCGTTCCCGGTCGCCTGGGTTATGGTGGCAGCGGGCGACGGAGGCAAGTTGACTGTCACGGTGCCTGCGGGGGACGACGAGTTGCCCACGGAAACCGTGTCGTCACCGCTATTTGCGATATACAACAGCGCTCCTGAAAGGGTTGTTCCCGCGTGGATTGGAACCATCCCGACTCTGATCTCTCCGCGCATACTATCCCCGGAGACATCAATACTGCTTACGCTGCCACGGTCGCGGTGGTTGTCGCCCACTCCGTCGCTGTTGATTGAAGCTACGAAATGCGCGGGAGCCGGACTAGGTTGTAATCCCTGGATCGGCTGGGCTACGGGGCGATACGTCTCGCCGCAGCTGGCGCAGATCAATCCCAGCAACAGGGTGAACGCAGCTCTTAGCGCGCGCGACGATGCTGAGTGCGCATGATTCCGGATAGGAACTCTCATTAGGAATTGCTTATTCTAGCGGCTTGCGGCGAAGTCCGCCACCAAGCACACGGCTTCCAATTGAAGGTAGGAAGCGCAGCGAGGGTAGAAGGTTGTAAGCTCGAAGATTCCGCCTAGCGCTTTGCCCGTTTGCGCGGGGGCGCCTCAGCAGCTGCGGTAGTTGCCGCCGGCTTTTTCTTTCCTTCCATTTGCGCCAGGCTTTGTTTTAGGGCCGCCATCAGGTCGACAACCGGAGCAATTTTCTTGGGCTTTTCGACTTCCGCGATCTTGCCGCCTTCGAGTTTCGTCTGGATCAGATTTTTCAGATTTTCCTGGAAGTCGTCTTTGAACTTTTCCGGCTCCCATTCAGCGGCCAGCGCCTCTATTAACTGGTGAGCAACTTTTACCTCGGCGTCTTTCAATTCGACATCCGGCGCCCCAAAGCCTTCCACTTTGCGAACTTCTTCTTCGTAATACATGGTGTGCAGCATCAGCCCGCCTTCATGCGGTCGCAGGAACACGGTGTACTCGCGATTATGCATGGTGAGCTTGGCGATCCCAACGTACTCACTTTCCTCTAGCGCTCTAGTGAGCAGCGCATAAGGCCGTCGGCCAGCCTCTTTGGGCATCATGTAATAGGAAGAGTCGAAATAGACCGGATCGACTTCGCTGGTTTTCACGAACTCGATAATCTCCATGTTCTTGGCGGTCTTCGGTTCGATTTGCTTGATCTCTTCGGGCTCGACGACGACGTACTCGTTTTTGCGATACTCATAACCCTTGACGATCTCACTGCGCTCAAGGACCTTGTTTTCGGCCGGACAAATAAGCTGCTGCTTCACGCGTGTAAGATCGTCGCGATGCAGCTGGTGAAACGAAATCCCCGTGCTACGCGCGCCGGAAAACAGGCGCACCGGAATTGAGATCAAGCCAAAGGTTAAATATCCCGACCAAACCGAAGCCGCCATAGTTCCATTCCTTTTGCCGGAGCGGATTGCATTTTGTAGACCGCTCACGTCGAAATTCTGACTGCTCGAGCCCAGCATCCACCGGGTAGCAGTTTAGACTACTCCGTGCTCTTTGATGCAGCGGAATTGTGCGGGTAACCGAATCTGGAAGCGGGAGGGCTGGTGGCCAGGTCTTGATATGGCCATATCTGGTGTTTACGTGCGTGGTTCCGCATCTCCGGCCTAACCGATACGGCTGGTTGTCAGTCACTCTCGTTTGATATGAGCTACTTACCTCACTATCCGGGTACGGTGTTGGTCCAGCCGGCAGGCAAAGTAGCGGCTTTTGCTGCCTTAACTGTAGTTTTTGCCGCTTTAGGCAAGGTAGTGCGCGGGGTAACAGCTGGCGGAGCAATTGCGGGAGGTGCGGTTTGCGTTGCTCTGCTCTGGGCTGCGGGACTCGCTGGATTCGCCGGACTCTTGACCGTATTCGTGTTGACATGGGTCGCGACCCGCTTCGGCTACAAACACAAGCAGCGACTCGGGACCGCAGAAGCCCGAAGCGGAAGAAATGCGCTTCAGGTACTGGCCAATCTTGGGAGCTCGGCGGGCTGCGCCGTTTTGTACTCAATCCTGTGGCCCGACCGGCGAATTCTCATCGCGATGGCTGCGGCACTGGCCGAGGCCGCTGCGGACACGGTTTCGAGCGAGATGGGCCAAGCCGTCGGCGGAGCGCCCAGGCTGATCACAACCTGGAAAAAAGTCGAGGCGGGTACAAATGGTGCGGTCACTTTAGCAGGAAGCATGGACGGGGCCACCGCCGCCGTTGTGGTGGCGCTCGTGTTTGTTCTTACTAAAATCTTGCTGTGGCGATCATTCGTCGTCTGCGCAGTGGCGGGAGCGGCCGGAATGCTTTTTGACAGCTTCTTGGGAGCGACCCTCGAGCGCAAGCATTGGCTCGGGAACAACGAGGTCAATTTTGCTTCGACGATATTCGCCGCAGCGGTAGCTTTTCTTTTGTCATGAACTCAGGCGGCGATTTTCGTGGGGACAGCCGCCCCCGGCTGTCCGGCGGAGCCAGGCTCCGCGATTTCACGTGAGGATCGGGTGTTGGTGCTCTTCCGATTGCTGCTCGGGCTTCGTCCTCGCGTTAACTTCGTTGCGGCTAACCCAGGGCTTACGCCCTGGGCTATTTAAATGTCGCCCTCCGGGCTGGGGCTTCTTGTAGATAGCATCCCGTCCGATCTATCTAGTTTCGTTGTACCAGCCGCTTCGACAAGTTCAGGGCAGGCTCTGTCCGGTCAACATCACGCAGCTCGCGTGATGCGTTCAGCCTCAATCCCATCCAGCGCGGACCACAAAGCCTTCGCGGCGCTCTCCCCACCCTGCAGCGCCCGATCTGCGGCCTCCGGATCGCCTTCGACAGACTTTGCCAGCTGCTGTTTCCATACTCGCGAGTGATAGACGTCAGCCGTGGTATGTAGCGTAAAGTACTCACAGGTCCTGGCATCAGCGCCATACCTTACCTGCAATCCACGAGCCTTCTCAGCTGCGACGCGAGGCACTTGCGATTCGTAAGCGTAGAAACCAGCTAGCGCCTCTTCGATAGTGCCGTGCTCCGCGACCGATTGAAACTTCTCTATCAAAGCGTCGACTTCGGCGAGAGGCTTTGCATTCCCCACGCGCTCGCCGCCCATACCTTCAACAAAATCGAGCCATAGCTCAGAGTGCGGACGCGACCCGGGCGATCCCATCTCGTCTTCACAATTCGCCGTGACCGCCCGACGAACGTCGCCCTGTGGAAGCCGCGAAGCAAACGCTCGCAAATATTCCGGAAACGCGTTCACGTGATGAAAATAGTTCTGCCCGTAGTTCCGCAAATCCTCGCGAGTCAATTCACCCGCGCTCCATGCCTTATAGAAATGATGGCAAAGCAAGTCATATTTCGCGATGCGGGCATCGAGCTCAGTAAAGAATTCTCGAGTGGTCATCTTCCCTCCGTGAAAAGTCATACTACGAGGAACAAACCTGTGCTGGCAATAGCGCACGCTTTCCGATTTGGGAACCATATCCCGCGCGCCGCAAAGAATTTTCTAACCGCCGATGGATGTAGTGAGACGATGTCAACGTGCGTGTGCTCCTACTCTTGGCGATTTCTGCATCGTGTCTCTCTCAAACTGATGCGCGCGTCCCGGCGGAAGTGAAATTCAAATCCGGCTACATTAATCCCATTCCTAAGCCGATCGACTTCACGTCCGCTATGTTATGGGGAATTGCCATCGCCGATACGCGTGTGCCTGGTTCCGAGAAAGCGCAAGTTGAAATTGCTCAGACGCGGCTGTCATGCCGAGTGGACGGGAAAGATGTAATCCTGAACGACGATCGCGGCAACGTTCGCGGAGGACTCTATCGACGCATTCCCTGGTTCGGAACTGAGGCGCATACGCCGTTGTCCCTCACCTACTCTGAGGACCACCGCGCAGTGGTTCTTCGCGTTGGCGAGCAGCCCGACCGGGTCTGGCATTTCTGGGCGGGCTCGCCACGGGTCACGCTTCCACTTGGACACCTCGAAGGCTGCACGGTAGTTGTCCGCGCTCGAATTTCCTCCGGCGCGCTCTTACAGATTGGCATGGATTACTGGCGCAATTCGACCGTGGGCTTTGGATCCGGTGGCAACAATCACGAGGCGGGGGCAAGCAATTGGTATTTCCCGTCACCAGGTTGGCAGGAAGCTGTGTTCACCAATGTTAAGTAATGATCACAGGCGAGGAGGCGACCCTGTTCTCCGACACGTCTTACGGTGACGGGTGCTGACGGACAGACGTTCTGCGCAGCTGCACCAAGGCATAGATCGAAACGATCAACAGAAGAGGAGACGAATAAAACCCAGGGGCCGGACGAGGGAACCTCACAGTGCTCACCGTGTGGCCGAGTATTGTGCCCAGCATATGGCCGAGTGCGTTCAGTATTCCTGCAACAATTGCCACGAAGTAGAGTATCGGTCGAGTCCAGCCAGCGTTGCGGAAAGCAAATGGCGACAATAAGGCAAACACCGAAATGCCAACAACCATGCCGGTCAGCCACTCTCGGAAGTCAAATGTCGGCATCGGCCAAAAGCCAAGCTGGGCACGTATCGCCAAAACAGTAGAGTTGTATACGGCAAGAAATCCGGTGAGCGCCTCGTCAGTAACGTGGGCGGCAAGAGCGATCCACATCATCACCCAGGCCCAGCCCGGCCTGTAATCGGACGGCCTTTGTGTGAGCACCGGAGCTGAAACCGCAGCCATTGTGTTTACAACCATTATCCACCCATTGCCAATCTGTCGGCGGAAAAGATTCCATTAGAATAGAAGTCTTGCAGTTCACCGAACAATTCGACGTCGTTGTGGTCGGAGCGGGGCATGCCGGTTGCGAGGGAGCAGTAGCCTGCGCCCGCATGGGCCTCAAGACGGCGCTCTACACCCTTAACGTCGATCTCATCGCCCAGATGTCGTGCAATCCGGCGGTCGGCGGGATAGCGAAGGGCCATCTGGTCCGCGAGGTTGACGCGCTCGGCGGGATCATGGGCGAAGTTACGGATGCCGTGGGGATCCAGTTCCGTCTGCTAAACACGTCACGCGGTCCGGCAGTCTGGTCTCCGCGCGCGCAATGCGACAAGCAAGCCTATCGCCTCAAAATGCGCGAAGTGGTGGAGGCGCAGCCGAACCTCAAGATCAAGCAGGCGGAAGTAGCGGAATTGATTTTGGAAAGCTCTCAGCCATCAGCCTTCGGCCATCAGCAAGAACGGGAAGGGCACGATTTAAATCGTGTAAACACCGGGGTGCCCCACCCTTCCGCGCCTTTTGCGGAGGGTGGGGGTGTTGACCTCGCGCGCGACTCACGACGGACGACCCACGACAACTCTGGTACGGACCACCGTCTTTCGGCCCCCCATCGCATCCTCGGCGTCCGCCTTCGCGATGGCCGCACCGTCGGCGCGCCAGCGGTCATTATTACTACCGGAACTTTTCTCAACGGGCTTATCCATTGCGGCGAACAACAATATCCTGCGGGACGTTCCGGCGAACCGAACGCTGTGCTGTTGGGCGAAGCACTCAAGAAACTCGGCCTGCGAGGATGCCGCCTCAAGACCGGCACCCCTCCGCGCCTCGATGGCCGAAGCATCGACTGGACGAAATTCCAGGTTCAGCCGGGAGATCTCGATCCCACACCCTTCAGTTTCCGCACCAAGCGAGTTTCGCACCACGATTCACAAGTGCCCTGCTACATCGCTTGGACGACGCCGGAGACTCATCGCATCATTCGCGAAAACGTTCATCGCTCGCCGATGTACAGCGGCCAAATTCAATCCATTGGGCCGCGATATTGTCCGTCGATCGAAGACAAGATCGTCAAGTTTCCTCACAAGACGACGCACCAGCTTTTCCTCGAACCGGAGGGACTGAACACGCACGAAATTTATGTGAACGGAATGAGTACGTCTTTGCCGGTCGAAGTCCAGCTCGAAATTCTGAAGTCGGTTCCTGGCCTGGAAAATGCGGAAATGCTGCGCCCCGGATATGCGATCGAATACGACGCGATCGATCCCACCGAACTAGAACGCACGCTTGAGACAAAAAAAATCTCTGGCCTGTTTTTGGCGGGGCAAATCAATGGAACTTCGGGTTACGAAGAGGCAGCTTGCCAGGGATTGATGGCGGGCATCAACGCTGGACTAAAAGTTAAAGACCAACCGCCACTCATCCTCGATCGCACCGAGGGCTACACCGCCATCCTGATCGACGATCTTATTTCGAAGGGCACGAACGAGCCGTACCGCATGTTCACCTCGCGCGCCGAATTCCGTTTGCACCTGCGGATCGATAACGCCGACCAGCGGCTTACTCCGCATGGGCGCCGTATAGGCCTGATTAGCGACAATGCATGGGCCGACTTCCTCGCCAAACAAGAACGACAGAAAGAAATTAAGCGGTTACTGGAAAAGACTAGGCTGACCGCGCCGATGGTTGAGAGCATTCAGCAATCAGCAATCAGCACTCAGCAAGTACCCAGCACAGGCCATGTGGGGACAGCCGCCCCCGGCTGTCCAGCCGAGCGCAGCTCGGAATTACTAAATGACCGGGAATCCGCGGAAGAGCAAGCCGCACCGGGGAAGGTTGTCAGTCGAGCTGATACGCCCGATCTCTCCGCAGCTCTCGGCCAGCCTCTCGCCCAATTGCTCAAGCGTCCAGAAATCACGGTCGAATTTCTAGCCCCCATTCTGCGCGACCTTCAGCCCACATTCTTTATCCGCGAAGATTTGTGTGAATCCGTGGCCGCTTTGCCGTCCTCAATCCGCAACGAACTCAAGTCCGTCGAAACCGAAATCAAATATGAAGGCTATTTATTGCAGCAGCAACGAGCCATCGACCGGCTGAAGAAATCCGAACAGCGCAATATTCCGGAGTGGTTCGATTACAAATCGGTCAGCGGCCTCTCGCGCGAAATGCAGGAGACGCTAATCAAAATCCGTCCCCGCACACTGGGGCACGCCTCGCGCATCCCAGGCGTGACGCCGGCAGCGGTATCGTTGGTGAATGTTTACATCGAAATACAGGGACGCCGCCGAGAGCAAGTCGCCGCAATATAACAATGCCGCTTTCTTATGCGTTTCTCGATTCGCCGATAGGAAGGTTATTGCTGGCGGGAGATGCTAATGGCCTGCAGCAGATTCTGTTCTCGACCGATGGCCGCCCAGCCAGTCCCGACCCTGAATGGATAGAAGATCGTTCGGCATTGGCAGAGGCCATTCTTCAGCTTAAGGCGTACTTCGCCGGCGAACTTGAGAACTTCGATCTGTCACTCTCGCCGCAAGGAACTCCCTTCCAGCGAAGGGTGTGGATCGAGCTTCAGAAGATTCCGTACGGGAAGACCATTTCTTACGGAGAACTCGCGCGGCGGATCGGTAATCCGAAAGCGAGTCGCGCGGTCGGATTGGCTAATGGATCGAATCCCATTTCAATCGTGATCCCCTGCCATCGCGTGATCGGATCGAACGGAAAGCTGACCGGCTATGGCGGAGGGCTTCCGATTAAAGAAAAGCTGCTGGCCCTGGAGAGACGGCAATTGCGGCTGCTGTAAAAAGGGCGCGCTCAGATCTTATAAGTCAGCCTGCATTTCGCGTGACCTTGATTTAACATAAATGCAAGATGCTCTGGGCATCCAAAATAATATGATGAAAAAACTTCTCCCTGCTTGTGCTCTATTGCTCCTATGTTCATTGGCTGCGGCCCAGGATCCCGCACTGCTTCGTCCTCCCAAGGGCGCACAGGTCGCGCTGGTTGTGTTTCAAGACCTGGAGTGCCCCAAGTGCCGGATGGATTCACCGCTCGAAAAGGATGCCGCCAGGGCCCACAAAATACCGCTGGTGCTCCACGACTTTCCACTGCCCTTGCATAAATGGTCGTTCAATGCGGCGGTGATTGCGCGCTATTTCGATTCGCAATCGAAAGAACTTGGCAACCAGTTTCGTGAATACATCTTCCAGCACCAGCCAGAAGTAACCGCAGACAACTTGCAAAGCTTCGCGCAGAAATTTGCCGGCGATCACAAAGTCGAATTGCCTTTCGTGATTGATCCGCAAGGCAAATTTGCGGCTGAAGTCAATGCAGACAAAGCGCTGGGGCAAAAAGTTGGAATCCAGCACACGCCGACCATCTATATAGTCAGCACGCGCAATCCGCAGCGACCGCTGGTAGAGGTCACGGATTCTAGTCAGTTATTTCAGATGATCGAAGCGGTACAGGCAGAGTAGGCGAGAAGTCAGAATGCAGAAGTAAGAAGTGGGAATGCAGAATTTCAGATTGTAGATTGAAGATTTCAGATTGAAGTCAGAAGGCAAAAGCGAAACGTTGTCCGATTGTGAATCTGCAATCTAAAATCTTCAATCTAAAATCCTCTGGTCTTACTTCTGCATTCTAACTTGTGACTTATCCTTATCCTGCTCTCTTTGCGTCTTCGAACGCGTGTTTCTTCTCCAACTCAGTCAGAGCCGACCTCATGTCCATTTCAAACTTTTCTGCTTGGGCCAAAAGTGTTGCATTCGCCGACGCCCATTCGCCTTCCACCGTCATCAGTCCTGATTCCGCCAGGGTTCGCGCTAGTTCGAGCACATGCGGTACGGTCGCCTCAACATAAAGCGCCTCAGCCGGATCGCCCACCCACACATTGCCGCTGAGCAGCCGCCAATGCCAGAAAACTTTACGCATGATCAGCTTGGTGATGTCCTCATCGCTGGCACGCCCAAAAATCCATTTATTGCGTTTGAAATCGTAATAGCGGCTGGAAAACTGAACCGGTACCATCTTTCCCGATTTCAAAAACTGCAACTGCCTGCGGTCGACATCCTTGCGCAGCGCATTGATCACCGGGCCTTCGACATCTTGCGGCTCCATCGAAGGCAGCACTTCGCGCACCGTTGCCGAAAGATTCACTGCGACAGGGGCGTGCAAGCCATCAGAGTTTCCCAGTTTCACGTCGGCGTGCAGTACCCAGAAGTCAGCGCCTGCAGTCGAACTGTGGAATGGCCACTTGAAGTCGACCAGCAACGGCAAGCCGGTGAGCGATACATAGACTTTTTTACTGGTATGCGTGTTGGCAGCGGTGTCCATAAAATCCCCGTTCAGATGATTGTGAACAAAGATTTTACGACAGAGCGGATTTTCTGGCCGCAGCATTCCAACTGAAGGATGCCCAACACAAATAACAACGGGCGACCCTAAGGCCGCCCGTCACTTCAGCCAGATAAAACTCTACCGTCCCGACGTCGCCGCCATTGTCTTCGATGACTGCGTCTTCGGTTGTGTCTTCGACTGCTGGAACATGGCGCTGATTTTGTCGAGGAAATGCTGCATGTCGCTGCCCGTGTCGATGTTTCCATCGACATAAGGATGCCGGGAGCCGTCGGTGTGCAACACCAGAACTTTTGCCGCTGCCTGCGCCTTCTTCGCCATATAAGGAAGATGATGGCGGTCATCGCGGCTGAGCGTCTGCCCCAGTACCACCAGGTCAAATGATTCCTTGTTTAACAAGCCTTGCACGGCTTTGCGCCCAATCGCGGTTTGCACCGCATATCCGGCATTCTGCAGTTCTGCAGCTTGCGACGCCAATACCTCTTCGTTCGATTCCCCATAAAGCAGCTTCAGTTTGGACATTTTCCGGCCTTTCTCCCTGTCCAAACGGTAGCAACCCGGCATGCAGTTGAGAACGTAACCGAAGATCAAGCCCGAACGGGGCGGTTTTGGCGGTGTTTTCTCGCTTCAGTTTCAGTTTTCACGTTTGAACTGCCCGCCCAGGTGGGGCTTCACTTTGACATAACTGCAAGCGCCGCCCGGAACATGGCGTCGAATGAGCCATTTTTCTCAACCGAGCTGATTGCCTTTTCGGCGGAGGCGCGCTGATACCCAAGATTCATCAGTGCGGATAAAACGTCTTCCTGGATAGCACTGAGCGAAGGCATGACGTGGACTTGGTCGCTGCCGATTGGCGGAAGTTTGTCGCGCAGTTCGAGCACCATGCGCTCGGCAGTTTTTCGTCCGATGCCAGGAATTTTCGTAAGCCGCGCAACATCATTTCCACGAATGGCAGAAGTCATTTCGTCGGTTGCCATACCGCTCAGGATCGTGATGGCGAGCTTTGGCCCAATCCCACTCACACTGATAAGTTTTTCAAACAGATGTTTCTCTTCCGGCCGCAAAAATCCATAGAGCGCAATCTGGTCCTCGCGAACGTGAGTATGAATATGTAGCGCAACCTCTCCACCGGCGGGCGGCAACTCAGAAAATGTCGGGACAGAAATGGTCACGTCGTAGCCGACGCCCATCGCGTCAACGATCACCTGATTGGGATGGCGCGCGATTAGCTTTCCGCGAAGATGGGCAATCATGGAGGAATTGTACTAAGGCGAGTGGTTGTATGTCAGACGTCGCGGCCTTTGCAATATCAGAAAACAGGCCGGTCGGCTGGGGAGGGAAACCAATGGCGGCAGGCTTTTGCGCTAAATTGGTGTCAATGAGTAATATGCCGATTTATCGCCAATAATCGCAGCCCGCTGTAGAATTATTGGACGAGGATTGGCGCCGGTCAGGACTATAAAGGTGGCAACGGCTGTTCTAACACTTGCGGTAGCTTGGATTGTGGGCCAGGGGAGCTTGGTCGACGGAAATACGATGACGTTGCCATGCTAGGCAACGCTCGATACGACTCTTCTGTTGAGTTCTGGGTCCGTAGCATCGGCATGCATTAGGGTCATTCACACCAAACCGGACACCGCATATTGTTTTCGATATGGTCGCCTCCGATGCGCACCGTCCAATTCCTGCAGAGGTGATTAATGATGCAGTTTATCGAACCCTCCATAGAGCTGGTTCTGCGGCCCCAGCCGAATCCAACTACTAAGAAAACGGTCTTTCGCGCAGTGTTCGTGCTGGCAAGCGTGGCATGGTGCATCTTCACGTTGGGAAACGCGACACTAGCAAACGCGGAAAGTACCATCTCTTGTCCATCCGGAACTTACGACATGCTGGATTGGATGACCCTCGATTCCAGCCTGCGAAGCACTTATCACTTGGAGGGAACCAGCAATCCGCTGTACACGACATGGACGCCGGGGAGCGGGAAATTTTACTGGATCGAGGGAGGACTGGGCTACCCTTGGGACATTCAACTCTACGACAGTAAATACATTTATCTTTGGATTACAGAAATGTCTTGGACCGTTCCCCAGAGCTACAAGAAATTCACCAATAATACCAACCTGCCGCTGGTGCCGAGGTGCGCAATGGCTGGCACCCCTGGTTCCACCATCAAGGTTTCAAACACCAACTACGATTTACACACTAACTGTTCGCAGTCGTGCTCGGTAACCTTAGGATTGCAGACTTCAATCAACCAGGTGTGGGGGCCGTACACATATTCTTTCGGCGGGAGTTTGCCGGCTAATCTCAAGACCCTAATGATCAGTTATCGCTACAATTGCGACACCAACTATGCGAACTGCGGCGACAAAGAAGAATATTATTTGATCCAAAAATACGGGCTGGTGCAGTGGGTGCACTATATTCGCATTCCGGCAACCGGAGCATACGCGCAACTGCAGAAAACAATTTTCAATAAGTTGATTGTCGGGGTGGTCACGCCTGATTTCCCGTGCTTCTAGTGATGTGTCCCTATCTGGTTTCGTGCATCAACCGGCAATCGGTCCTTGAGCTTACAACCAGAATGGGATTGCTATTCGTGAGTGAAACCGCGTTCTACCCACCGGAATGGCCTATTCGCCGTTTTCCCTGACAATGAGTGATATGGAGATTTATCGACAGTTCGGCATCCGATACAATCGCCCCGACCGCCGATCAACCACACTGTCTCTAATGACGAGCTATATAAACGCGCCTCTTACCTCATCTGGAAGGAGCACTGGGCTCAGGCCGCCAAACTCTTAGAGCCCGAATCCAGTGAGGCATTATCACTCATTGACCTATAACTTCGCTGGTCGCGCGCCCTGATTTTTCGTTTGCTCGCTAGAACAGCGAACTCTGCCGGCGATGGGGAGTGATTCCGAAATGCTCGTAAGCCAGCGGCGTCGCTACTCTGCCGCGTGGGGTGCGGTTCAGAAAACCGATCTGGATCAGGAAGGGCTCATAAATTTCCTCAATGGCGTCGGGTTCTTCTGCCAGCGCTGCTGCCAACGTGTTCACGCCGACCGGTCCGCCCTGGTATTTTTCGATGATCGCGAGCAGCAGGCGCCGATCGACTTCGTCGAAACCATAGCGGTCCACTTCGAGCATTTTCAGCGCGGCCTGGGCCGTGGGCAGGTCGATCTTGCCTTCGCTCCGCACCTGAGCGTAATCACGCACCCGGCGGAGCAATCGATTGGCGATACGGGGGGTTCCGCGCG
>Ga0157372_10003829_pt1 | contig 16174 bp, 14 predicted proteins | sample C55metaG_FD_115307 | JGI IMG/M metagenome (GOLD analysis project Ga0157372, IMG submission 115307) | Corn rhizosphere microbial communities from Kellogg Biological Station, Michigan, USA - C5-5 metaG | ecosystem: Host-associated > Plants > Roots > Rhizosphere > Soil | place: USA: Michigan... | reverse complement strand
GATTATGAATTAAATATAATAAAAAATAATCAAAATTCAAATTAATAAACTGACAAACAGATACTTATAGCTTAACTTAATGACATTGGGCCTTATACGCATTGGCCGGTATCCGCTGCAATCACTAACACGATTTTTTACTACTCCTGAACCAATCTCAAAATTTCGGGCAGGTTCGGATAACGGATACTTAAGGGTATTGATTCATAAAGAGGATAAAATCGCTCGCGGCCAATCCAATATTCCGTAAGGCCTTGCTTAACTTCTGTCGTGTAAATTAACCGCTTGCCCGTAGCCGGTTTTATTATATAGGTATGAAAATTAAAACTTCCCGGTTTAAGCTTAATACGCTCGCCTTTTTTAATAACATTCTTTTTCGTAACAGAGTCCCATCCAAGTATCTTTTCCTGATATAGGGTATCGGCCGGTACGACTGATATTACTTCATAAATGGTAAAAGACCTGCTTCCTGCATTTATCCATTTTAAAACCATATGACTACCAACCACACGCTTTTCAAATTTCAACCGTGTAAACGATTGATTGGCATAAACATCAAACAACTTCAAATCTCCAATTATCTTATCGTTTACACCATCGTGTTCAGCTTTTAGAAGATACCTACCTTTCTTTAAATCAATTTTCAAGTTATTTGTGTTGGCTTGATTGCCAACACAAAATAATATGATCAAAAGCGAAATACGTCTCAGCATAACCGTAAAATTAGCAATTGATATTACTCAATAAAATTCAGTCGCTTATCCTCTCTAATTTTTCGTAATAAGTTTTTTACATTCAGATGATATAAATATATTAGCAGGAGCACTAATTAATCCCTAAATAATTGGCTCCCGCTGCTTACCGGCTCACCTTAACCTTAATTGTACTTTTAAGTACCTGCAAGCTGTTTGCCCAAACCCTGGTTGATCCGGTTGATTCGTTACAAACACAGTTAGACGCCAATGGGATCTTAGCTTCTATATTCAGCGGCAAAAGCAGCAAACCTACCGCGGTTACCGAACAGGTACGAGACCGCACCTACTGGTCGGTATTGCCATCGGCCGCTTATAACCCGAGTGTGGGGTTTGCAGTTGGGGTAATTTCGTCAGGAGGGAAATACTTTGGCGATCCTTCAACCACAACGCTTTCGGTAATTAATGCGGGCTTTTACCTGTCAACAAGCGGGCTCTCTACTTTTGAGTTTAAGCAAAACGCATTTTCAGCCGAAAACAAGTGGAACTTGCAGGGCACTGTACAAATAGGGAAAACCGTTGCTATGGACAACGGCCTCGGCGCCGACAGGCGCAGTTTTGGCGAAGGCAGCTTTTTCATGAATAGTACCCATTTTGACAATAATCCTGATGCATTCCCTATCCGTTATGTACATATCAAAGCTAATGAGCGTATCTACCGTAAACTGGCCAACCATATACGTAGGCGCCGGGCTAAGCTTTAATTATTACAGCCATATAGATGATGACCGCAAGGATATCCCCATATCAAAAACTCATAACTACCGCTATAGTATCCATAACGGTTTTCCTGTTAACTCGTACCAGGTTAATGGCTTGTTGTTCAATTTCCAGTTCAATAACCGCGACCAGCCTAACCGCCCGTTCAGGGGTATTTATGCCGATATAGTTTTGAGGAGCAACCAAACCTGGCTGGGAAGCAACCGCAATGCCATGCAGGTAAAGTTTAAGTTCAGGAAATACTGGAGCCTGTCATCAACCCACCCGAACATGTTTTTGCGTTGTGGCACTGGTCAAACTATTTGTTAAGCGGGGCGCTGCCCTACCTTGAACTACCCGGCACCGGCAGCGATGCTTATGACCGCATTGGCAGAGCTTTCATTATTGGCAGGTTTAAAGGCATGTCGTTTGTATATAATGAGGCAGAATACCGCTTTCCGCTAACAGGCAATAAGTTGCTCAGCGACGTTGCTTTTGTTAACGCCGAAATGGCAAACAATCAGCAACGCAAAAAGCTATTCAGGTACCGGGAGCCCGGTGGCGGCACCGGATTGCGGCTGTTGTTTAATAAATACACACGCCCTAATCTATGTATTGATTATGCCAGGGGAGCTTATACCTCAAGGGTTTCTTTTTGGGACTTAACGAGGTGTTTAGCTGTAAGCAGGCTTAAATAACAATAATACCGCTATAAACTGGTGTCATTTTTGTACTGATTTTTCTTGAACAAGCAATCTACCGTAAAATGCGCACTCCGTTAACCTCACAACTACTTGGCGACCTTATTGAAAAAGGCTACGAATATGTATTGGTAAAAGTAACCGTAAACCAACAAACCGAAGAGGTGGTTGACATCACCCTTGTACCCGTTAAAACTAAACCCGTCCTTAACAATCTGCCGGCAGGCTACGAGACGTTTTATCGCATAACCCGCGAACCTATGCAACTGGCTTGCGGAGTTGACAAAACAAGTATTTTTATAGAATATCAATCATTTGATAATGAAGTAACCGACAAAGATATTTTTGACGACACTTATTTTAGAATGAGCGAAGAGTTTTTCAGGCAGGTATTGGACAGCCTTGAAGATTACGCCGTAATAACCACCGATAAAAATGGAAACATCAATAGCTGGAATACCGGCGCCCAAAAAGTTCTTGGTTATACCGAACAGGAAGCGTTAGGGCTTAACGGCCGCATTTTTTTTATTATTGAAGATATTGCCGCCGGCAAGCCTGAATTGGAATTAAAAAGGGCGTTAAGCACGGGCAGAGCTATTGACGAACGCTACCATGTACGTAAAGACGGCACTCGTTTTTGGGGGAGCGGACTGGTTTTCCCTTTGTTTGATGAACAACATAATCATCGGGGCTTCACTAAAATAATGCGCAACCAGCGCGAGGAGCAACAAGCAAAAGAACTTGGCATATAAGACAAACGGGGGCACTCAATGAGCGCCCTCGTTTGTCTTATATCTTTTAAAAAAAGGAAATTACGCGTTATAGCTTACGCCGTGATCTTCTTCAACTTGTGGGTTAATAAATGGCGAGCCTTTAGTAAAGCAACCTACAATTAAAAGATAGGCGCCAAAAATTAATTGCGGTAAAACCATTCTATCAGAAAAGGCATAAACCCAGGGTGAGCAAAATAAAAATGATCCCATAATTACGTCGCCTACATTATGCATTACCATAGGGAATTGTTTGATAAAACCCATTTCGTTTTTAGCGAAGATAGCCATGATCAACTGCAGCCAGCCAATTATCAGAGGCAGGAATAAAGCAGCGCCACCAACATGCAGGGTACCACCAAAAGTCCATAAAGTTGAGATCATTAACAGGGCTACAACGTAGTTTAAAAATCCGTAAGTTTTGGTTGAGATGAAGCCTTTCATTTTTATAGCTTATTTATAAAGTATCAGTATAAATGATTTATATCTAAATTTTGTGCCAAAGGTAAACATTTGCATGGCTTAAGCACAGTAAATTTAAAAAATTTGGATAGCCGGTTAATTAACTGGCTACCAGGTCGCGAAATAGCTGAATATGCCAGCTATCTTTAAACGGCACCTCCCATTTAGTTTCAAGCTCGGTTAAATTTTGCACCAGGTTGTTGTAAACAACCGTTTCCTTATTGATGCTACCATCTTTCAGCTTAGCCTCAAAATCATGGCGTGGCAGTGAGAGCACTTCCTCTCCTTCGCGATAAGCCAAATTGAACCTGTCGAAAAGATTGATGCCTAAATGCTGTTGCACCTGCTGCATAAAATGAACCGATTTATCGATAGAGCAACCGCTGGCACCTGCCTGGCTTTCATCAACAATTAATATAAAAAAACGGTTATACCTCACCTCGCCTTTGGCTTTCAGCTGGTTGTTGTGGGCTGTCCAGTTGGTGGTAAACTTGTCCAGCTCGGGCTGTATCTGCTGCACTTCCAGATCGGTTAATTTCCTGTCCGACTGATAGATCCAAACTCTTGACTGTGGAGAAAATTTCATTTCCAAAAATATCAATTTATTAACTTCGGGTTACATTTTGTTGTCATGAAAATATCAATTCTGCCATCAATTGGAAAAACCGCGCTCATTACGTCAATTTTAGTCCTTAGTGCGCTAAATTACGGTTTTAAAGCTGAAATGAACGAACAGGAATGGTTAAACTGGAGCAATAAATGCCTCACCAGCTCATTTAACCCCGCGCCTGATATCAACCTCAAAAAGTGGGAGATAACCCTTACCAACGACTATTTTTTACGGCTGCGAAAAACTTATCAACAGGGCAAGCAGGAGTATTTTTCTTTCAACCTGCACCGTTTAACTAATGTTGATTATGTGGGCAGCGACACTACAGGTACAGTAAAATTCAATACCCAAACCGATGATATCATTGTACAAACCTACGAAGACCCTAATGGCAATATCGACTCAATGGCTACCACATTTGATTTACCGGTACATAACATGAGCGCCACCAAATTTGACAGCCTGAAGAATGCCTTGAAATATTTCAGGACGAAAGGTTTATAACCCATTAGCCCTAACCGTGATCTCGGCAATATCCAGCACCTTTATCTCCTGCTCCTTATCCTGATTTTTTACACCATCAGTTAGCATGGTCATACAAAACGGACAGGCAGCGGCTACAACCTGTGCTTTGGCTTCTATAACATCGGCAATCCGCTCTATATTGATATCCTTTTTGCCTGGTTCAGGTTCCTTAAACATTTGCGCGCCGCCGGCACCACAGCACAGCCCGTTTGATTTGCAGCGTTTCATTTCCACCAATTCGGTATCCAGGATCTCTAACGCCGCGCGCGGAGCCTCGTAAACATCATTTCCCCGACCCAAATAACAGGGGTCATGATAAGTGATCCTTTTCCCCTTAAAACTTTCGCCACCTTCGGCTTTCAGCTTACCAGCATCAATTAACTGTTGAATAAGTTGCGTGTGATGGATCACCTCATAATTGCCGCCCAGGCCTGGATACTCATTTTTTATAGTATTGAAACAGTGCGGACATCCGGTGACTATTTTTTTGATATTATAACCGTCAAGCACCTGGATATTCATCATGGCCTGCATCTGGAACAGAAACTCGTTACCCGCACGCTTGGCAGGGTCGCCGGTGCAATTTTCTTCTGTACCTAACACTGCGTAGCTAATGCCCACATGCTGCAATATCTTACAGATATCGCGGGTAATTTTCCGGGCACGCTCATCAAAGCTGCCTGCACATCCTACCCAAAACAATATTTCAGGTTCCTGCCCTTGTGCAGCCATTTCGGCCATGGTTGGGATTTTTATTTCGGAATTCGGATTTTCCATCTCGGATTTAAATTTGAATTTAAAAAGTAAACTGCCAACTAAAAACTGTTAACTGCCTACCGCTCCTCCGCCCAGTTAAACCTGTCGGCCTGGCTGTATTTCCATGGCGCGCCATTATTTTCAACGTTGCCAAACATATTGTTGAGGCTTGCCGGGGCCTGCGATTCTTCCATTACAATATAACGGCGCATTTCGGTTATGATCTCCAGCGGATTGATGTTCACCGGGCAAGCTTCCACACAGGCATTGCAACTGGTACAAGCCCAGAGCTCTTCGCGGGTAATGTAATTGTCAAGCAATGATTTATTATCCTGGTGATCCTTACCATGCTTATCAATATTATTGCCGACTTCCGTAATCCGGTCACGGGTATCCATCATGATCTTACGCGGCGATAGCAACTTGCCTGTAATATTTGCCGGACAAACCGAGGTACACCTGCCGCATTCAGTGCAGGTATAGGCCTCCATCAGGTTTTTCCAGGTAAGATCAGTTACATCCTTTGCGCCAAAACGCCCGGGCTCGCCAGTATTTTCGGGGACGAATGATGGATCAAGCATGGCTTTAACCTCATTAGTAACCGATGCCATATTGGTAAATTTCCCTTTAGGGTTCAGGTTTGAATAGTACGTATTGGGGAAAGCCAGCAGAATATGAAAATGCTTTGAATACGGCAGGTAATTTAAGAAACACAAGATCCCGACAATATGAAACCACCAGCAAACACGCTCAGTAATTACCAATGCCGAAGCGCTACCAGGCAGCAACGGTGCCAACAATGAACTCACCGGAAAGCTTCCGGCTGTAATATAGTGGCCAAAATGCAGCAGTTGTAATTTATAATCGGCTGCATTCATGGTCAGGAAAGCGGTCATGAGCAAGATCTCAGTAATAAGGATGTAATTAGCGTCAGATTTTGGCCATGATGTCATTTCTGTACCGGTAAACCTTTTAAGATGTACAACATTGCGCCTGCACAGGAAAACGATACAAGCCGTAAGTACCAATACTGCAAGCATCTCGAAACCGCCTATTAAAAAACCATACAAACCACCAAGAGGATGTGAAAAGATGCGGTGCGAGCCAAAGATCCCATCAATCATGATCTCCAGCACTTCAAGATTGATGATAATAAAACCAATATAAATAAAAAAGTGCATTACCGCCGCTACGGGGCGTTTAACCATTTTTGTTTGCCCAAGGGCAATTTTGGCCATTACTTTCCAGCGCAGGGCCGGCTGGTCGTTACGCTCCGTGTCTTTACCCAGCAAAATATTGCGCCTGATTTTAGACACGTTCTTGCCAAAGAAGTAAACGGCAACCGCCAGGATGATAATAAATATAAGCTGAGCAATCATTATGCGTGCATAGTATTTTTCTCAAAGTTAAATGAATTGTTTAAAGCGCGAAATGTTTTGGGATTGAAAAAATATTTGAAAATTAATTAGCTGATTACCTGCATAATTATTTAAAACAAGCAGGCGAACAGAAACTTTTTTCAAAAAAAAGTTTTCAAACATAAAAAAAAGGCTACATTTGCACTCCCCAAACACGGGAACGGTTTGGTACCATAGCTCAGATGGTAGAGCAAAGGACTGAAAATCCTTGTGTCACTGGTTCGATCCCAGTTGGTACCACAAAAAAGACCACGTGGTCAATTTATTTTAAAAAGTTTTTAAAGCCTTCGGATTTTCCGAGGGCTTTTTTGTTTAGTTTTCTTTGAAAATTCCCAAATAAGGGTGATCAATTAGCTTAAGCTCTTTTCTCGATTTCCTTTTTTACCTCTTCTATTAATTGCTGTTCGGTGGGTAGATATAATTTGTACTCGCTCGCGAAAATGGTTTTATTATCTTCCGGAAGAGATATCTTTACTACTGCATTATTCTTTTCAGCGCATAGCAAAATGCCTATAGTAGGTTTTTCGAAGTCCTTCTTTTCGTATCTGTCGTAATAATTTACATACATCTGTAACTGTCCTATATCTTGATGAGTAAACTTTGTAGTTTTTATTTCAATGATCACGAAGCATTGCAGTAGCCGATTATAAAAAACAAGGTCAATAAAAAACTCGTCTCCGTCAATGTGTAGTCGCTTTTGTCTGGCAACGAATGCAAAACCATTACCCATTTCTAACAGAAAATCATGCAAATGAGTAATTATTGCCTGTTCTAAATCCTTTTCATAGTATGATGCTTCACGGTGCAATCCTAAAAATTCAAGATACATAGGGTCTTTGATTATTTCTTTTGCATCAGACGGCTCCCGTTCGTTGCGCGCAACAGCCAATACGCTATCTCTATCGTTACTCATTAGAAGCCGTTCCCATAAACTACTATGGATCTGACGTTCTAATTGGCGTACGGTCCAGTTGTTTTTGATAGTTTCTGCTATATAAAAATCACGTTTATCCTGACTGTCAAGTCGGATTATAACCTTGTATTGACTCCAACTCAATTGCGAATACACTGTATTCGCAATTGGGAATGTGCGATAAAACTGTCGGAAGAGTTCTATCTGCCGTTTAGAAAACCCGCTACCATATTCAGGCTCTAATTGATCAGCAATAAACTTTGTGAGGTAATTGCCATAATCAGCGCGGTCCTTCCCTTGTTGCTCTTCTTCAAAAATACGTTGCCCGATTTGCCAGTACATCAATGTACGCTCGTGGTCGACGAGCCTGATAGCTTTATCCTTAGCCTGAAGAATTATGGCCTGAATATCAGCAATTACAGATTGATTAATAAGCATGGTAGTTAGGATTACAGGTAAATGTCAAATTTACGAAATACAAGTGGTTTACCTAAATTTGAACAATGCCAAATATCTGCCTTAAATGAAAGATGACCGATTGAATTTATACAAGTCCCTATTTAAAGGAAGAGAAGATATATTTGCGCTGAGATGGGAAAAAGGCGGCAAGAGTAGCTATATGCCGGCTTATAGTTTCGACCCGCACCGATACCGACAGCATCAAATGAAAGGCGGCACTTTCCAAACCTTTGCTGATAAAAAATATCAACCCTTAACAGACGATCATTTAATAAAACATCTTAAAGGTGAACAGGTTGTTGGCATTTACCCATTATTACAGGATAATACATCATATTTTATTGTAGCAGATTTTGATGAAGCCGAATGGATTGAGGAATGTAGAACGTTTATTGGAATTTGTGAAGAACATGATATCCCGGCTTACTTAGAACGCTCACGTTCCGGCAAAGGCGGCCACATATGGATATTTTTTGAGGCACCTTATGAAGCGTTTAGAAGCAGGAAGATCATGATGACCTTGTTGCACAAAGCGGGCTTGATCTCTATTTTTGATAAAAACTCAAGTTTTGACCGACTTTTTCCGAACCAAGATTATCATTCAAAAAAAGGTTTAGGTAACCTCATTGCTTTGCCCTTAAACAAAACCAGTTTAAATAATGGTAATAGTTGCTTTATTGATCCCGACACCTTACAGCCTTTCGATGATCAGTGGGCATTTTTAAAAATAGTTAACAGGATTACTATAACACATCTCAACTATATTTATAAAGAGCAAGTTACCCAGGACGAACTTTCAACAGGGCTATTTCAAAAAGAGCAAACCTTAAACGGAAAGTTGGTAATTATATTAAGTAAAGAAATTCATATTAGCCGAATCGGCTTGCCTGCTTCACTTGTTAGTTTTCTAAAAGAAGAGCTAAATTTTGCCAATACTGAATATCAGGTAAAGAAGAACATCAATAAAAATACGTTTGGGATAAAACGTTATTTTAAACTGCTTAATGATACATCAGAATCGATAACAATTCCCAGAGGTTTTATTGGCAGGTTGTTACGTTTTTGTAAAGAACAAGAGATTGAGTATACCCTTAAAGATCAACGACAAAAGGCAGAGCCTGTAAACTTTAAAGGCTCTATAGCATTAAAAGAGTATCAATTACCTGCACAGGAAGCAGCCGCTAAAAAAGACTTTGGAATTATAGTTGCTCCGCCGGGTTCCGGTAAAACGGTGTTAAGTTTGGCTATCATAAAGGATAAACAGCAACCGACACTCATTTTAGTACATCGAAAGCAGTTAGCTGATCAATGGATCGAACGAATAGAATCATTTTTAGGCATTCCAAAAAAAGACATCGGACGGATCGGTTCGGGGAAAAGCAAACCAGGTAAATACATTACGGTAGCCATGATACAAAGCATGGAAAAAGCTTTAGAGTCGCCAGAAAACTCAAATCTATTCAGCGCTTTTGGTACGATCATTATTGATGAGTGCCACCACGTTCCAGCTGAGAGTTATCAACGGGTTGTATTAAAATTGAACAGCTACTATCTGTATGGTTTGACAGCAACACCATTTAGAAAATATAATGACGGGAAACTGATATTTATTTACTTAGGTGAAACGATATATGAAATCAAACCAACGGAAGTTCAAAATCAACAAGGCACTCAGGTTATCGTAAGGGACACCGAACTCTTTGTTCCTTTCAACATAAAAACAGATCAGCTCGAAACTCTCTTTAAGATTTTAATACATGATTCAGCACGGAACCAACTCATTTTAAATGATGTTGTAACACAACTAAATACCAGTAAGAAAGTTGTTATTCTTACGGAACGGAAGGAACACATTGCTTCATTACAGCAATATTTAAAACAGCAATATGATACCATTTCATTAAGCGGAGAAGACTCTGATCTAAGTAAGAAGTCTAAATGGACCGCGATAAACAAGGGCGATTTTCAAGCATTAATCACCACAGGACAATATTTTGGAGAAGGAACTGATATACAAAATATAGCGTGTTTGTTTTTAGTTTACCCATTTGCATTTGAAGGTAAACTGATCCAGTACATTGGCAGGGTACAACGCTCAGAGGTGGCACCCATCATTTACGATTACCGCGACCACAAGATCAGTTATCTGGAGAAACTATTTCAAAAGAGAAACCTGTATTATAAAAAGCTTGATCAAAGTGGCTTAACAAGTCCGATAGATGAGAGTGAGGTGGTAAGCGGCCAAATCAGTGAGAAGATCGATATCTCAATTGAGAAATTGGAGTTCAGATTCGGCAGCATTGCATTTAAGCACGCCGTTGCTGAATTTAATGACAAAGAAGTAGAGTTTGAAATTGAAAACTTAAATATTAGGCCGGAGTTTACCGTTCTTAAACCATACTTCATCCGACTGCTCAGAAGCACAACAGTATCGATCAATATCCGGGCAACTTTCCAACATAACAGGCTGGTATTTAAAACAGCTACCTCAAATGATCTTGATAAAATAAACCGCGAAGTTATCGAAAGTGTCAAATTTCGTTTTCTATCCAAAGACATTATTAAAGGTATTCCAGCAGGCGAAGAAAATCTTTTAGATGCAGAAAAAATACAAGGTGGAGCCGAAAAATTGATTTACACAAGCGAGGATGATCTATTGGAAAACATACTAGCACTTAAACAGTATAAACACCACCGTCATCTTCGATATCTCGCCCAAAAACATGAGCGAACGGTATTAAAGCTCCGCTTTGTGCTGGAACCTTTTTCATTTGTGTTTTTGCTTTCCGGCAATAATCAATACCATTTAGTTTGGGAAACATTAGATACAGAAGAGGCAACCTACATATGGCACATTGAAAAATCGGCTTATGAACTTGAACGAAGTATAAAACGGATAGATGGATTGCTTGAACAAATTCGAGCAAAGGGCCGACAACAATATCTTGAAACTAATCCCGAACAATTTAGTCGGATCGTGCACGATTATTCTGATGATACAAAAGGTTTGATTATTTGGAAAGATCTATTGGAGGAAAAGTTATTTTAACATGATTGAGCTTTGAAATATATTGCAAACACAATATTTGAACCATTTTCAATCCAGGTCTAAATCTGCCAGTCTTTTCAAATCATAGAAGAAATGGTGTGTTATAGTTAAGTCTGCACCACAGCAATAAGAAGGTCACTTTCGATAAGAAAGTGACCTTTTTTTGCGTTTAAAGGCATCTTTTCTCTCCGACTAATTATTGATTCACATTCTCATTGCTCCATATCTAATTAAACGGCCTTACTCCTTTTTAAAAAATTCATTGACAAGCTTTTAATAATTTACTTACAAATTGTTTATGATATATATTATTTGTAAGTTTATGTAACCAATTGCATTATTTATGGTGATAAAATTTTAGGCATTATTTTGTCTTTACCTGGCTCTTTTACCAAGAAGTTGTCGCCCGCCAAATAAAAACCGCTGCCAGACGAAATAAAGCCTTATATCATATTAAACCTTAAGCATTATGAATAAGATTTTAGTTTTCGCAGCTTTATTTAGCTTCTTGATCTTTGGATGCAAGAAAAAAGAGAAGTCGTCCGAGGCAGGCCTTTCGGGTGTATATGAACTTGAAAAACAAGTGCTTGATCGAGGAGGTAAAGACTCTGTTATTAAACGAACGCAAATTAAAATCTACACAGATCATAACTATTTATACGCCAGTATAGTTCCTGATTCATCTGTTGGGTTTGGTGTGGGCACTTATACACTCGACTCTGCTAACCGACTTAAGGAACATAGTATTTACACCAGCAGAGCGCTCGACTCATCCCTAACGTATAATCTTGAGGTTACAAAAAAACCGGATGGTTATACCCAAGTCATCCCCGACTTTGCCACGGTAAAAGGTGTAAAATATGCATTGAAGGAAGAATATAAAAAATTCCCGGCAGCGGATAGCTCAGTGCTTGACGGCTTGTGGAAAATGGAAAGAACCTATACAATAAAAGGCAAAGACACAATCTCAACTGACGTAACGCAGTATAAAATATTCTGGGGAGGGCATTTTATTTTCGTCCACAGGCTCGCTCAAAATAAGGAAAAAACCATCTTTAAAAATGGGTTTGGCACCGGGGTATTTACTTTTAATAATGATACGCTTAGAGAAGAAGAGCAAATATCAAATTACAGGCTTCTTCAGGGTAACAAATTTACTGTTAAAGTCACGATGAATGGTCATGACCAATATACCCAGGTGATTAATAGTGCTACAAATGGCCAATCTGTAGAAATCTACAGGCGAGTCAAATAAAAATTCTTTATTTAACCTTGTGTCACTGGTTCGATCCCTGTTGGTACCACAGAAAAGAAATCCTCTTAGTTAACGCTAAGGGGATTTTTTGCTTCTTGCAAATATCAATCTATTTTCAATAACTTTGTATTTCAAAGTTCTTTTATAAACATAAATCACAGGTAAACATGCCCATTTCTACCACACTCGACCAATTGCATTACCAGGCAAAAGGAAATAAATGGATGCGGCTTTTCGCCGTTTTTAACAGGATAGTGCTGGCGGCCGGTTTTTTAATAGCCGGTAACGTTAAAATTATGGGCGAGCGGTTCGCCAGCGGCTTGTCGGCCAATCAACCGATGGGCCATTATTTAGAAGCGTTGCACCATACAGGTTATTATTACACTTTTATTGGTATTTTGCAGGTGGCAGCCGCCATCCTGTTATTGATTCCCCGTACTCGGCTCCTCGGGGCGCTAATCTATTTCCCGATTATACTGAACATCTGCATACTGGCCTACGCCGTCAGGTTTGAAGGCACCCGCATCACCAACTTCATGGTACTTGCTAACTTATATTTGCTGGGTTGGGATTATGACCGCTTAAAATTCATTTTACCATTCAAGCAAAAAAACAGCTATACAACGCAACCTGAAATACGGAGTAACAAGTTTCCGTTCGTATTTTTTGGAGGCGTTTTTGCAACAATAGCCGCAGTAATAGTAATTAACCAGTTCGTATATGATATCCGACCGGGTAATTCATTAATGGAATGCAATAATGGGTGTGCTGGAAATGCCAAGCCGGAGGCTTGTAAAGTTTTTTGCGACTGCGTACACAACCAGGGCAAACCACTGGACAGTTGCCTGGCCCAATATGATAAAGCTCCGGGTAAAACTATCCAGACATCAGGCGTGGGCAATGCAAAACATAGCAGGTGAGCAAGGATACGTTATTTATCTCATTGCCTCTCCGTGGGTGTTGTGTAGCCGGCGATTTGTATGTAATAATATATAGTTAATTAAATCCTTTTTTAGGACCAGATTTGTCGCTTTAGCTGTATTTTTGAATATGTAGCATCCTTTTTTGAGGATCAGCAAGGCTTCGACAATATGCCGCCGGCTATGAAAAAGAAGACGGAAAAAAAGTATATAATTAAGACATGGCGAACCATGAAACGCCATCTCCGCTCTTTTGTCAAAAACGACGATCAGGAAGATTTGCATCGTTTTCGCACCGGGGTAAAAAAACTACGGGCGCTTTTGATCTTGGGAGACAGCGCGGCAGAGGATGTTACGCTGGAGAAACGCTTCAAACCTGTTCGTAAGATATTTAAGCATGCCGGCGAAATCAGGAATGCCTATATAAACCAGGAACTGGGCAGAGCAGTTGGTGAAAACACAGATTTTATCCGGGAGCAACAGCAGATCATGAAAACCACCACCTGGGCATTTAACGCCGATAAGGATCAGCACAGCGCCTGGCTCCGAAAAACACGACGCAAACTGCTGAAGCAGATCAGGCCGATCAGTAAACATCATCTTTCCTTATATTACAGGCAACAACTGGAAATCATTGCTACAACCATAAACCCTCCCCGTTTTAATGAGGAATTACATACCTGCCGTAAACAACTGAAGGTACTGCTTTATAATTACCCCCTGGCCGGCCCGGAGTTGGACCTCCCTTTTAATGAATCTTATCTTGACCAGGTACAAGCAGCCATCGGCGACTGGCATGACAATGAACTGGCCATTGCACTTATTTCAACTACTGCGGATCTCCGGAACAGCAAAGAGACACTCAAAGGACTGAAGAAGCAGGCCGCCGTGCTTAAAAAACAACTTACCAGGCTCACCCGGAATTTCCGCGCACAGGCAAGCTCATCGGCCGCAATTTAACCAGAAGGGAAAGCACAACTTCAGATCCTTTCTTCTTCTTTTTTTGGGAGGTGACCATTAACGCTGTTTCGTTTTTTTAGCGGTAACACGAAGAAAAAAGTCGATCCCATCCGGGGTTCGCTTTCTACCCAGATGCGGCCCCCATGCCGTTCAATGATCTCTTTGGTAATGTATAACCCTAAGCCCAGGCCAGTTATGCTCCTGTTTACATCTTTTGCACGATAAAACTGGCTGAATATGTGGCTGATATTTTCCTCATTGATGCCCATACCGTAATCTTTAACAGATACCTGGACTTCCGTTTCTGACTTTTTTACTGATACTTCGATTTTATCAGATTCCGGCGAATATTTGATCGCGTTGGTGACCAGGTTGGTCAATACCTGCTCCAGCCTCATTTTATCCCCTTCTAAAATCATTTCTACGTTTTCGTCAAAATAAATTTCATGTGATGTATAGGCTTCCCGAATAGCTTCAAGGTTTTCTTTGATAAGCGCTGTAAAATCAAATTCTTCAAAATAAAACTGCAATTTTCCAGATTGTATTTTTGAGATATCAAACAAATCATTGATCAGGGCATTCAGCTTTTTTAACTGGGTTATAGCCTTTGCAACAAATGGCCTGTTAACATCAATTACCTTTCGTTCCAGCAGTTGTAAAAAACCGCTCATAGAAGTGAGGGGCGTTTTCAATTCATGGGAGGCCAAAGCAATAAATTCATCTTTTTTCTGGCTCAGCTCTTTTACTTCTGTAAACAGCCTGGAATTATCGAGTGCCACTGCCGCCTGAGAAGCCAGGCTAACCACAAAGTCTTCATGCTCTTGCAAGAAAACACCGGCTTCCGGGTGGCCAAAGAATAAGCCACCAATAACATTGCCTGAACTGCTTATAACCGGCACGGCCAGGTAGCTTACTACCGGCAGATGCCCCTCGGGCATTCCAAAATGCGGTGCATTTTGTCCATACCTGGGATCTTTCGTTATATCATCTACCCTTAGTACGCCTTCCCCGCTAAATGTGCGATGGAAAACTGCCGTATTCCGGGGCATTCCGAAATTTTCAAATGCCTCTTTTGGCGCGCCCGACAAAGAGTACAACATATAGGCTTCGCCGTCCTGATTGATGGTATTATAAAAAAATGCGCCAAAAGCGGCACCGGTAATCTGTGTAGTGGCATCCGTTACTTTTTGCAGGATAGATTCGGTATCAAGTTTCTCTGAAATGGCTTTCCCTATAGTATTCAGGATCTTCAGTTTTGCCGCCTGGTGTCGGATGGCCGTTTCGGCTTTCTTTGCGGCTGTAATATCCCTGGCAATCTTTGATGCGCCAATAATGGTTCCATGCCGGTCCTTTACCGGTGAAACAGTAAGGGATATATCAATGGCGCTTCCATTTTTGTGCAGCCTAACGGTTTGGAAATGATCAACTTTGTTACCGTTCCTGATGTTTTCAATGATAACATCTTCTTCGGACAGCCTGTCGCGAGGAATAAGAATAGATATATGTTTACCGATAGCCTCTCTTTCCTGGTAACCAAAAATCTTTTCGGCACCACCGTTCCAGGTAGTGATAATCCCGTTAAGGGTTTTGCTAATAATGGCATCATCAGAATTTTCAACAATTGCAGCCAGCATGCCCCGTTTCTCTTCTGTCTCTTTTTCGTGGGTCACATCACGCATAATGTGAGATGCTCCAATTACTTCCCCCTGTTCATCCCTTATTGGCGAAATAGTAAGTGATACCGGAAAATCAATCTGTAGCTTACTGCTGCGGACAGTATATAAGTGATTTATTCTTTCACCTGACCATACACGTTCAAGAATAGCCAGTTGTTCCTGACGGACGCTTTCGGGGATCAGGGTAAGGATGTTCTGCCCTAACAACACCGGGGCCGGGCAGCCAAACATTTTTTCAGCAGCCGGATT
>Ga0157372_10003826_pt1 | contig 16178 bp, 9 predicted proteins | sample C55metaG_FD_115307 | JGI IMG/M metagenome (GOLD analysis project Ga0157372, IMG submission 115307) | Corn rhizosphere microbial communities from Kellogg Biological Station, Michigan, USA - C5-5 metaG | ecosystem: Host-associated > Plants > Roots > Rhizosphere > Soil | place: USA: Michigan... | reverse complement strand
TCCACCCACGCCGCCGGTCGACCTGTTCGCCGCCGTCAAACCGAAGCGCGCCTTCCGGTTGTTCGTGCTCGGCGAGTCTACCGCCGCGGGTTTCCCGTATCCGCCAAACGGCTCCTTCTCGCGGCTGCTCCGCGACGCGCTCCGCGATGTCCTGCCCGGCGACTCGGTGGAAGTCGTCAACCTCGGCATCGCCGCAACGAACAGTTACACCATCGCCGATCTTGCAGGCGAGGTGATCGGGGAGCGGCCGGACGCCATTCTCATCTATGCCGGCCACAACGAATACTACGGCGCGCTCGGCGTCGGCTCGTCCATTCGTGCCGCGCGCTCGCCGGCCATCGTGCGCGCCTACCTGCGCACCCTGCGGCTTCGTACCGTGGCGCTCCTGCGCGCGGGCGTGACCTCTGTCGTGCGGGTCGCGCGTCAGCCAACGGACAGCACCGTCGCCACCTTTATGGAATCCGTGGTTCGCGACCAGCAGATCGAGCTGGACGGTCCGTCGTATCGAGCCGGCCTCGCGCAGTTTCGCGACAATATGGATGTGGCGCTCTCGCGTTTCGCGCGCGCGGGCGTGCCGGTGTTCCTTGCCTCGATCGCGTCTAATGTGCGCGATCAGCCTCCGTTCGTCAGTCCCGACAATGCGCCGGCCCGTGCCGCCTTCGATTCCGCCGGATCAGCGCTCGCGGCCGGTGACTCGAGCTCGGCGCGGCGGCTCTTCATTCGCGCGCGTGATCTCGACGTCATCCGCTTTCGCGCCCCATCCGCGCTGGATGACGTCATCCGACAGCTCGCCTCCACTCACCGGGTGCACTACGTGCCGGTGGCCGAACGCTTCGCCGCCGCCTCGCCCGGCGGCATGACGGGACACGAGCTCTTCCTCGAGCATGTACATCCGAATCAGCGCGGCTACGCGCTCATCGCCGAGTCCTTCTTTGATGCCTTGCGGGAGTCGCGCTTTCTCGGCCACCAGTCCGATCTCGAGCGATTGCAGCCGTGGACCCACTATGAAGCCGGCATGCTGCTCACGCCACTCGACAGCCTGATCGTCCTGCACACCGTGAAGACGGTGACCACTCGATGGCCGTTCGTGGCGCGCGCGTCGGCACTCGACTATCGCGGTACCTATCGGCCTTCGACACTCACGGACAGCCTTGCCCTGCTCGTGTCGCGCGGAGGCATGACGTGGGCCGACGCCAAGCTGCGCGTCGCCCGCGATGACGAAGCGCGGCAGCGCCCCGATTCAGCGTCGCTCGAGTATCTCGGTCTCGTCCGCGACCGTCCCCTGCTGGAGCCGCCGCTGCGGCTCGCGGCGCGTGCCCTGCTTGAGGCCGGCCGCGACTCGCAGGCGGTCCCCCTGATCGAACGCTCCCTGCGGCTCGCTCCCAACTGGGAATCCGACTACATGCTCGGCGTCGTCGCGCTCAGGCAACGCGACTACCCGCGTGCCGTCGCCCTGCTCGATCGAGCGGCGACCGCGGAGCCTTCGTCAGCGGCGGTCGTGTACCAGCTGTCACTGGCTTTCGGCCTCTCGCACAACCTGGCGGCAGCGCGCGGCGCCGCCACTCGCGCCGCGCAGCTGGACCCGCATTACCCAGGGTTGGCTGCCTGGATGTCCACACTCGGCATGCGGGCGCCTTAGGCGAGCGTTTGACAGGCCGCACCGCAGGTCGTAATAGTGACGCACACTTTTCACCCTCTCCGTGGCGACCGATGACCCTTCGCACGCTCTGCGGTACGGGATTCACTGCCTTCCTGCTCCTCGGCTGTGCCACCGCGCACCGGCAGGACGTCATCGACGATGAGGCAGTCGATCACTGGGCTGGAAGCCTCCAACCAACACAGCAACGCTCCGGCGCGCTCGTCGTCACCAGTCAGAACCGGGCCTTCGGTACGGTATCCATGCGCGCCGCGCGCGTGGGCAACCTCGATCGGATGCACGTCTCGTTGACGGTCTCCGTGCCTCCCGATGTGGGCTCGCAGCTGCGCTGGGCGGTCCTCCCCGATCGCTGTGGCTCCGGCGACCTGCCCCTCATCGGCTTCGATCAGTTTCCGCGCATCGACGTTGGCACCAATGGTCGCGGTCAGATCACCGCCGACGTCCCGCTCGATCTGCAGCCCGTGGGGACGTACCACGTGAACGTCTACAGCGGCGGACAGCAGCTCGACAACGTGATCACCTGCGCCAATCTGAAGTTCGTGTCGCACTCGCGCTGATGCCCGCTTGGCGGAACGCGAACGGGGGGCGCCGGTACTGGCGCCCCCCGTTCCTGTTGCAATGGCTGTCGTGCTACTACCTGATGCTCAGGTGCACCTTGCCGCGGCGTGCAGCGCCGGGGAAGTGCAGCGTCTGGAGCTGGCCAGTCGGCAGCTGAACCGCCACGTCGCTCGGTGGGAAGAATGAACGGCTCATCGACGCACCGCCCAGCGATGCAAGCGACTGCTCATGGCCTACGCCACCGAAGGTGTAAATCGGCAGCCCTAGCGTCTCGAGCTCCTTCGCCGGGATTGGGAGCTGGTGCACCGTGCCCGGTTGCAGACCGTCCACGTGCCGCCGCTGGAACAGCGTGAAGCCGTCCGTGGAGAGCAACTCCACGTCGCGCTCGTAATCGATGTAGCCGAGCAGCGTGGCTGCACCATCTCCAGCCGTCGCCGGTGGCAGATTGCCGCGGCCGACGCGCGTGTTGTTGATCAGCTCCGCCGCCGTGGCCAGGCTGCCGCCGCTGCGGATGAGCGCCTCCGCATGCACGAGGTCACTCTCGGCCGCCAGCAGATACGGCGCCGGTCCGATCTCATCGTTGCCGTCCGACGAGTAATCGTAGTACCGCTTGTGATAGTACGGGCTCTGCATGTAGATGCCACGCCCCGGATCACCGATCAGCTCCGCATCGTATCCGTAATCGGTGGTGAACCGCGCGTCCGCCGAGCTGCCCTCCGGCGGGATCGTGCCGTCGAACTTGCACGGCTGACTCGGATCCATCCGGCAGATCAACCGCATGTCGACACGCGTCCACGAGATGCCGTCGCCGAGCTCGGTGAGCCCGGAGTACCAGTTGTTGTAGTCACCCACCACCACCACATCGAACGGCGCGCCGGCGCTTCCGGTACCAATGCCCTTGTCGGCGAACGCTGCGACCTTGGCCCAGTCGACCTTTGCCGCTTCGGCCGCGTTGCGTGGCGTGTAGGCCATGGTCAGTGCCGCCATCGTGTTCGCCCAGCGCGCCAGGCGGTCCGACGTCAGTGGCGAATCAGCCATCGGGAACTCCGAGCTCTGATCGTACTCGTCGTCCTTGCCCGCTGCATCACTCGCCAGCGCGGCCCACTTGTCCACCGCGGCCGCCGAGACATCCGCGTACGGCTGCAGCGCTGGAGGCGTGCTCGGATCCGACGTCTCATCCACGATGAACGCCTGGTCGAATGAGAGCGCGAGCGTGGTGAGCGTCGCCGCCTGTGTGAACTGTGCGAGCCGGCGGTATTTGTCGGTCTCGTCCTGCCCTTCGGGCAGCGTCAGACCGCCCTTGAAGGCGCGGATTGCGTCGTTCGCTGCGCCAAGAGCGCTGTAGCTCGAGTTCCACGGCGACTCGGTCACGCCACGGTCGCCACCCGCCGAATTGTTCTCGTACGGGATGCGAGGCTCGAGGTTGTTGAACCGCATGCCGAAGTTGCCGTAGTTGGCCGTCGATGCGTCGGCCGTGACTTGGAACATGAGCCACGGCTCGTAGTCCGTCGCGCCGATGTACCAGCTGCGTACTGACGAGACAGCGAGGTTCTTCACGTCTTCCGGCGACGCGAGCGCGCGCGGAATGTCGGGCTCATTCGGATTGGTGACGTCGAGGCTCGGCCGGCACCCTGCACCGAGCAGGATGGTCGCCGATCCGAGGACGGCCCCGAGCTGTCTGATGCTCTTCATGTATGATGCTCCGGAGTCGTTGAAGTTCAGAAGCCGACGGTGACTTGACCCGTCACCGTGCGGAACGGCGGATAACGGAAGCCGTCGATGCGGAAGTTGAAGTCGTTGCCCGCCGTGACATCCGGATCGAAGCCCGTGTACTTGGTCCACGTGTACAGGTTGCGGCCGATCAGCGCGAGCTTGACGTTGTTCGCGTAGCGCGAGAGCCCGACCCGGCCGAGGGCGCGTGCACCCAGGTCATAGCTCAGCGACATCTCGCGCAGCTTCACGTACGAACCGCTCTCCACGAAGTAGTCGCTCGCCACGAGGCCGTTGTAGAGGCCACCGGCGAAGAACGGCAGTGCGATGCGATCCGCTGCCGGCTTGCCCGACTGATCCTCGTCGCCATGGCGGAAGTCCTGGAACATCCACTGCTTCGTGAAGTTGTAGATCTGCCCGCCCTTCTGGCCGTCGAACAGCGCGTAGAGTCCGAAGCCGCGCCAGGTGATGTTGTTCGAGAAGCCAAAGGAGAAATCCGGGTTCACGTCGCCGATCTTGAACTGGGTGTTGCCGTTCGCGTCCACGAACTTGATCGGCTGCTCGTTCGGCGTACCGCGCGTCGCTACCGGCACGAGGAAGCCGAGCGGGTTGACCACGTAATCGCTCTCCACGGCATTCGCGTAGGCCGGGTTCTGCTTGAGCTCCGCGAAGCTCCGCACCCACTTTGCGCCGTAGATGATGCCGAGGTCCTCACCCTGCTTGTAGTAGAAGACGTCTTGGTTCTGGCCGCCAGCGTTCACGCGGAACGGTGCGCGGCCGAGGCGCAGGATCTTCTGCGACGTATGGTCGCCAGTGAGCCCGAACGAGTAGCTGAAGTTCGGCCGATCGATCGCCCGCACCTGCAGCGAGAGCTCGGTCGTCTTCGCCCCGACATCGGCCGCGTTCTGGATCTGGTTCTGGAAGCCGCCCGACTGGGCGAGCGAGAGCGGCACGCGCAGGAATGCCCCACGCGTCACGCGGTCGGCGTGCACCACCTCGAGGTCGAACCGATCGAGGAACGCGGTGTTGATGCCGTATTCGTTCTCGGTCTGGATTGCCGGCTTCAGGTTCTTGTTGCCGAGCTGGTACTTGGTCGCGTTGCCCGCACTCAGGCTGTAGGTCTCGTACTGGTCCGCGAAGCCTGGACGGAGGCCCGCCGTGCCGCGCGCGGCACGCAGCTTGAGCTCCTGGATGCCCGGAATGTGAAAGTCCTCGCTGATGCGGTACGCACCGGCCACACGATAGAAGTTCGCCCAGCGCGCGTCAGGACCGAACAGCGACGAGCCGTCACGACGGACCTGCGCGTCGATGATGTAGCGATCCTTGATCGTGAAGTTCTGCGACGCCTGGTAGTCGATCGTTCGGGCGGCCTGATAGTCCGAGCTGATGGCGATCTGCGCCGGGTCGAGCGCTTGGAGATCGGTCACGCCGGTGATGTTGAGCTTGCGTCCCGACGCGTTGCTTCCCGTGCTGTCCGCCTTCTCGACGAGATAGGCAAGCCGTGTCGTTGAGAGGACGTTGCCGAGGAAGAGTTTTGTCGCCGTCGCGTTCAACTGCGTATTGGAGGCGACGTTCATCTGCGTGTTGTAGCCGTAGTAACCGTTCTGCGGTACGCCCGCATCGCTCAGATAGCCGCGGAAGCGATAGTCGGTATTGCGCGCGTTCAACCGATCGGTGCCATAGCTCCCTTCCAGGCGCAGCCACGACGTGGGACGATAGCGCCCGGAAAACGCGCCGAGGATCCGCTCGCGATGGAAGCCGAAGTCCTCGTTCGCGAACTGATACAGAGGGTTGCCGCGCGCGCCCGGCGCCTGCACCGGCGGCAGCTTCGGATAGTAGAGCGTCGTATCCGACGGATTCGGGTGCGCCAAGTCGAGATCCGGCGGCGCCTGCAGCAGCGCAAAGAAGCCCGCGGAACTGTTCGGATCGTAGTCGTTGTTGTTCACGCCGTAGGTGACGCTCGCCGACACGTCCGCCTTGTCCGTCAGCCCTTGGTCCACGTTCAGGCGCACGTTCTGCCGGAACTGGCCGCTCGTCATCGGCAGGATGCCTTGGTTGTGATCGGTGGTGAATGACGAGTTGAAGTTCGTGTTCCCGCGCCGCATCCCCATCTGCACGTTCGTGCTGTAGAACTGTCCGTCCGTCAGCCAGGTCTGCAGCTGATTGCGGAAGGCGAGCGGACCGGACGACGGATACGGGTTGTCGGCGACCTCGTCGGTCTTCACGACACGCTGGCCCGAGCTGTTCAGCAGGATGGAACCATCGGGCGCGAGCTCGTAGTAGTGCGAGTGGTTCAGCGGCACCCAGTGCGCGATGCTCGACTGGCCGTATTCGCTGCGCACCTGCACGTCGAGCTGGTTGTCCGCGAGGTTCTTGCCACGCTTGGTGGTGATGTTCACCACGCCGTTCGCCGCATCGGAGCCGTAGAACGATGCCGCGGCCGCGCCCTTCAGCACCTCGATGGTCGCGATGTCGTTGGCATCGATGTCCGCGATCGTGTTCTTCGTGATGACGCCATCGACGATCACGAGCGGCGAGCTCGTTCCGATGCCGAGGTTCGTCGAGCCGCGCAGACGGATCGTCGGCGTCGCACCGGGGTTGCCGGTACCGAGGGCGATCTTGGCACCCGACACCTTGCCTGCCAGCGCCGCAACGGGCGATGTCGCCGGCACCTGCTTGAGCTGGTCTTCGGAGACCTGCGCCACCGAGAACGGAACCACCGCCGCAGATGTCGCATTGGCCACGCCCGTCACGACAACCTCGTTCAGCTTGAACGGATCCGCCTTCAGCGCGAAGTCCTGCGTCTGGGCGCCGCCCCGCAAGGTGATCTCGCGATTCTGCCTCGTGTAGCCGATGAAGCGCGCCGCCAGCGTCACTGTTTGACCGGTGACCTTGTTGGCCGGAACTGTGAGCGTATAGCTACCCGTGGCCGATGTGTAGGTCCCGACGTTCAACGACTGGATCAACACGCCCGCATTGGCGATGGGCGCGCCCTGCTCGTTCGTCACTCGCCCTGTGATGACCGCGCCTCCCTGCGCATCCGCGCGGCCGGCGAATGCGAGAAGGTTGAGCAAGACGAGGGCAGCGATGCCTCGACCGCCTGCAGCTCTGTTCATGAACGATCCTCGGTGATGGGGTCCGCGAACCAAATACAGCCGACGCTGAGTGAGCATCGGCGCCGACGCGTCCCTCCGTGGATGTCGAGGAGGAGGCGCTCCAGGCGAAACGAGAGGAAACCTTCCTCCCGCCAATGGTGTCTATGACAGACGGAGACCGAACCAGTCTCCGGCTACGTGTTCGCGAAACGCGCTGCGTGTAGCGCGCGTACAGAGGAAAAACCCGCAGGACTGCAGGTGCGCCTGGACTCCTTTGTCCGCCACCGGCAGCCCGGGCCGCGCTTATTCTGTGGACCTGCCATGCATCGCGCAAGGTTGAGCCCGTGGCGAAGCCGTTCCCTCCACTGACCCCGCCATGTATGGACTCGCCACATGTCGTTGTGCGGGCCGGCCCACGCCCCCGAGTCCCCTACGGCGCTTCCTCCCCTCTCGGCGTGGCGGGCGGCGTGAACTCCACCGGCAGCTGTACCACCTGCCGCACCCGAACGCCCCGTCGCATCGCCGGAACAAAACGTGTCAGCCCGAGCGCCTGCCGCACCGCGAGCGCGAACCTCGGGTCGGACGACGCCATCACGTCCACGCTCGCCGGATCGATCGCCCCCGAGCTGTCCACCACGAACTCCACCACCACCCTGCCACCCACCCCGGCGCGATACAATGAGTCGGGATAGCTGGGCCGCATCGTGGCACTGTCCAGCCGGGCCACCACATCCACCTCGTCCGACGTGTACGCCGTCGCGAATGCGTTTGCCTTCCGCGCCTCGGCGAGAGGATCGGAAACGTCCTCCGCCTCGCGCGCGTGGGCCCGCGATGGACGGCTCCAGATCGCGATTACGCCGCACCGGTCGAGATCACGCGGGCCACTGAACTCCGGAGGCACCGAGGCGGCACCCGAATACACCTCCACTCCCTCCACGCTCCGCGGCTCGATCATGTCCAGGTCGAACTCGCCGGCCGACGCCGGAAAGCCGTCGATGAACACCAGCGGTGGACAATCCGCGCCCCGCAGGCGGATCACCCGTCCCTGCATGCTGTTCGCACCGATCTGCACGCCGGGAATCTCTCGCAGCAGCGCCGACAGGTTCGCGTTGTCCGCACGGTCAATTCGCTCGCGCGTGATGAAACGCCCCACATGGTGATCCATGCGCGCGTAGAACCCAGCCAGCCGCGATTCGTAGGGCTCGCGCGGCGCCGTCACCTGGATGCCGGACAGCAGCGCTGCGCTGGCGCTCAACCGGATGTCTCTCGCCAACGACTCACCATCGCGGAGCCTGAGCTCTTCACGAAACGCGCGATAGCCGATGCGCCGCGCCGTGAGCGTCCCCGGTCCCGGTGCGAGGCCCAGGAGGTGGTACGCGCCGGAATCATTCGTGCGCGACCGCATTCCGCTTCCGGCAATGGCGACTTCCACACCGGAGACCGGCGCCCCCAGCGAGTCGCGCACCACTCCGTGCACGCTCGCGCCACGCAGTTCCTGCGACTCGGCCGCGTGTGCCCCTCCGACGAGGAGAAGCATCCACAACAGCGTTGCCCGCTGGTTCCCCCCTCGCCACGGCCGCATGCTCAATTAGAGGGCCCCGGCCGCGCGAGGTCAAGCACTGCGCGGCCGCTCCGCGCAGCATCGTCTGGCGCGCGAGCGGGCGCCGCTGCAGACTTGCGGCAATGAGTTCCCACCGCCTGCCTCTCCTGTTCTGCACGTTCCTTCTCGCGTGCGCGTCGGCTCCGAAGAGCGATCTCGATGACCGCGCGGTTCGTCACGGTGACTCGCGAACGATCACGCTGTCGGACGTCGCTGGCGCACCACAGTTGAATGTGCTGGACTTCATTGTTGCCGAACGCCCGAACTGGTTGCGTGCCCCGGACGGAAAGGTGCCGCCTGTCACGGTGTACGTCGGCGACACGCGCCTTGGCGGAGTTTCCACGCTTTCCGGCATCCCGCTGAGCAGCGTCCGTCTGGTGCGCTTCCACGACGCCTCGGCTGCGCAGCAGAAGTTCAACGTGGCGACGATCGGCCCGGTGATTCAGGTGATGACCAGGTAGCTGTCGCGCTGCCGGAAACGAGACGGGGCAGGCTGCCAGGCAGCCTGCCCCGTTCGATTGGTCCGCTGAGCGCTTACTGCGGCGGCGCAGGGATCAGGTCCTCGAAGAACACCACGGCCGGCCTGGTGAACGCGGTGGTCTGCGGCGCCTTGCTGCCCGCCACCGACCGCGGGAAGATGTACGCCGAAATCGCGCTGCCGGTACCGAGGAAGCCAGCGGCGGCTCCAATGAGACCGCTCGGGGCGGCGCCCGCGGGAGCGATGGTCCCCCAGGACGTCGTGGTGTTGCCGGCTGCGGTCGCCCGGATGGCGAACGCACCCGGATCACGCTGGACGTACGGCGCCGCCGTCAGCGCTGCGATCGAGGAGAAGGCTGGCGTCGCCGGCAATGTCGTCGACGCGGTGTCCGTGAGGATGTACGCGTCCGCTGGCGCCGGAGCTGCCCCGGTCTGGCTCGCGTTCACGACGCGCACGGCAACCTTGTTGCTGGGTACCGCGCCCGGGTCGTCGTCGATCTGGACGAAGTGCACCGTGCCACCCGCCGCCATGCTGCCGACGAGCATCAGGGTGACGTTCTTGTTCGCTTCGATCGTGATCGTCGTGTCGTGCAGGATCTGCGACGTCACGGCGATGCTGGAATCGGTCGGGAAGACGCGAATGTGGCGCGCCTTTGCTTCGGTCGCCCAGTGAATGGTGCCCTGGCGGAAGGCCAGGCCGCAGCATGCCGCGTTGCCCGAAACCGAGCTGGCCGACCATTCCACCTGGTCCACCATCCGGATGTCCACCGGACCGCCGTCCGGAACGGCATTGATGAACCGCACGCCGCCGAGCGGTGGGCGCGCGTTGACGGAGACGCCATCGTCGTGGCACGCTGCGAAGGCGAGCAGTGCGATTGGCAGGAGATGGGAAAGACGCATCGAGGAAATCCCTGAGAAGTCGTGAGTTGATTGGGCGAGGTTGAAGCGATCAGGTGCCGCCAGTCGGGGGAGTCGGTGGCACCTTCTCGCCTCCGGTGTCCCCGAGGAAGTTCGTGTTCGCGAACAACGCCACGATTGCTGCCGCGATCCCCACTCCCACCGCAGTCGTGCGGGAGCGGGAAAATGCCCGGTATCGGGCGCGTGAGACGAGGCTCAGTGGAACGGCGAGTGATTCACCGGACCAGCGGTTGCTCTGGCCGTTCAGATACGTCACGGACGAGATGCGCAGCAGGTACGTCGTGTCCCCTGGACTCTGAAGCACGCCCTCGATCGTGGCCGCGGACTGTCCGACGCGGTCGCCAAGTGCAACGCGACCGCGATCGCTCAGGTCCAGCAACACGGTGGTGCCAGGCACGGGCGCGGTCGTCACTGGCCGGGTCACATAGCACCCGGCCAGCGGCAAGAAGCCCGCGACCAGAAGCGCCGACCAGCCACGCAGCGTGCGGCCCGACACGAATGCCGGGCGCAACGCGGTGGACTGGCAGGACAGGTTCGTCACGTCAGCGCGTCCCCACGCCGAAGCCGTAGGTGTTCGTCAGCGCCTGCCACTGCGGATCGCCAACGATGGAGTTGTAGATCGGTTCGTAGCGAGCATCCATCTCCTGGTAGGGCACCGGATACATCTGCGGAGAGCCCACTGGAAGATCGCCCCAGCCACGCGAGTCGAAGAACCACTGCGAGTAGCCGGTGAACAACGTCTCCATGCGCTTCTCCCACTTCATCGCCTCGTACATCGTGCCGCACTCCACGCTGCCGCTAGGGCCGGTGGGCGTGCGGGGAACGCACGAGTTCGGGCCGCCGCCCGGCTGCGCCGGCGCGCGCGTGGCCGCGCTGGAACCAGCCGGGAAAGGCGGCAGGTTGTTCGCGACACGGGTGCGGTTGATGAGCGGTACTGCCTCGGCGTCGCGACCCAGGCGCATCAGCCCCTCCGCCTCCAGCATGTCGTTCTCCGCCTGCGCCATCCAGACCCACGGCCCCACGCTCCCGCCGGCGCGATAGCCGCTCGCGAAGCGCGCATGGTCGTAGTAGGAGTTGCCGTACGATGCACCCGGCTCATCCTCCCCGGGGGGACGCGCGCGGAAGTACACCGACGACATGCTCGACTTCTTGTCCGGCGAGTTCGTCGTCTGCTCGGCACGCGTGGCGCCAGCGGGGAAGCGGGCGTCGGGCGTGCGGATCAGGAACGGCGCGCGGGAGCCGCGGTCAAGCGCGATCCAGTCTGCGTAGCCGCTGGTCGTGTCGGCCATGCCGATGATGGCTGGCGTCATGCCGCTCCAGCCATTCGAGACGGCGGACTGGCTGAGCCACGATCCGGACCATCCGGCGTTGGCATCGAGTGCCAGCACCCAGTCGCTCGTGATTCCCTTCGACGCGTCGTTCACCACTTCCGTCCAGTTGACCGCTGCACGCTCGGTGGGATTGCGCGCCACGCCTGCCCGGAACCGTGCCTTGGTCGAGTACAGGAGACGGATGTAGTTGTCGAGCGTCGTCGGTGCGACGGTGGTCTTCATCCACTCGACGGGCAGGTACGCCGACCGCTGCGAGGCGCTCGTCACCGCCTTCGAGGCGTTGGCGATGGCGATCGCGCTGTCGAGTTGCTCGAGCGCCTTTGCCATCGCGTCGTTGTAGCCCGAGAAGCCCGGGATCTCCAGGCGTTCCAGCTTCGGGTTCACCACGGCTACCGAGTCGTACATCAGCGCACCTTCGCCGTTGGCCATCGCCATGGCGAACCAGCCGAACGAGCGCGCGCGCATGTCCTGGAAGTCCGACCCGATGCTGCCGCCCTTCTCCTGCAGTCCGGCAAATGCTCCCAACGCATTGGCAATCAGTCGCCCGCGCAGGAACAGCTGCTGGAAGTCGCGCAGGTTCTCGGCGGCCGTCGGATTGCCGCGGGTGTTGTCGATCACGCTGCGCGGGATGGCACCGCGCAGGTTCAGGCCGAAGTTCGCCACCGAGCCGTAGCTCTCGAGCGCCGTCGCCTGGGCGGCGGGCCAGATCGCCGTGCTCGTGCCGTGTGTCGCGCCGAAGACCTGGACGAAGCCGTTCTTCAGCACGTTTTCCACGCCGTCCGGCGAGGCGAACGCACGGGCGACGTCCGGATTGTTCGTGTTGTCCACGCCGAGCATCTCGTCCGACTTGCACGCGCCGAGCGCGGCAAGCGAGGCGGTGGCCGCGGCGGCCAACCAGAAGTGTCTGAGTCTCATCTAATGCCCCGAAAGTATGGGCCACGGTGCCGCTGCCGAAGCGGCGACACCGGGCGAAGCGTGAGTTGGTCGTGCAGGCGGCCGGCCGATCAGAAGGCCGTCGACACCTGAACGGTGAAGGTGCGCAGGTTCGGGAAGCTGAAGTAGTCGATGCCGTTCAGCGCCGCGTTGTTCAGCTGCTGCCCGCCGCGACCGACCTCGGGGTCATAACCGCGGTACTTGGTCCAGGTGTACAGGTTTCGGCCGACGAGGCCGAGCGTCCAGTTCCCCTGTCCACCGACGGGCCCGATGTTGTAGCTGAGCGATGCCTCACGCAGCTTCACGTAGCTCGCGTCCTCCACCGACTCGCTCGTCGGACCGAGCACGTTGTACAGTCCACCCACGCCCGTGCTGCCACCCACATCCGCCGGGCCGGCACGGTAGTAGTAGCCGATCGGCTTCGCGTCCTCGACGCTCTTGCCGGCCTGGTCCACGGTGCCGGCCATGAAGTCACCGAGGGCCCAGTGGTAGCCTTCGTTCCACACCTTGCGACCGAATGCGCCGTCGAGCAGGCCGTACGCCGTGAACTTCCGGTAGCTGAAGTTCGACGACCAGCCAGCGTGGAAGTCCGGCATCGAATTGCCGAGCGCCACCTGCATCGGCGCGTTGAGCGAATCGCGCAGGCGGATCGGCATGCCCCACACGCTGCGCACGCCCCACGGCGCGTCCGACGGATTCAGCGACGCGTTCCACAGGTTGTTCGTGATGCCCTGCGTCGGCGCGTAGCCGCCCGTCCAGACGATGAAGCCGTCGCTGTTCCTCTGGAACTGCGAGCCGGCGCCGCCGCACTGGCCGGCGAACGCACCCGGCAGCTGGCTGCAGCTCGTCACGTACGCACCACCGTAGATGGTGCCAAGGCGCTCGCCGGGCCGCACGAAGTACATCGACTCGGAACCCTGCACGCCACCGGTGGTGTTGTACGGCGGCGCATCGAGCTTGGTGATGACTGCGCGGTTGCGGTCATAGATCAGACGCGTGCTCCACCGCACGTTCTGGTTGTTCATGATCGGCACGTCGAGCGACGCTTCCCAGGTCTTGTTCTCCAGTTGGCCGGCGTTCTGCCACTGGTTCGGGAAGCCCGACGCCGCCGGCGCCGGTACGAGCAGGATCTGGTTGTCGGCAAGCGAGTGCGCGTACGTCAGGTTCACCGCATAGCGGTGGAACAGCTCGATGTCCGTTCCGAGCTCGGTCTCGGTGAGGATCTCGGGCTTCAGGTTCACGTTGCCCAGCGTGTTCGGGCTGATGGCACCCGTGGACCGCGAGATCGAGAACGTCTCGTACTGCGCCACGGGGCTCGGGCGCTGTCCTGCCTTGCCCCACGCCGCGCGGAACTTCAGGAGGCTGAACATGTCGGGTGCCGGGAACCACGACTCGCTCGACGCGATCCACGCGCCCGCAACGCGGGGGAACGTGGCCCACCGGTTCGCCGATCCGAACAGCGAGCTGCCTTCGCGGCGGATGTTGAGATCGAGCACGTATCGGTCGCGGTACTCGAACGATCCGCCCGCGCGATACGACAGCGACCGCACGTCCGTCAGCGAGGATTGGATGTCCTTGTTGGAATGCGCCGCGTTCAGCGTGAACAGATTCGGCACGGCGAGGTCCTCACCGTAGCCGTAGCCGAACTGCGTCTTCTGCGCGTCGTACAGCACCTGCGCCGTGAACGTCGAGCTGAGGTTCGAGAGGAGCGAGGGACGCGCGGCGGCACCGAAGCTCGTGTTGAACGACCGGTTGTCATCCGACTCGCTCGAGATGTTGCCGACCGCCGCCGCCGGATTCGACGTCGTGGTGCGGAATCCACGATCGGCGATCACGGTATAGGTCGCACCGCCGCGATCGTACGCAAAGTCGCCGTTGAAATCGAGCCAGTCGAGCGCTGCGTACCGGCCCTGGACGCTGCCCAGGAAGCGCGTGCCGAGATTCTGGTCGCGGTTCTGCTGCAGGTTGTAGAGCGGATTCTCGTTCTGGCTGCCCTGACCGAGCGGATTGGAGCGGATGTACAAACGCCCCTGCGAATCCACCGTGTGCTGGTCCACGAACGCCGGTGAACGCGACAGCCGGAAGAACGCGGTGCCGTTGTCACCACCCTGCTGGTTGGTGCCGTCTTCGCGCTGTGTGGAGTAGTACGTCGTACCGGTGAAGCTGAGCTTCGTACCGATGAGCTGGTCCAGGTTGAGGCGCGCAGAGCCGCGCTCGTAGCCGCGCAGATACTGGAACGCGCCCGCCTGCTTGGCGTAGCCCGCGCTGGCATAGTAGCCGGTGTTCCCCGTCTTGCCGCGCAGATCGACGTTCGTGTTCGTCCAGGCGTCCGTCTTCGTTGCCTGCTCCACCTGGTCGTACGTCTCCGGGAACGTGTTCGCCTGGAACATCATCAGCGACCGGTACCGGTTGGGATTGTTCGCGATTCCGAAGTCGTGCAGGAACGACTGCGGCGGAATGGCGTTCGTGCTCGACACGTCGTTGATGCGCCGACGCTCGGCGTTCATGTCGATGTAGCGCGCGCAGGGCGAGCCGCCCGCCGCCACGTTGGCGCAGTAGAACTGGCCACTCGGGTCGAACGGCAGCGCAGTCTCCTTGGCGATCGCGAACTCGTGCGGGATGTCGTTGCGACCATACTCCGAGCGCACCCCCACCTTGATGCCTTCGCTCGCCGTGCGGCCCGTCTTCGTCGTGATGTTGATGACGCCGCCGCCGGCCCGCGCTCCATAGAGCGACGCCGCCGCCGCACCCTTCACCACTTCGAAGCTCTCGATGTCGTTCGGGTTGAGGTCGGGCGTGGAGCCCTGCAGCAGGATGCCGTCCACGATGTACAGCGGGCCCTGACTGCGTCCGCTCGCATTGATGGACGTCGGACCGCGCAGGACCACGGCGGGCGCCGCGCCTGGGCGACCGCTCGCCGCCACGATGTTGGCGCCGGCAACCTTGCCCTGGAGCTGCTGCACGGCGTTGCCGCCGACGACCGGCATCTGCGTGCTGTCGAGGTGCGCCACGGCGAAGGGAACGTTGCGCGCGGCCGTGCCTGCAGCCACGCCGGTCACGACCACCTCATCGAGGCGGTTCACATCCTCGATGAGCGCGAAGTCCACGGTCTGAGTACCCGCCGCCACGGTCACCGGCTTGGCAATCGGCTTGTAGCCGATCGACCGCACCCGCACCATCACCGACTGGCCATTCACGCGCTGACCGGGAATGGTGATCGTGTAGCGGCCCGCCGCATTGCTCCCGACGGAGATGTTCATCTCCGTGATGAAGACGTTCGCTCCCTGGAGCGGCTGGCCCTGCGGAGTGGTGACGCGGCCCGAAATCACGGCACTCTGACCCTGCGCGCCCGCCGTTGCGGCGCCCGCGAGTCCGATCAAAGCGACTGCGGCGCACCACAGCCCCCGACGGGACGGTGCAAGTTGATTCATCATGGAACCTCGAAAATGGTGGGGATCTCCCTCGGACGTCCTTACTGGACGGCACGATGCCGGTCGCCACTGACGTAGCGACCTCACGAGCGCTCTCATTCCCTGACTGTCCTCCAACGGCGTGAACTACGTGGATGGGGAGCGTGCCCTCGCGGACACGTTGACACGTGGTACAACTACCGGGACGCTGCCGGCGGGGATGACGGCCGAACAGCGAAGTACTGCAGCTCGAGCGACGGGGCCGGGAGAACGGAGTCGCCGAACGGGGATTCGAGAGGGAAGAGCGGAAAACCGAACTGAGGGTGCCAGGCAACCTTTTGGGCGCCGGCGATATCCAACCACCAACTAAGGGACCAACGACCCCGAGGCGGGGCGGAGCGTCACATTGACGTCCGATTCGCCTTCGAGTGAGCGTGCCCGGAAGACTCATCCAGGCAGCGAAGCCGCCGGCCCGGCGCATTCGAGAGC
>Ga0157372_10003825_pt1 | contig 16181 bp, 15 predicted proteins | sample C55metaG_FD_115307 | JGI IMG/M metagenome (GOLD analysis project Ga0157372, IMG submission 115307) | Corn rhizosphere microbial communities from Kellogg Biological Station, Michigan, USA - C5-5 metaG | ecosystem: Host-associated > Plants > Roots > Rhizosphere > Soil | place: USA: Michigan... | reverse complement strand
CCATGGGCGCGGGGGCGGTCGCGGCGGCGGGCTTGATTACTCTGCTGCGGACTGCGCCGACGATCTTTGGCGCGCTGACACAGGGGCTTCGGAACATCGGGAACAGGAATGCGGCGGCGAAAGAGAGGCCCTCGCGGGTCGAGCACGACCTGCCCCCGATCGTGGTGTTTGGCGGGTCTTTGCTGCTGGTCCTGCTGATGTTTCTCTTTCTTGAGTTCAAGCCGGTTCCGGGAGCACAGGTGAGCGCGCTGGCCAACTTGGCCGCGGCGCTGCTGGTGGTGGTGTTCGGCTTTCTCTTTGTCACGGTCAGCTCGCGGATTGTGGGGATCGTGGGCAGCTCGGCCTCGCCGGTTTCGGGAATGACGATCGCCACTCTGATGGCTACGGCAGCCATCTTTCTGGTGAAAGGGTGGACAGCCCCGGCCTTTGGGGCGCTGGCGATCACCATCGGCGGCGTGGTCTGCATTGCGGCCTCGAACGCGGGCGATACTTCGCAGGACCTGAAGACGGGCTATCTGATTGGCGCGACGCCTTGGAAGCAACAGCTTGCGATCATGGTGGGGGTGATTGTCTCGATCTTTTCCGTGGGGGCGACGCTGAATGCGATGAACAAGGGGCTGGAGGAGTTTCTCCGGATGCCCGCCCCGGTTGCGATGTCACTCGACCATCTGCCGGACGGGGTTCAAAACAAAGGCTATTTCAAGCGCGACCACTTCGCCCTCTCCTCCCGCGATGAGGACAATTCGGGTAAGGCGGAAGTTTCGGACGCTCACAAGTATCTGGTTCTGAATGCGATAGGTTCGTCGGTGCTGGCGGATGGGAAGTATCTGTACAATCCTGCTACAAACGCGATAGAGATCCAATGGAATCAGGGGATTGGCAGCGAGAAGGCGGCGGCCCCGCAGGGACGGCTGATGGCTACGGTCATCAATGGAATCCTGAGCCGGAAGCTGCCCTGGACGCTGGTGCTGCTCGGCGTGGCGCTGGTGATTATGGTGGAAATGCTTGGAATCAGGTCACTTACGCTGGCTGTCGGAGCGTACCTCAGCATTGCAACTACGCTGGCCATCTTTATCGGCGGAGTGATGCGGTGGGCAGTGGATCGATCCGTCAAATCTTCGAGCTCAAGGGACATAGCAGGCGAGTCGGAGATCAGTCCGGGGAATCTGTATGCCTCTGGGCTGATAGCTGCCGGCGGGATTGTGGGGCTGATCGGCGTCTGCATCAAGCTGTATGAGGCGGCTACGGAGAAGAACATTCCCCGGTTCAGCGACCATAACCCCTTTTACCATGGTTGGGTTAGCGTGGTGATGTTCGCCCTGCTGGCGTACTCGCTCTACTACTTTGCGCGTAAACCCATGAAGAAGACTTGAGCATTTTCCCTAGAACTGTAGTTCGGTGCGACCTGAAGCGAAATGCCCTTCGGGAATGACAAACAAAAGGGTGGGATGGAAACGCAGAATTCACCTTCAGGGAAAATGCCCTAGCCCACATTTACACCCGATAAACCACCGATTCTTGAAGTTCAGGCACAATTTTGAATCTTATTTCGATGTCGTAATATCTTATGTCGTAGGAGTTGGAAGTTGAGGACACAGGATGCAATCACGGCTCCCCGGCTCTGGATTGTGCTGGCCAGGGCGCATGGCTCGATGGTGGCCTATATAGAGGGCCGGCTGGCGGGGCAGGGGCTTGGATTGAGCGACTTCATGGTGCTGGAGGTCCTGCTGCACAAGGGGCCGCTGACGATCTCGGCGATTGGAGAAAAGGTGTTGCTGGCCAACGCGTCGATGACCTCGGCGATCGACCGGCTGGAGAGGCGGAGTCTGGTTGTGCGTAAGACGTGCGACAGGGACCGGCGCATCCGGTATGTGGAACTGACTGCCGCAGGGAGAAAGCTGATCGGCGCGATCTACAAAGAGCACGAGAAGGACCTGGACTTCGTTACGGAAGGGCTTTCGGCCGGGGAGCGGAGGACGCTCTATGAGGGGTTGAAGAAGATTGGGTTTGCGGCGAAAGAGGCGGCGCATGGGAAGAGTAAGGCCGCGCTGGATTCTTCAAAGCACGCCATGTAGGTGCCTATGCCGCTTCCCTTGCAGTTGCCGGCGGCAGAGACGAAATGCGGGGATTCTTCGCTCCGCTCAGAATGACAGATGTAGATGGAGGAAGTTATGCTGACGATTCGTAAGAGCAATGAAAGAGGCCATGCGAACCATGGCTGGCTGGACTCGTATCACTCGTTCTCGTTTGCAAACTACTACGACCCCGCGCACATGGGCTATCGTTCGCTGCGCGTGATCAATGAGGACTGGATTGGGGAAGGCCGCGGGTTTGGCGCGCATCCGCACCGCGACATGGAGATCCTGACCTATGTGTTGAGCGGCAAGCTGGCGCACAAAGACAGCATGGGCCATGCCGAGGAGCTGGGCGCGAACGAGATCCAGAAGATGTCCGCGGGGACCGGCGTGGTGCATAGCGAGTTCAACCCTTCGGACAAGGAGCCGGTACATCTGCTTCAGATTTGGATTGAGCCTGAGACCCGGGGGCTGGCTCCTGCGTATGAACAGTACAAGTTTGCGCCGGAAGAGAAGCTGGACCGCTTCAAGGTGCTGGCTTCGCCGGAGCCGCCGGTGGGAGCGGCGACGATCCATCAGGACGCGAAGGTCTCGGTGGCGGAGCTAACGCCCGGAAAGAGCCTGACGTATCCGCTGGGCAGCGAGCGCCATGCGTGGCTGCAGGTGATTCGCGGCGAGGTGACAGCCAATGGGAAGAAGCTTGCCGCCGGCGACGCGGTTGCGCTCGACGACGAGAAGGAGTTGAACCTGACGGCGCTGGGGACGAGCAATAGCGAGGTGCTTTTGTTCGATCTGGCGTAAGCAAGAGACGGCTGGGCGAGGGCGTACATTCCCACCCATCGCAAAAAACGCGATGGGTGGGGCACCCGAGTTGTTATGGCTATCGAGATAAGAAGCAACAAGAACAATGCATGGGCCCCCTTCGCTGCGCTCAGAATGACCCGGTCTAAATCAACGCAAGTTTTGAAGGAGAACGATGATGAATCGCCGTATTTTTACGAGTGTACTTTCGGTGCTGCTTTTGACTGGAGCAAGCGCCTTCGCACAAACCTCAACACAACCCTCAGCACAAACCTCCAGCTGGAGCATCGATACGAACCACGCGCAGACTGACTTCCGGATCCGGCACATGGGCGTGAGCACCGTTCGCGGCTCGATTGGCGGCGTGACCGGCACGATTGTGTGGGACGAAAACGACCTCACCAAGTCGAGCGTGAACGCGACGATCGATGCGACGACGGTTACGACCAACAATGGAATGCGCGACAAAGACCTGAAGTCGGCGAACTTCTTCAACGTGGAGAAGTATCCGACGATTACGTTCAAGTCCACTTCGGTGAACCGCGTGAACGGCAAGCTGCAGGTGACAGGCGACCTGACGCTGGCAGGCGTGACGAAGCCGGTAACGCTGGACGTGGATGGGCCGACCGCTCCGCAGAAGGGGATGGGCGGCAAGACGGTGATCGGGCTTTCCGCTACAGGCAAAATCAAGCGCAGCGATTTCAACTTTGCGCCGAAGTATCCGGGAGCGATGCTGGGGAACGAAGTGCAGATTACGATTGACGTGGAGGCGGACCAGTAAGTGCTGGAGCGGCGCGGCATTTCGAGGTGGAAATTCTTCCAATGCGCGTATGGCGTCTGCTAGGATGGCGGGCCTATGGAGAACTTCAACTCTGCCCGCCGCGAACTTCTGAAGCTCGGGGGCATGGGACTGGCGGCGGTTACCGCTGCTTCCGTGCCTTCGGCTTATGCCACCACGAAATCCTCGCATAACGCTGCTCTGAATCTCTTCGACGTTCGCACCTACGGCGCGGTCGGCGATGGCAAGACGGTCGATGGCCCCGCGATCAACAAGGCCATCGAGGCAGCGGCGGCAGCCGGCGGCGGCACGGTCTTCTTTCCAGCCGGGACCTGGCTCACGTTCTCGATCCGGCTGAAGAGTTACGTCGATCTGTATCTTTCGCAGGGCGCAACGGTCCTTGCGGCGGACTCGCCGCTTCCCGGACAGACGACCGGCTACAACGGCGGCACCTACGACGCAGCCGAGCCGAATACGCCCTGGAATGACTATCAAGACTACGGGCACAACCACTGGCACAACTCGCTGATCTGGGGCGAGGACATTCACGACTTCGGAATCTCGGGGCCGGGGCTGATCTACGGCAAGGGGCTGAGCTTCGGCGGCGGCCGCACGCCGCGCGGGAACTATCCAACCTATACAGCCGAGCAGGCCGGGGTGGGCAACAAGTCGATTGCATTGAAGAACTGCCGCAACGTCATCCTGCGCGACTTTTCGATCCTGAAGGGCGGGCACTTCGGCCTGCTGCTGACGGGCGTCGATAACCTGACCATCGACAATCTGAAGATTGATACCGACCGCGACGGCATGGACATTGACTGCTGCAAGAATGTGCGCGTGTCGAACTGCGCGGTGAACTCGCCGTGGGACGATGGCATCTGCCCGAAGTCGAGCTATGCGCTGGGCTACGCTCGCGCGACGGAGAACCTGACGATCACCAACTGCTATGTGACGGGCACCTACGAGCTGGGCACGATGCTCGACGGGACGTGGAAGAAGTTTGCCGCCGACGCGCGCGTCTATCGCACAGGCCGGATTAAGTGCGGCACGGAGTCGAACGGCGGATTCAGAAACATCACCATCTCAAACTGCGTCTTTGAGGGGTGCCACGGGCTGGCGCTCGAGAGCGAGGACGGCGCACTGTGCGAGGACATTGCCATCACGAACATTACGCAGCGCGATGTGTATGAGTCGCCGATCTTCTTCCGGCTGGGCGCGCGGCTGCGCGGGCCGAAGGAGAGCACGAAGGTGGGCACGCTTCAGCGCATCGTAGTGGACAACTTTGTGAGCTATAACAACAACTCGCGCGTGTGCTCGATCCTGAGCGGAATTCCCGGCCATGAGATCAAGGACATCAAGATGTCGAACATCTACATCCAGCACCAGGGCGGCGATTACGCCAATCTGGTCGGCATCGTTCCGCCGGAGAATATTGAGAAGTATCCGGACCCGGGGATGTTCGGGCCGATGCCGGCGCAGGGCTTCTTCTTCCGCCATGTGCGCAATCTGGAACTGAGCCACGTTGAGATTGCGCCGATGAATCCAGACCCGCGGCCTTCGTTCACGTTGCAGGAGGTCAATCGCGCGGACTTTATCGCAGTGACGGCCCCGACGGACCCGGCGGCTTTTTCGCTGAACAAGGTGACAGATCTGCGTGTCCTGCTGAGCCGCGCGGCGAAGGACACCGTGCTGGATACGGCGGATGGCAAGACGATTTAGCTGAATGCCGCATTGGCGCTCCGCCGTCGATGTGGGCGGAGTGCACTGTCTTTAAGGGCCGAAGGGAAATCTGACGCTCGAAGCCCGGACGAAACTATTTGTGTGAAACGTGCGTAAGTGTTTTCATCGGTTCTACGGGTCCCGATTTGTGGGGTAGGTTTTCGATTCGATCTGCGATTTTTGCAGCAATCTTCAATATGCTGCCGACAGGAGCGCACGATGCACTATCAGGTCACACGCAACGGCCAGATGTACGGCCCTTATACGCTGGAGGACTTGCGGCGCTACGTTGCCTCGGGTCATATTCTGCCGACAGACCTTGCCCAAGGCGATGACGGCTCCGAGTGGGTCCCGGTCGCGCATATTCTTGGCATGGCGGGCGCGCCCGCGCCTGGCTACGCCGCGCCGGTTGCCTATGCGCCGGCTTCGGGAGCGGCCGCCGAAGACCCACCGAATCTGCATTGGGGGCTGGAGCTTCTGCTGGGTTTCCTGACCTGCGGACTGTTTGTCGTGGTCTGGAACCTGGTGCTGGCGGCGTGGGCGAAGCGGATTGAGCCGGCGAGCCAGGCGCTGATGTATTACATCATTGCCACGGTGCTGATTGTGCTGAACTTTGGCGGGTCGTTTGGCGTGTTTGTCGCAGTCGCGCACCACCAGCAGCCGCATCAGCACATTGCGGGCAGCCTGATTGGCCTGGCGGCCTGGGTTGTGCGGCTGATAGCGCGCTTTGTGCTGCGCGACACGCTGGAGCAGCATTACAACGGACCGGAACCTGTAGGTCTGCGACTGAGCGCAGTGATGACATTCTTCTTCGGCGGCATCTACTTCCAGTACAAGCTGAATGAGATCAATGCGATCAAGCAGGGCTTGCGCTACAGGAGCGCGGTGCAGTGAGCAGTGCCGGAGGTCGCGTGGCAGCGCTCGCGCGGGCGGCTGCGCCTCTGGCCGCCGTGATGGCTGTGGCTGCTGTACTGAGGCACTTCCCTCCGGAGCAGTATGGTTTTTATCCGCAGTGCCCGGTTTATGCTTTGCTTCATATCGAGTGTCCTGGGTGCGGAACAACGCGCGCGCTGGCGGCGCTGCTGCACGGGCATGTGATGGAGGCTCTGCGGCTGAATGCACTTAGCATATTGATGCTTCCGATCGCTGCAGGTTACTCGGCGGTTTGGTATCGAAGGTATCTGCGCCGGGAGCCTTTTCGCTGGCCGCAGCTTCCGCCCGCGACTCTCTATACGGCGCTTGCGGTTGCAGCTCTCTTCGCTGTCCTGCGCAATTTTCCACTGCGGGCGCTTTAGCTGCTCCTGGAGCCTACGCAGAACAGCCCCGGCATAGACCGGGGCTGCCGTTTTGGGAGAACGCCTGGGTACTTATGCTTCGGCTGCAACAGGCTCCGCTGCGGGTGTGGCAGGGCCGCCCTTGAGGTCGGTGCCGCCGGGCTTGCGGATGTCGATGCCGCCCTTGAAGAACGCGCCGTCTTCAATCGAGATGCGCGCTGCGATGACGTCGCCGGTGAGCGAGCCTTCGCTGCGAATATCCACGCGGTCGCTGGCCTGGCAGTTGCCGCGCACCTTGCCGAGCACGACGATCTCGCGCGCCACGATGTTGGCCGCGACCTGCCCATTGCGTCCGACGGTGACACGGTTGCCGGGCAGGTTGATTGCGCCCTCGACCTTGCCGTCGATGTACAGAGATTCGGAGCCTGACAACTCGCCCTTAACAATCAAGGACTTGCCAATTGTCGCCTGCTCGCCGGTCGATACCGCGGGAGTTGCGGTGCCGACGGTGGGGCGTGTCGGGCTGGCCTCAAAGCCCGCCGCCGGGGTCGAGGGACGTACCGGCTCGGGAGTTGCGGGCGTGTTGCTACCAGGCTGATTCGGTTTCCACATATTCGTTGATATCCTTTCGTTGCTGTTCAAAGAAGTTGTTCCCGCCGCGTACTGCCGGACGCGCCGCCACGACGGCAGCACATATTTCTTCCACGATACTACTCTGCGCGGCCTGCGCGATGCCTCGAATCCACAATCTATTCCACAGTTTTTGAACCTTTTTCATCACCTGTGCAGCTCTTTCCCGGTCCCGCGCACTTTCTTCCCTGGAGTATCCGTTTTCTTCCTGCCGCCACAGGCGGGACATGCCCGCCCGCAGCGCAGTCGTCATGGCGCGCGGCGTATCGATTAGGATGGCAGCACAGACTTTCGCAATGTCAGGAAAGCATGAACTTTCATGATTTTCCGGGCAGACAACTCAACATTGCGCGGACCTCGGATTGAAGAGGTCAGGCGCAAACAAAGAAACGAGACCGATCTTGAGCCAACACATCTCCCGTTTCCAACAGCATATTTGCAACCATTATTTGAAGTTTCTGATTTTTGGACTGGCGTTCTTGCAGGTATTCCCGCTTTTTGCTGCGCCCAAGGTGCATACCGTAACGCTTGGGCCGATGCGAAGGGTGGCCTATACGGAGCCCGACGCTACGACAGACAACAAGACGGACGAGACCTCCAGCCTGCGGGTGCGCGCGCTGTATGTGGACGACCGGCTGAAGGAGTGGACCACTGGCGAAGTCCACGACATTACGGACCGCACCTTTGCCGTGCGGCGAGCACTGCGCATCAACGACGCGCTGCCCACCGACAAGGCCCCACGCTGGATGTGGCAGCCTGGCCCATGGCTGACTGTGGATCGCGTGACAGGCCGCATCACGGCGCTGCATCTGCCGTACTTCGATTCCGTGGTATCGAATGTGGTGTGGTACCGCGACTATGCGGCATATTGCGGAGTGGCCACGACGGTTCGGGGCGGACTGTATGCGATGGTTGCACAGATCGGCGCACGGCGCGCTGTGGTGCAGAAGCAGATTGGCCCGTGGCCACAGAGCGACCGCTTTATTCCTGTCTGCCAGCCGGCCGTGTGGCAGCGGCTGCCGGTGCGGGTGACGCTGAAGCCTACCGGTGGCGAACCTTCGACATACAGCGTTCTCGGTTCGAGCTCGATCGTCGAAGAAGGCGACAACTCAGACGAGAACTGACGATCAGGTTTTGGAAGTGCCTTTACGCTACGTTCTCGTGCCGCAGATGTAGGCTTCGAGATGACGGATGGTCACTTCCTGCTCGGTAATGACCCAGTTGACGAGGTCGCCGATGGAGATCATGCCCGTGACTTCGCCTTCCTTGAGAACGGGAAGATGTCTGATGCGGTTCTTGGTGACAATACGCATACAGTCGCCGACGGTATGGTCGCGCGAGACGAAGATGACCGGAGTGGTCATGATCTCGGCGACGGTGGTCTCCTTCGACGAGTGCCCCTTCAGGATGACTTTGCGGGCGTAGTCGCGTTCGGAGATGATTCCTTTCAGGACGCCTCGTTCCATGACGAGAAGGGCGCCAACCTGTTTGTCGGCCATCATCTCGATGGCTTCATAAACCGATGCGCCGGGAGCTATGGACCATACCTGCCCGGACTTCTGTTGCAGCAACGTGCCAATCGTTGTGGTGAGTTCACTCATTGGGGACCCTCGGGCATGGAATACTACCGCCGCGATGCGGCAGCGTCAATTGGCTGCATTACGCCATGCGGGTGGCTGGCAGTATCATCACTGTATGCAGAGCTTTGACGACCTTCTTCGTGAAGCCGAAGCAGCCCATGGGCATCTGTGCGCGGGTCAGATTCTAGGCGTCCGGATGGCTATGCTCGGCTGCCTGCGATTGGGCATCGACGATCCCAAAGGCGCAGACCGCAAACGGCTGGTGACGTTCGTCGAGATTGACCGCTGTGCTACGGATGCGATTGGCGTAGTCACGGGATGCCGGCTGGGGAAGCGCGCTTTGAAGTTCCGCGACTGGGGCAAGATGGCGGCAACGTTTGTCGATCTCAGGTCTCCGCTTCCCAATGCAGGTGAACCAGCCTATAAGGCAGTCCGCATTGCGGCGCTGGAGTCCTCGAAGGAACGCGCCCGCGAGCTCTATCCGCATATTGAGCAAAAGAACCAGCAACAGATGATGGCTTACCGCGAGATGCCCGAGGCGGAACTCTTCAGCGAAGAGTGGGTGAGCGTAACGCTCGGTCCGCGCGAGATGCCGGGATACAAATCCGCCCGCGTTGCCTGCGCGCAGTGCGGTGAAGGCATCAACTACGACCGCCAGACGAAAGCCGCGGGCCGGACTCTGTGCCAGGGCTGCGCCTCGCCGGAGACGCGCTACTACCAGCCGCTTGGCGCACATATAGGAGACAGCTAATCAGCCTGATCACTAGACCCTCAAACGGGGAGCCTGTAGGCTTAAGCCATCGCAGCGTTCCCTTGGCGCTTGAACGGGCTGAGAGCATTACAACCTTATTCCTGACTGCTTTTAGAAAGCTTCTACGGCACGTTAAGACGGTGCCCTCAACAAAGCCCGGTCAAAACCGACCCACCACCCAGACTTGAGCAGTTGCACTCAGCGTTCAGTGAAACCTATTCCGACTTTCTCCCCCTGGCCCGCGACCCTTATAAGACGCTCCGCCCATTTTTGTTTAATGGCGCTGATTTTCCTGTTGCCGATCTCGCGCGTTAGTTTTGCACAGAACGCCGAGAGCAGCTCCTCTCTATCAGGAACCGAAGACAGCGGTGCCCTTCCCGACGCTCCACAACCACACAACAAGCCTTCGTCTCAGGATGCGTCACTTCCTGCTGCAACGAAGTACAAGCCAGAAGACATCTCTCTCGCTGGCGTGCCTCGGCGCTTGATCTTCGACCAGAAAGCAATCTGGACCAGCCCGCTTCACATTCAGCCTCAGGATGCAATCTGGCTGGTTCCACTGTCGGTCTCGACGGGACTTCTTATCGGCAGCGACCATCACACGATGACCTCACTGATACACACCAATGCGAAAGCGCAGGACCGCGCCAGCAAGCTCTCCAACGGCGGCGTTGTTGCGTTGGGCGCCCTTCCAGCGGGTATGTATCTGTGGAGCCTGGGGCATTATGCTCCACAGGCCCACGAGACCAGCCTGCTCACCGGCGAAGCGCTTGCAGATACGCTTGCCGTCACCGAGGTGGCGAAGCTCATCACGCGCCGCGAGCGCCCAGGCTTCGACGGCGCGGAAGGGAAGTTTTTTTCTTCCGGGGCGCTTGATTCCTCGTTCCCCTCCGTTCATGCGGCGGCAGCCTGGAGCATAGCCTCAGTTATCGGCGAAGAATACCCCGGCTGGCTGGCCCGTACGGCGGTATATGGCGCTGCCACCGGTGTCAGCGTCAGCCGCATCATTGCGGAACAGCACTTTCCCTCCGATGTTTTGGTTGGGAGCGCCACTGGGTGGCTGATCGGGCACTATGTTTTCAATGCGCATCACAATTTCAGCCTCTTCGGCAGCTCCTCCATGCCCGATGATCTGGGCAAGCCTCGAACGCGCGCCCAGGCCCAGGCGGTTGCGCAGGCTGCCGAACAGCTTCCGCCGGACCCGATCGCGCACCGCCAACCGCGGACATACGCCGAGGTAACGGACCCGGATGCTATCGGCTCGACCAACGTTCCAATGGATAGCTGGATATACCCGGCGCTTGAGCGGCTTTCCTCGATGGGATTTATTCCAGGCCAGAGCGTTTCGATCCGGCCCTGGACCAGGCAGGAGTGCCTTCGTCAGCTCGACATCGCGGAGGACAACGCCACTGACACTTATGCTTTCACTCCAACCGAAATTCGCGAAGCCCGGCGTCTGATGAACGACCTGCACTTCGAGTTGGCCACGGAAAAACCCAGCTACGAATCATTCGATCTGGAGTCCGTGTATGCGCGCGCGGGGACCATCGCCGGCCCAGCGCTCCACGACAGCTTCCACTTTGGCCAGACATGGTGGAACGACTTCGGCCGCCCGCTGGGACGCGGCAGCAGCGGTATTGCCGGCTACTCCATCCGAGCGCATCGGGGCCGCTTCTTCTTCTACGATCGCCAGGAGCTGCAGCGCGACCCCGGGCGCCCAAACGAGACACCTGCAATCAACAAGCTCATCAATGAGCTTGACCGCGTCAGCCCGGACGATCCAACGATCCAGCCGGTGCCTGGATATGCTGCCCATAACCGGCAGCGGCCAATCGAGCTATACGCCGGCGTAGCGTTTCAAGGCAACGCAGTGTCATTTGGCAAACAGGAGCTCTACTGGGGGCCGACCACCATGGGGCCGCTCGCTTTTTCGAGCAACGCTGAGCCAACCTACAGTCTGCGCTTCGACTCTACGCGACCGCATCCGCTGCCTTTCTTTCCCTCCCTGGGCACCTACCGGTTCGACATCGTGCTGGGCAAACTCTCCGGACACCAGTACACGGCCCGGCCCTGGTACAACGGCCAGATGGCAGATTTCAATTTCGGAGACAATCTGGAGGTCAGCTTCACCCGATGGTCGATCTTCTGGGGCGTCGGCCACCCGATTACCCTGCATAGCTTCAAGGAAAATATCTTCAGTTTCAACTCAACCGGCGACTACACCGGCACCATCGGATCAAGCTATGGCGACCGCCAAGACCCAGGCGACCGCAAGAGCAACTTCTCCTTCCGCTGGCGGCTGCCTTACCTGAGCAAACTGGTCACCTTATACGCCGATGCATACTCAGACGACGACCCCAGCCCGATGGCCGCGCCGCGGCGCCCTGTGTGGAATCCGGGTATTTATTTTGCGCGCCTTCCCTGGCTTCCTCACATGGATCTTCGCATCGAAGCCGTCAGCTCCGAAGGCCTGATCAAAGACTTCGGCGGCGGCCATTTCTTCATCAATAACCAATACCTCGACGGCAATACCAACAAGGGCTTCCTGCTTGGCAATGCGATTGGCAGGGATGCCCGCGCCATTGAGGGCCGCACCAGCTACTGGTTCTCTGCACGCACGCGCGTCGAAGCCGGCTACCGCCAGAACAAAGGCGGAACCCTCTTTCTGCCCGGCGGCGCTACCATTAGCGATGGCTTTCTCAATGGGTCCTACGCGATCAACCGGCATCTCGAAGCGCAGGTCTTCGCCCAGTATGAGCGCTTCCTCGTTCCGTCCTACCTTCCCGGAACGCACCACAACACGAGCGGTTGGATTCAATTGACGTGGAATCCTGAGTTGCACCTGCATCGCTGAAAGTTGGCAGCAGAGATTCCTGGTACGTGAAGACCAAGACGTGCACCGCGTATTCGCGGTGTACAGTTTTCAGGGAGAAGGAATCTTCACCGTGAAAACCGATCCATATCCGGGCTGACTGGTGACCGCAATATCGCCGCCGTGAGCTTTGGCGATGGCTCTGCTAATGGCGAGGCCCATACCTGTTCCAGATGTGTCGCCCGTTTGAAATCGTCCACGGTAGAAACGTTCAAAGATCAATGTCTGCTCTGATGCATCGATGCCGATGCCGCGGTCCGCAACACTGATGCATATGTCTTTCCCTTGTGCTTCTGCTGTCACAGTAATGGGGGTATCAGGCCCGGAATATTTGGCTGCATTCTCAAGGAGGTTGCCAAGTGCCTTTTGGAAAAACGCTGCATCTGCGTATAGTTGCAAGTTTTCTGGAACATCGACGTGCAAAGTATGGCATTCCTTAATCCAGGAACAATGCTCAATAGCATTGAGAACAAGGCTCTGGACTTTGATACTGCCGAAGTGCATGCTTACCTGTTTTGCATCCAGCTGAGCCATTTCGACTGCTTCAGATACCAGATTGTTCAGGCGGTCGCTTTCTTCGTCGATGATTGCCAGTAACTCGCGGCTATCCTCCTCGGAAGGACGTCCGGTCAGGAGTGCGGTGGCGGCTCCCTTGATGGAGGTGAGCGGGGTCCGGAGTTCATGTGTGACAGAGTCAATCATCAGGGTGCGGAGGCGTTCACTCTCCTTGGAAACTTCACTTCGCGCTACGTTTTCAAGAGCCTGCGCACGGTCGATCGAGATGGAGACAAGGCTGCCGATGGCGTCTGCCGTCTCCGAAGAGAATGCGGGGCCACGCAACAACAACAGACCCTTTGGCCGAACACCGGTACGGAGTGGCATCTGTATCTCGTCGTCGTCGGTCTTCGAATTGGGAAGCGATAGCGCCAATTGTCGAAGATGGGGAATCTCGACTTGAGAGAACAAGTTGCTTCCTGCCTGGTATAACCGATCGCCTTCGAGAAGATACAACATACCGAAGTTCGCTTCTGTGACACTGGCAACAGCCGACGGGATGGAACTCAATAAAATGGCGGTGCTCTCTGACTGCAAAAATTCACGGCTCAGACGGAATAGCACCTCCAATTCGCGTTGGCGCGCGCGGGCCTCGCTCGCTTCGTCTCGTGCGCGCTCTGAAAGACGGCTTGCGATAATGGCCGTGGTAAGGAATGCAAATAGCGCTAGCCAATTTTGCGGATCGGCAATAGTAAAGGTGTGGATAGGTGGAAGGAAGAAGAAGTTATAACAAGCCGTGGCGATAATCGAGATCACCACGGCGTAGCGAAGTCCCCACTTCGCTGCCAAAAGCAGGATAAACAACAAAAGCGTAAACGCTACGGTCGCTGGGTTGACGTGGAGCCAACGTTGATACACGAGTACAATTCCGGCGAGAGCACTGAAAGCCAGAAACCACCTGGCAATCGAGATTGCGCGACGCGAGTTCATGGGAGCATTGTACGGCGTGATGAATACAAGCAAATCGCCAGAAGATTGGCTGCAATCGGTCGAAACAGAAAAGCAGCGCGGCCGCTTTAAGGTGTTTCTCGGCTACGCCCCGGGCGTAGGCAAGACCTTCAGCATGTTGAGTGAAGGTATCCGAAGGCGCAGTCGCGGCGAGGATGTCGTCATCGGCGTCGTTGAATCTCATGGCAGGAGTGAAACTGCGGGTCTGGCGGCAAAGTTAGAACAAGTGCCTCGCCGTGAGATCGAATACAAAGGAACCTTGTTCACTGAGATGGACGTCGACGCTATTCTTGCGCGCATGCCGCAGGTGGCCTTAATCGACGAACTCGCCCATACCAATATTGAAGGGAGCCGCTTCGGCAAACGATACGAAGACATTCTGTTTCTGCTTGACAACAAGATCGATGTACTAAGTACTGTTAACATTCAACATGTCGAGAGCCTCGCGCCGCGCGTGCAAGCACTGACCGGCATTGGCATTCGCGAGCAAGTGCCGGACTGGGTCTTAGACCGTGCGGACGAGATCGTCATCAGCGATCTCACTCCCGAGGCATTGATTACGCGCATGCGTCGCGGCGATATCTACCCGGTAGACCGCGTGGAGCGCTCGCTGTCCAATTTCTTTCGTCGCGGCAATTTGATTGCTCTTCGCGAACTGGCGCTTCAGAGAGTCGCGCGGGCTGTGGACCGTAACCTTGAAGACTATGTGCAGCGCAAGAAGCTCGGTGCTCACTGGACGATCTCCGAAAAAGTCGCCGTTTGCATTAGCTCAAATGGTCAGGCACGTGACTTGATTGCCCGCGGCGCCCGGCTGGCTGAAGCTCTTGACGCCGAGCTGTACGTTCTACACGTGGCGAGCGATCGGGATGAAGAACCGGCCAGGAAGCGAATTCTCGCATCGAGCCTCCAGTTTGCCCAGAATCTGGGAGCCCATGTGGTACCACTGGCGGGGAAGGACACCGCACGCGTTACCGCTGCATTCATTCGAGAGAACCGCATCACGCAGGCAATTGTTGGCCGTTCCGCCCTACATGGACTGCGCAAGTATCTTTACTATCTTGCGATCCAAAAGTTCATGACCGAAGCACCTCATGTCGACCTGCATATCGTGACACAGGAGACTCATTGAAACGGATTCTGATTGTAGATGACGAGCGGCAGATCATACGCATGCTCCGGGTATCGCTACAAAGCAGCGGATATGAAGTATTTCTCGCCGCAAACGGCGCCGAAGCTTTCTCTAAATTCAAGGAAGCGCGACCAGACCTTGTCATAACCGACCTGGCGATGCCGGAGATGGACGGCGTGGAACTAACCCAGGCTATTCGACGCGTCGCGCAAACACCGATTATTGTGCTGAGCGTCCGCGACTCCGATCGGATGAAGGTAGAAGCCCTGGATCAAGGCGCGGATGACTACCTTACAAAGCCCTTTAGTATGCCTGAACTGTTGGCACGCGTTCGGGCACAGCTTCGGCGCATTCCAGAACCAGAACCCGACGTACCACATCTTGAAGTTGGCGATTTCGTCATCGATGCAGAAGCACATACGGTATCGGTCTGTGGACAAAACGTGCGTCTTACACCCAAGGAGTTCGAACTTCTTCTTCTCTTTGCGCGGTCTCCGGGTAGGGTGCTGACACACAAGGTGCTGCTCCGTGCGATATGGGGACCGTCTGGTGAGGACCAGCCGGAGTATTTGAGAGTGCTGGTCGCGGGTCTGCGCAAGAAGATCGAACAGAATGATGGGCCAAAGTATATCCAGAGTGAGCCCTGGGTTGGCTACCGATTCCAGGCAGGCAAAGACAATCCAGCGTAGCTGCACTGTTTGTAAACTTTACGACTTTTTAACTGCTTTTCTACGGACTTTCAATGCCTCGGGATAGTTCAATAATTCCCGAGGCAAAAAAGTGAAGTCCACGACCCTGTTCTCTCATCATTTGGCCTTACTCACCCCGACAGAAGGTGACGTTGATGCTGGCCTCGTCCAGTTTGAGCGTGAGTGCGAAGACTGCCGACAAAAGGGTCGGCGGTGGAGGTTTTTATGCTCGATCTTGTTGCTATCACCACTTTCTTCGCCATGTTTGCTTTGGCCCACATGTACGTCCACGGCTGCGACCTATTGAAAGGAATACGGCAGTGATTCTTAATGCATTCTTGCTCGCTATCTCAGCGGGCCTGTTGCTGTATCTCATCTAT
>Ga0157372_10003823_pt1 | contig 16183 bp, 16 predicted proteins | sample C55metaG_FD_115307 | JGI IMG/M metagenome (GOLD analysis project Ga0157372, IMG submission 115307) | Corn rhizosphere microbial communities from Kellogg Biological Station, Michigan, USA - C5-5 metaG | ecosystem: Host-associated > Plants > Roots > Rhizosphere > Soil | place: USA: Michigan... | reverse complement strand
TGAAAGATATGGATTTCCGCAGGCACGCCCGCGGTGTGCAACGCCAGATAGAATGCAACCGAATTTTCTGAGGGAACCACTTTGTCGGTGCTGGTGCTGAAAAGAAATGTGGGAGGGGTATCGGCCGTCACGTGCAGTTCGTTCGAAAGCTCCTCGCGCACCTTCATGTCCGGATTGTCGCCGAGCAGATTGTGCGCGGAACGAGAATGCGAATAGGGTGCAACGAATGAAATCACCGGATACGCGAGGACCAGAAAATCTGGCCGGCAACTTACCCGGTCGATAGGATCGGCCGCCGCTTGGTCGCCATGATCGTAGTGGGTCCCTACCGTCGCAGCCAGATGCCCGCCAGCGGAGAAACCCATCATCCCAACGCGATCGGACCGAATGCCGAATTCTTTGGCGCGTGATCGGACGAGTCTGATAGCGCGTTGCGCATCGCCGAGTTCAATCGGGTGGTGATATTTAGGCCCCAGCCGGTACTTGAGGACAAAAGCGGTCATACCCAAAGAGTTCAGCCAATTCGCCACCTGCCGGCCTTCGTGGTTCATAGCAAGAACTGTGTACGAACCCCCAGGGGCTACGATCACGCCGGTGTCTGACTTACTGGGGTGCGCAGGCATGTAAAGCGTGAGAGTTGGGGTATCTTCACTTCCCTTGCCTTGGGCTCCGGGCGCACCGTTTTTCCAGAGCGGAAAGGTTTGAGGTTCAGCGTATAAACGCCGTTCAGCGGCGCGGGACTGGGCAGGTGTCTCGGTCGCGACCGGTGTGGAAGGCTCTTGCTGGGCCAGTGCCCCTGCAACCAAAACGGATACAGTCACAAAAGCGGAGATAGTAATTTTCATGAAAATTGAGTGCAGTTGTTCGGTGGCTATAGCCCCAACCCACCATCCACGTACAAAATCTGACCGGTAATGAAGCTTGGAGCGGTCGCAAAGAACAATATCGCAGCCGCCACGTCATCGCCAGTCCCGTTGCGCTGCATGGGGGTCTGCTTAGCCATCCGGCTCATGAATCCAGCAGCAGCCTTTTCGCCTAGATCAATCATCCCCGGGGCTACACAGTTTACGGCAATCTCTGGAGCCAGCGCTTTCGCCATCGCCTTAGTGAGCATATGCAGTGCGGCCTTGGACGAGCAGTAATGGGTGTGGCTCGACCAGGACCGCAAGCCACCAAGCGATCCCAGATTGATGATCCTCCCTTTCCTCCGGCGCAAGCAGGGCTCTGCCGTCTGCGACACTAAAAACGGGCCGCGAACGTTTACCGCAAAAATGGAATCCCACTGTTCGATAGTTAGATCTTCGAATAAAACAGTTTCATACGCACCGGCGTTGTTTACCAGAATGTCAAGACCGCCCAGTGCGTCTAACACTTGTTTTACTGCGGCGGTTACGCTTTTGGGATCAGTGACATCACAATTGATCGCCAAAACTCTCACTCCGCATTTCTCCAGCTCTTTGCTCGTACGCCGGACTTCTTTCTCAGAGTGCAAGTAAGTAACTGCCAAGTCAGCCCCGGCCTGGGCAAGTGCGAGCGCCGCCGCCCGGCCCAGGCGTTTGGCTCCGCCTGTAACCAACGCAACTTTTCCCGATAAAGGCCTGGCAGTTGCCATGGCGGGATTGTACCGTCTTTTACTGGATGGCCGCTGAAAGACTAGACTTACCCATTTCTATTCGCGTCCAAGTAACAAGACTTTTACTGGAAAACTGTTTTCTGGTTTGCTAGACTCGGCGCGATGTCCATCCTGCGCGAAGTTATTGTGTATTCCCGGAAGGGATGCCACCTTTGCGAAATCGTGAAAGAAAAGCTCTCGAAGCTGGAGCGGCGGGGAGGGTTTCGCTGGCGCGAAGTTGACGTCGAAACCGACGACCAACTCAAGCGCCAGTTCACCGATGAGGTCCCGGTAGTTTTCATCGACGGCAGAAAGGCCTTCAAATACCGGCTGGACGAGCAGGAGTTCTTAAAGAAACTGGCCAGCTAGACGCTTCTGCCGACGACTGTCAATTCATCCCACAACGTCAGAAAAACGCATCATTTATTCAGCTTCCGGCATCCTAAGACTAAGGTGCCAGTAAGGTGACCTGCGGTACTGCAGTGATCTAAGTTCCTGTTTTTTCGCGTGTTATACTGCACCAAATCAGCCTGTTTGGACGGCTTTCCGTCCGGGCGCAAGGACAACTAAAGATGGCCCGTAGTTCTCACCGCGCATCCTTTCTCGTAGTTTTATTTTTGGCAGTTTGCGGTTTTCTGGGAATGGTTTCCGCCCAGAAAAACCCTGTCGCGACGCACGACAGCGACTCCGATGTTAATCAGAGCCTCAAGCAGTTCACCGAGGTCTATGACATCGTCGAGCAGAATTACGCTGAGCCGGTGAATCCCGACAAAGCCATCTACAACGGCGCAATTCCGGGCATGCTGCATGTGCTCGATCCACACTCGAATTTCTTCGATCCCAAGTCGTACTCGCTGCTGCGCGAAGATCAGCGCGGCAAATACTACGGCGTAGGAATGACGGTTGGCCCGCGTAACAATAAAGTCATCGTGATTGCGCCCTTTGCCGGAACCCCGGCATACCGCGCCGGCATTCACCCCGGCGACATTATCGCAGCAGTCGATGGCAAGCCCACTGACAACATGACCACCAGTGACGTGGCCGATCTGTTGAAGGGACCAAAAGGCACGACAGTCCACATCACTGTACTGCGCGAAGGCGCTGAGAAGCCGCTGGAGTTTGCGGTTGTGCGTGATGAAATTCCGCGCTACAGCGTCGATCTTCATTTCCTGATTCGTCCTGGCGTCGGCTACATGCACATTGCGCAGTTCAACGAAACCACTGACAAAGAAGTTCAGGAAGCGCTGGACAGTTTTTCGCAATCTGGCGAGATGAAGGGATTGATTCTCGATCTCCGGCAGAATCCGGGAGGCTTGCTAAACGAAGGCGTGGGCGTCGCTGACAAGTTCTTGCACAAGGGCCAGCTGATCGTTTCGCACCATGGGCGCTCTTCACCGGAACGCCGCTACACAGCAATGCATGGTGATGGCGGCCGCGATTATCCGTTAGTTGTACTGGTGAATCGTGGAACGGCTTCGGCGGCAGAAATTGTCGCGGGTGCGATTCAGGACCACGATCGCGGGTTGGTAGTTGGAGAGATCACCTTCGGCAAGGGTCTAGTGCAGACGGTGTATCCGCTATCGAACGATACGGGTTTGGCGCTGACGACAGCGAAGTACTACACGCCCAGCGGACGCTTGATTCAACGCGATTACAGCAACGTGTCGCTCTACGATTATTATTTCGATCGCGACAGCGTCGGCGACACCACCAATAAAGAAGTCAAGCTGACTGACAGCGGACGCACGGTTTATGGTGGAGGCGGAATCACTCCGGATGTGAAAGTCGATCCGGTCAAGAGCAATCACTTTCAGGACACGCTGCTGCAGCACTATGCATTCTTCAACTTCGCAAAGCACTACATTGTGACGCACCATGTCACCAAGAGCTTCCAGGTGGATGATGCAGTCATGCAGGAGTTCCGGAAATCACTCGACGCGGACAAGGTTCCGTACACTGAAGCTGAATTGCTACAAAACGATGACTGGGTCAAATCGAACCTGAAGAGTGAGATCTTCGTCGATGCTTTCGGGCAGGAAGAGGGCCTGAAGGTAAAAGCCGAGACCGATCCTGAGGTGCTTAAAGGACTTGATCTGCTGCCGCAAGCGCGGGCCTTAGCGGAAAACGCCCGGAAAGTCATCGCGGAACGGAATAGCGGCAGTTTGAACCGGTAACTACTTTGTAAAACGAAGCGGCCTGCATTAGAGCAGGCCGCTTTTATTTTGTTTGTTACCGGCAAAAGCTTTTAACCGCCAGAGAGCGCCGAACAAGAGCACTCGAGACGTTGAATTTCTCAGCGATCTCTGGCTTTTCTCAGCGATCTCTGCGGTTAAAAGCTTTGTCTTGCCAGCTGCGATAGAATTCAACAACTGCCTTGGCTAAAACTCTCTGGATACTGGCCGCAGCCTTCGCGTTGACGGCGGGCATCACCGATTTCCGCACCCGAAAGATTCCAAACTGGCTGACCTACCCTGCGATCCCGATCGCGATTCTTCTTCACTGGGCTATTGCTGGCAGTCACGCGGCACTGCTCTCGCTAAGCGGGGCTGCCATTGGCTTAGGCGTTCTGCTGCCATTCGTGCTGCTCGGCGGCTTAGGTGGCGGCGATTGGAAACTGGTAGGTGGATTAGGCGCATTCTTCGAACCGCGAAGGCTGCTGCCAGTATTGATCCTTACTCTCGTAATCAACGGCATCATGGCGCTGGTGCTCGTTCTATGGAAAAAGCGGGTCGGTCAGACGGCGCGCAACCTGGGACGCATCGCGGCTGCAATGTTTAGATTCCACATGCCCGCGGCAGACCTTAGCATCGAAAACTCGGAGTCGGAGAAAGTCCCGTTTGGAATCGCGGCAGCGATCGCAACTCTGCTCTACGTTGCCGCTCAGCCGTGGCTTGCGTTTTAACTTGTCGGATTAATTGGATTGGGGCTGGGGCGCAGTCTCGTCAGCCGGCGGCGGCGGAATTTCATCCGGGGCCTGATTCATGTCCGGGGGATTCTCCTCCGCGGGAACGTTAGCGTTAGGAGCAATGGCATTGGCGGTAGGAGGTGGTGTGTAGCTGGGCACGTACTCGGCAAAGCCGTTTCTGCGGCTCAATATTACGCTGCGAAGAACTTTAGGATTGGATTCCGAACCCACCACTACAAAGTTCAAACTCGATCCGTTCAGTAACTCGGCGAGAACTTGACTGGCTGGCGCCGGGCCGGCATCTATGAAGACACGCTCCTGCTCGGTTCCGGCCGGAATAGCAATTTCCGCACCCGTCTGTTTTTGTATTTGGAATAAGACTTCTGAGAGAGTTGCATCGTGCGCGTGAATTTCGAGCTGCCCATTGGCGAACCGCACATTCGCACCTTTAACCGGGGCGGCAGCATTCGCGGCAATTGTTTTCACAACCGGCGCACGGGACGGAGCGGTGGTCCGAGTGGAAACAACTCTCTGCAATACCCAGCCAACCGTCGGCTGCGAATCGCTATCGTCTTGGGCATTGTCCTCGGCAGTCTTTACCGGCGCTGTATTTATCTGCGCTCTCTCGGACTTCCCTGGGATGATCGTCACGCTGAATCCTGAAGACCCGGGGGTGACGCGATAGGTCAAGGGTGAGTTGAGATCCAGAACGATTCGGGTGATTGGCGGCGAAGTTGAAAAAAGTCCGACCCGGACGCGTTTCACATCCCCTCGATTGACAGTGAGACCGCGAACACCTGATCCCGGCTCCGCGCCCGGAACATCAATGATCAGTCTCTCTGGATTCGAAATACTCTGCGCCTGAGGAACAACAGCAACGCTGGTTTGAACTTGTACCTGAATCGGATCTTTCGCGCTGATAGATATCTTCTGTACCTTGGCGCGCGAGGCCTGAGAATACGCAGGGAGAGTCGTCAACGCCAATGCCGAAATCAGCCAAAGATTTTGCGGGAATCGCATGATCCTCAGCAAATTCTAACAGCGCCAAAGGCCTGCCAATTCGCACTGAGGTACTAGCACTGCATAGATAATTGCCGCTTATTTAGAGTCCAAGCTTTTGTCGGCAGAAAACGCAGAGATCTCTGAGCACGCAAAAGAAAACCACCGCACAGCCCATAACATTCGCCAATGACTTCCTCAGCGATCTCTGAGCCGTTCTCCGCGACCTCTGCGGTTAAAGGCTCTTACTCCGCAGAAATAAAGAGCTTTTGACCGCAGAGAACGCAGAGAGCGGAACCCCGAGATCGCAGAGAAAACCCAGGCATGGATTTCTTTGTTGTTGTAGCTGAGGTGACCGAGTCAGCTTTTACGGTAGCGAGCGAGAATGATCCCCGCCCCGGAAAGCACCAGCACGATGGTCCCCGGCTCCGGGGTCTCTGGAGGATGACCACCACCTCCACCTCCCCCACCTCCGTTACCTCCTCCGCCGTTGCCCCCGCCCGGCCCACCAACACCTCCGCCACCAATTGGAGGAGGAACGAAAACTCCCGGCGGACCTCCGCCGCCGACAATGCCGGTCGGGCCAGCGTGTGCAGGGCCGAATGGCAACCCAGGATCGACCGCCAGCGACCTGGCTTCAGGCGCGCCGGGTAAACCTTCAATACCGCTGGCCATTGCATCAGGGCGATCAAGTTCAGCCAGAGTGGGTTCGTCAGGAGAAGTCGCGACATGCGGCAGAACCGAAACCTGGTTTCCGCAGCGGGTGCGGGCGGTCAGGTTGCCGTCGGTGAGCAGCTTTTCACCAGGATGCAAACTGGCTTGTTTGACCGTCCAGTAAACCTTGTTGTGCAACCGGTAAGACAGGTAAACCTTCTGCGCCTGCTTCACCTGAATGAGGCGCGCACGGCGATAGTCGAATCCCGCGTAATGCGTCGCCACGACCGAATCATGGGTCGCGGCTTGGCGCAACTCATCGGCAGAGCTGACTCCGCCGGGAACAATCGAATAGGGATAAACCAAGCGCCGGTTGTGGGTTTCAATCTTCGGAACAGTTTCCGATTCGAGCAGGTAAGCAGTGTTCGAAGGCGCGGATGAGACCGGCTTCCCTTCTTCAAGAGAAATTCCATGGCGATGCGACGCCAAGCGGACGCCGACCACACACATGGCCACCACCGCAAAAAATGCGATACCACGCAAAATCAATCCGGCGAAATCCATTTTCTTTCTGAATAGACCCCGGCTAGCCGGACGATGCGAATAATTCAAATCTTCTCCCTACGCGAGTCGACGGAAATGCAGTTCAGGAGGTCAGTGCAATAGCAATTGCAGCGCGCCCCAAACGCAACCGGCTAAATGGATGAATTGTTGAGAGACCACTACTATTGTGGCGGATGCTAGCAGAGTAGGAAAAACTTTTCACAGTAAACATCTGTTGATATCCGAGGTTCCAATTGTTAGTTTCAGACGCGAAACTCATATTGAATCCAGCAACTTAGGTCACGCGCAGGGCTGTGAATATCTTGCCGTGAAAGGCTCACTTCATCTCACACCTTAGTGCCACGCGTTATATTGGAACTCGATGAAATCGTCGCCGAAGCTCAGCAGGGATAAGACACGGACCGCGATTGCAATCATGGCCGCGGGTAAAGGTATCCGGCTCAAATCGAAACATCCAAAGGTCCTACATCAGGTCGGCGGCAGGCCTCTTTTGGCGCACGTGATTGCAGCCGCGCAACAGGCGGTCCCGGTAAAGGACATTTACGTGATCGTCGGCCATGAGGCGGACAAAGTACGTGAGTCCGTGCAGCAGACGGGAGTGCAATTCGTTGTGCAGGAACCCCAGCGCGGGACAGGCCATGCGCTCATGTGCGCCGCTCCGGCGCTTAAGAAATATGATCAGGTGATTGTGTTGTCGGGCGATGCGCCGCTGATTACCACTGACACAATCACTCGGCTGCGCGATTTTCACCAGCAAAAAAAAGCCGCTATGACGATTTTGAGCGCGGAGCTCGAAACCCCCACAGGATACGGGCGACTGATTCGAGAGAGTGGGCGGAACGGCGACGTGAAAGCGGTGGTCGAAGAAAAATCAGCCACCCCGGCGCAAAGAAAAATTCGCGAAATTAATTCTGGTTTTTATGCTTTTTCCAGCAAGCCGCTGTTCGAAAACATCGAGCGTCTAAAAACCGATAATCCTCACGGCGAATATTATCTGACCGACATGGCGGCGGTATTGAGAAAAGCGAAGCAACGAGTAGCGGCAATTCAAACAGAAAATCCGTCAGAAATTTTAGGCAGCAACACTCGCGCTGAAATGGTGGACCTCGATCGCAAAATGCGGCTGGAGAAATGTCTGAAACTGATGTCCGAAGGCGTGACCATCTTCTATCCCGAAACCTGCGTAATCGACTGGGATGTTGAAGTGGGCGCGGACACTACCATCGAGCCGTTCGTACAGTTGCTAGGCAAAACCCGCGTCGGCAGTGATTGTCGCATCCGGTCTTATTCGGTAATTCAAAATTCGCAAATTGGCGACGAGGTCCTCATCAAGCCGGGATGCGTGCTGGATGAAGCCGTGGTTGCGAACAGCGCGATCCTCGGTCCGTTTTCGCACTTGCGGCCGGGTAGCGAAATTGGAGAAGGCGCCCACGTCGGCAATTTTGTCGAGACCAAGAAAATCCGCCTGGGGAAAAAATCGAAGGCCAACCACCTAACATATCTTGGCGACGCCGAGATCGGCGAAGGCGTAAACATTGGCGCGGGCACAATCACGTGCAACTACGACGGCGTGAACAAGTACAAAACAATCATCGAAGACGGATCTTTCATCGGAAGCGATGCGACGCTGGTTGCGCCGGTCAAAGTCGGGCGGGGCGCTTATGTGGCCGCGGCGTCGTGCATCACGCAAGACGTTCCGGCGGATTCACTTGCATTGGGACGAGCGCAGCAGATCGTTAAAGAAGGCTGGGCGAAGAGGAAGAAGGAAAAGAAATAGAAGTTTGCCCGTCCTTAATATCGTGCTGGGTGCCCCGTCCTTGTCTTTCGCGCTTTTGCGAAAGACAGGGCGGGGATTTTGATTTTTGATGAGACTCACTCGAAGTCAGAATCCCCACCCTCCCGCAAAAAGCGCGGGAAGGATGGGGCACCCGACTTTGTCATCATCGTATTTTTGCAATGTCGATTTGTCCTCGTCTCGCGGCCCAAATGCTATTCGCCATTATGCACACCGTAAGTGCTCCCATAACCAGCAAACCTCTACTGTCGAGCTTCGGAAACAACAATAGGGAAACTGCGATTCCAAGCAGTGCAAAAACATTTCCTAACGGAAGACGGAATTGGGCGTCGGGGACTCCTGCCTTACGTCGCAAAACCGGCAGCGCAGCACAAACTGAGGCGTAGTAGATCAGCCGGGCCATGGCTGAGACCGCGACATTCCACTGAAAATTTCCAATCAGAGAAAAGAACCACAGGCAGATCGCAAAAATAAGAATCGCCACGTGAGGCGTGCGAAATTTTTCGTGCACCGCGGCGACCCACTGCGGCATGTCTCCCTGCTCGGCTTGGGCAAACAGGATGCGCGGGAAACCTAGGATGTTTGCGCTGAGGTAGCCGTAGCAGGAGACCAGGACGCCGACAGTCACCAGGCGCGCTCCCCATAGTCCGAACATGAGTTGCGCGGCGGTGGCCATTGGGCGGTCGGTCAGTGATGCCCCGGGCAGCAGCGAAATCACCAGCCACTGCGTCATGGTGTAAATCAGCACACAAACAATTAGTGCGACGCCGAGCGCGAAAGGATAGTCGCGGCGTGGATCCTTCGCCTCTCCTCCGACCATGAGAGCAGTTTCATAGCCGCCGTACGCAAACATCAGCAACAGTGCCGGATGCAGCCAGAGTTTTGGCGACCCGCTTGGCAATGAAATTACGAGGGGCAGGTGTTTGAAGGTGATGAAAAATAATCCTGCGGCGATGAAAGCGATCAGGGTTATGAGCTTAGCCGCAGTAAACAGATTGCTTTGAGTCGCGCCTTTTTTGACACCGATGTAATTGACCGCCGTAAGCAAACCCAAAAGCAGGGTCAAAATAAAGAAACGTGGGAACGCATTCTTCGCCGCAGGCCAGAATTCAGCCAGATAAAGAAGAAATAAGTTGGCATTGGCTGCGGCAGCCGTTACGCGCGCCAACCAACCTAACCACACAGTAGCGATCCCAAAGGCACGGCCGAATGCGGTGCGAGTGTAGAGATAAACTCCGCCGCTCTGCTCGAAGCGCGAAGCAACCTCGGCAAAGCAAGCCATCACCACACCTGTCGCGGCCGCTGCGAACAACCAGGCAAAAGGGCTGCTATTCCCTAACGTCCCTGCGATCACCGAAGGCAAACCGAAGACGCCGCTTCCGATGATGCAATTGACCATCAGCGCGGCTAGACTCCAGCGGCCGATGGCGCGGACTAGCAAGGGTCCAGGCATTGCAGGTTTGTATCACAGATGCCGTGTGATTCAGATCACGAGCACAAGTTAGTCGGATCACCCCATTTTTTCGTTCTCGGAATTAAGTTAGAGGCGTGATGTGGAGGTGCCTATGTCGACAGTTGCCGAATTAATCAAAACCAAATCGCTCGTGAGCTTTAAAAACGTCATGGTCGCTACTGATTTTTCTCATGCCTCGGAGCATGCGATCGATTTTGCGTTACAGTTCGCACGGCACTACGGATCCGAGCTGTTTATTGTGCATGCGTTGGAGCCCGAACCGCGTCACTCCCTCCGTCTCGATCCATTACCGCGTGAATTAGACCGCCAGCGGCATGAGGCGGAACGGCACATGAAATCGCTGGAAGAAGATCCCAGGATGAAAGCTGTGCCGCATCATGTGCGTTTGCGCGCTGGCAAAGTGTGGGAGGTGCTGGCCGCAATGACGCAGAGCGAAAACATGGACCTTCTGATCGTGGGTACGCATGGTCGCGGCTATTTAAGGAAGCTGGCATTAGGATCAGTTGCCGAAGAAGTATTACGGCAAGTGAATTGTCCAGTGATCACGGTCGGGCCTAAAGTGATAATGCCTGAAGTCGCCGATTGCCGGTCGATTTTATTTGCGACCGACTTTGGCGCCGCGTCGCGTAAAGCTCTGCCCTATGCGATTTCATTGGCGCAAGAATCGGGAGCGAGACTATCACTGCTCCACATGGTGCCGCCGGTGAACGCCATGCAGGCGGGTTATGTGCCCGCAGTTTTTGGAGCCGAGGAAGTTTTCGAATGGCAGGCAACGGCGCGTGCAGAAAGCGTAAAGAAATTAAAAGAGTTGATTCCGTCGGGGACTCTGGCCCGGGAACCTGAGTACATTGTCGGGTTGTATTTTCTGCCGGAAGGCATACTCACCGCCGCAGCTGAGCACAATGCCGACATGATCGTCATGGGAGCAAAGGATAGCTCTTCGCCCAGTCTGGCCGCGCATATGCCGTGGGCTGTAATCCATGACGTAATCTGCAATTCCGGGTGCCCGGTGCTGACGGTTAAAGGGTAGCTTGGAGTTTTGGCGCAGACTATTCTTTCGCAAAATGGCGACGGGATGCTGCTCCTCGTAATTTGCGGGCGGGCAATTTCGCCTTCGACGTTGACATTTCCACAGAGGAAGGTTCAAACTACCCACTCTGACAGGCGAGGTGATTTCGCCCGCAACCAGGCAAATTAAGCGGTACCCGCCGTTCACGCGAATTCATTGAAACTTTTACTTATGGCCGGTGACCGGTTCTCCTACAACCTGGATTCGACGCTGGAGACCGTGGACCGCGCGGAGCAGACCGCGAGCCGCATTGCCAGCGAAAACGGATTTGACGACGATGAAGTCATGCAGATCGCCATGGCGGTGCGGGAAGCGGCGGTGAACGCAGTGCTGCACGGCAATGCTTACGATCCAGAGAAAAAAGTTGCACTAGAATTTGAGCGTACTAACCAGGACCTGGTGATTACGATTCGCGATCAGGGTAAGGGCATGGATATGGCAAGAATCCCTGATCCGCTGGCGCCGGAGAATCTCTTGAAGACTTCCGGCCGGGGAATTTTTTTAATTCGTTCGTTCATGGATGATGTACAGATTCACCCGTCGAGCACGGGAACAGAAATCAAACTAATCAAGCACGTCCACGGCATGACCGAGGGCGGCAAGGAGGCTTCTCAGTGAATTTGAAAGTCAGCACACGCCAGGTGGACGGAGTCAGCATTGTCGATTGCAGCGGGCGCATAACCCTCGGCGAAGGCAGCGTCGTTCTTCGCGATACCGTGAAAGACCTGCTTGCCAAGGGCCAGAAAAAAATTCTGCTGAACCTGGGCGACGTAAATTACATCGATAGCTCAGGGATCGGCGAACTGGTCAGCGCTTATACCACGGTTAAGAATCAGGGCGGCGAATTGAAATTGCTCAAACTGACAAAGAAAGTGCACGATCTGTTGCAGATCACGAAACTCTACACCGTGTTCGATGTAAAGGACGACGAGACAGCGGCGGTAAAGTCATTCCGGTAAATCTTGGGGACGGGCGGGCATACGCCCGCCTGTCAGTTTTATGTCTGCTCCATATCCCATTTCCTTCAATTACGTCGGTTGATTTTTAAGCGATGGTCTACGATTTCTCTGCGATCTCTGGGATTGCTCTGCGATCTCTGCGGTTAAAAGCTTTGATTTTGCAGCGTAAAAAAAGCCTCTAACCGCAGAGCACGCAGAGAAGGGCAAGAGATCGCCGAGAAATTTAAGACGGCAGAGTTCTCTCCCATTTTGGAACTAGCTCTGTAATTTTTCTCTGAAGTTCTCGCCCGATCCGCTTATCCGCTCTACAATTCCTTTTTGCCTAATGCGATTTTTCATGGGTGGAGCAGCGCTTCAGCGCTGCGTTAATTGCCGGCTCTCTGAAACGCGCTTTAGCGCGAAGGTTCTATGACAATTCCATACCGCGGAACAACCGGAGACGGCACATACTTTGTGACCTCTTCTACATTTCAAAAGAAAAGCCTTCTTCAGTCTGTCCGAACCGCAACACTCTTCATTGAGACCCTGCTTGAGTATCGGAGTCAGCATAAATACCTGCTTCATGAATTTGTGGTTATGCCCGATCACTTTGCTAATAACTCCGGTCGTCACCTTGGAAAAGACAATTCAACTCATAAAGGCGGATTTTCATTCCGTGCTGGAAAGTTATTTCAGGGTCGCGGAAATATTTGGCAGCAAAGTTTCTATGATCGGCGAGTGAGAGATGCCGCGGAATATGCCGCTTTTAAGAGATATATCTAATGGAACCCAGTAAAGCGGGGATTGGCTGAGACTCCAGAGAAATACGCCTACTGTTCAGCTTTTGGGGAGATTGCTCTCGATCCTGCACCTGAGCGGCTAAAGCCGCCAATGGAGGAGAATCTCAGCCGCAGCGCTGAAGCGCTGCTCCACCCATGACAAATCTCTTTTAATCCGTGCTGAGGCCCTACTCATCCCTATGACAAATCATATCTACCGAACGATCCGATTGCTTCTTCAGACATTCGCCCTGCTGTTTCCTTGCCTTTCTTTTGCCGCCTGCATTCCATTTGATCAGGCCCGCAATCATTTGGACGAAACCCAGTGCGTCACCGGAAAAGTGGTTCGCGTTCAAAGAGGCGAGCGTGGGGTGAACTATCTTGATTTCTGCGAGGATTACAGGCTTTGCACCTTCAGCGTCGTGATTTTTCAACATGATCTGCAGAAGATCGGCGATGTGCGCCAGCTTGCGGGGAAAGTTATCGAGATCCGAGGCGAGATAAAAGACTACGATGATCGCGCCGAGATTGTCCTTGAAAGCTCAAAGCAATTGAACAATGGACTCATGCGGCTTTCGCCTTTACCGAAATCTTTTGATGTTGAAGAGCGAGGCCATTTCAGCGCCGGAACCTCGCGGCCTCTGAGGAAACGAAGCACCTCGAAGAAAAAAGGAATTCCAACTTTGCCGGCCGATGTTTCGGATGCAGAGTCGGACTAGAAGAATTACACCAGGCCGCGTCTTAGTTCATCCAGCGGATAAACTGTGCCCCGCCACTCCACCCCGCGATTGCGCAGCGCAAAAAACATAGATCGCAGCATGGTGTAGATAAAAAGCAGGGTCGCGATGGGGTGGAGCAGCAAATACCAGGGTCGCACATCCGAAAACAGCGACATTCCGAAGTACAGAAAAAATAAACAAAGTAACGCGACCGCGTATGGAATCCGAGCCCAGCCGTGAGCCAGGAACACTCCGGCAAACGGCATGATGTTGATGAACGCCGCAGCGAAGCAGAAACCAATCGCCCGCCACGCCTGAAATGACATTACAGCGAAGAAATTCTTGGTCAGGTTGCGAACTACGCCGAGCGCCCCTTGGGCCCAGTGAAGTTCCAGCAGATCTTCCCCGAGAACGTTACGCTGGCGAAAGCCGGCATTCTTGATGACTTTGCCGAGTTTCATGTCATCGACAACTTCGAAGCGCAGGGCTTCGTAAGTTCCGACGGCTTCGTAGACTCTTCGGCGAACAAGGTTGAACGCGCCGACGCCAATGTGGTCTTTAGCTTTAGGGTCTGCAACTTTCCACGGGCGATGCCCGAAGACGAACATCAGCTGAAAAAATGCCAGCATCATTTTCTCGCCGGGACGTTTCATGATGGTGCGCGGAAAAAGAACGAGGTGGTCGGCACGCTCGGCCTCGGCGTAGGCGATCGCGCGTCGAAGGCAATCGGGACGGAACATCACGTCAGCGTCGGTAAATAAAATCCAGTCGGCATGGGATTGCTTGGCGGCGCTCCACATAGCGTGGGCTTTGCCCATCCAGCCTGCAGGAAGCTCGTTTACATGCACAATTCGGAGTTGCGCATTCGACGGGCGTGGACGTCCATCGCTATGTGTTACGAGATTGTCCATGATTTCGCCGGTGCGGTCGGTGGAACGATCGTCGACGGCAATCACTTCGTAATTGTCGTAATCAAGCGCGAGCAACTGCGAAAGCGCCTGTCGGATTGAGGTTTCTTCATTTCGCGCCGGGACGATGATGGTCACACGCGGATTTCCCGACGGCGTTGCAGGATTGCGGTCCCATTCGGGGCGAGTGATGTTAACCAGCTTGCGGACGCCGATCGAAGTATCGATCACGCGAGAAAGCCAGATCACCGCCAGCAGAGTGCCGGCGATCCAGTGAAAATACATCATCCGGCGTGGACCTGCGCGCGCCGTGAGTCGACTGCGACCGCTGGTGCAAAACGCACACCCAAAAACAATATGAGTGCGGAAACTACCATTGCGATCACCGGCAAGATGAATGCCGTTTGCAGTGAATGCTTGTCGGCCACCCAGCCCATCATTGTTGGCGAAGGAACGTCACCCAAAAAATGCAGAATAAAAATGTTGAATGCGATGGCGGTGGCCCGAATATGGGCGCCTACCGAATTCACTACCGCAGCGTTCAGCGGTGATGTGTTGAACAAGAGCAGGAAAGCCGCGACGGCAATAGCCGGCAGCATCAGTCGTCCAGGGTTGAATAACGCAACAATCATGAACGGAACACCCAGCGCCATGCTGGCCGCCGACACAAAGTAGTACGCGCCTTTCATTCGCGGTAATAAGTAATCGCCCAGCCACCCGCCCGCGAGCGACGCCACAATGCCATCCACGACTACGATCATGCCGAAAGTGTAGTTGGCGGATTCGAGCGTATAACCTCGGACGCGTGAGAGGAAGGTTGGCATCCACACTTGAATGCCGCCGAGGGCGAATGTCATAGCGGCCATGCCCAGGGTTGCGGTCCAGAAAGCAGGATTGTGAGTCAGGCCACGCAGTGTGCCGCGCTCCGCCGTCTCCCGGACCGAATCGAACCGTCCGCGCTCCGGCTCCGGAATGAACAGCAACGCTAGAGCCAGCAGAAATCCTGGAGCAGCCGCGATGTAGAACGGGAATCGCCATCCGTGCGAGGCCCCGAGATTGCCGCCCAATATGTAGCCGGCAGCGGTGCCGACAGGAATGGCGAGATAGAAAATGCCGAAAATGCGGCCGCGCTTGTGCTCGGGGAAAAGATCGGCAACAAAAGTCGGCGCAATGGTGACAAAAGTTGCTTCGCCGATTCCAACCAGGGTGTGCCGTACGAGCAGTTCCCAGTAGGTATGGGTGACAGCGGTGAGCAGCGTGAGCGCGCTCCAGAAAATTGCACCAAAGAAAATAATCAAGCGACGGGAGTACCTGTCGGCGAGAGGCCCGGTAAAGGGGGCCGCAATCATGTAAAAGCCGAGGAAGGCGCTGGTCAGGTATCCAATTTGCGCGTTGCTGACGTGAAATTCGTTCTGCACCAGCGGCTGCACTGCGAACAATACCGATCGGTCGATGTAGTTCAGCAGGTTCAGCGCGGTGAGAAGAATCAGCGCAGTCCAGGGATAGAGTTTCGTCTGGGTCACAGGAGATTACGAAATATAGCATGGCAGTTCGCGGCGACCTCTGAGAACGAAAGAACTCATAACCACGAAGGACACGAAGGTTCACAAAGGAAACCCAAACCTTTTCACTTGCAATACGGTTTTCCTTCGTGAACCAAAATCACGATTCGGGAAACCGAACCGCTCACTTACGATTCGCGACTGTCAGCGCGCGGTCGAAGCTCGAGACACAAACACAAATAGCATCACGCCTGCTTCCCTTTTG
>Ga0157372_10003820_pt1 | contig 16186 bp, 13 predicted proteins | sample C55metaG_FD_115307 | JGI IMG/M metagenome (GOLD analysis project Ga0157372, IMG submission 115307) | Corn rhizosphere microbial communities from Kellogg Biological Station, Michigan, USA - C5-5 metaG | ecosystem: Host-associated > Plants > Roots > Rhizosphere > Soil | place: USA: Michigan... | reverse complement strand
TGTAATACGGACGAAGCCGAGCGATGCCGCTCCTCGAGTGCAGCCACTCGCGCCTGCCGCTCCGAAACACCCATGGCGGTGGTGTTGCGGTTCTCGCGCAATAAAGCGAGCTGCTCTTGCGCCGAGGCCGCCAGCCGCTCCAACTCGGCACGTTTTTCTTCCGCTAGCGCAATGTCAACCTCGCGATCAACCATGATCTGCTGGTGTGCCGCGCGTTCCGCCGTCAGCCTCGTCAGTTCCCTTTCGCATACGTCGCAACGCTCGCGTACCCGGGTCATTTCAGAATCAAGCTGTCTTAGAGCGTGGCCTGAGGTCATTGCCTGCTTTTCGGAATCGCGTTTGTCCGCTTCTAATCGATCAAGCAGAGAACTCAGTTCCTTGATCTCATGCCCAAGATGCAGCACGCTGCTCTCCTGATTGCGCAGCGCCATTTCCAATTCGTTCAGCACCCGCATGACGTCGCGCAGTTCACGCTTCATGGAAAGCGGGCCTTCAGCGCGCTGCTTGCCCCCAGTGACGGTCACGTTGTGAAAACATTCCCCGCTTTGTGAGAGGAAAAACGCGTCCGGATTTTCGAGCGCCAGGTCACGAGCGAATTGCGGATCGGGAACGATGTAACCATCGCGCAGCTTGGGAAGAATGACTTCCAGTGATTTTCCAAATCCATCCAGCACGCGAATGGTGTGCTTGAGAGGAACAATGGAAGCATTCGGGGGCGCAGGCTGACCCTCGGCAACTGCAAAAGAAAACCGCGCCTGTGAATCTTCAGGATGGACCAAAAATGTCGCGCGGCCGTTTACGTCCGAACGCAGCAGCCGCAGGCCCTCGTCGGCGGCATCCCACGACTTGACCACGATGTAATTCAACTCATCGCGGAGAAAATCTTCGACCATCGATTCATAGCGCGGCTCGACTTCAAGAAAATCTGCCAGCACGCCTACTGGCGCCAGACCTCCCTGCATCGTTCCGGACTGAAATAGGCGGCGGACCGATTCGGTTGAATAACCGTGCTCTGCGATCACCGCTTCCAGCGAACTTCTTTTACCAAGAGCAGAAGCATATTCCGCGCGCAGGCCGTCGAGATGGTTCTTGCCTTCCGTTTCCTGACGACGCTTGAGTGCAAGCAAGTCTCGAGTCTGCGCAATTTCCTCAGTCAAAGCCGAGACTCGCTGGGATACGGATTCAAATTCCAGCGCCAGCTGGCCTCGTTCGCCTCCGAAGTTTTCGGCTTGCGTCCGCGCCGAAGCCATTTCGGTTTGCAGGCGCTGCGCCTCGCGGTCTGCTGCCGCCATGCGCTCCTCGGCTTGCGTCAACTGGTTGCGAAGATTGGATAGTGACGCGACGCATTCCAATGTGGCAACTCGCGACTGCTCTTGCTGCCGCTCAAGTCCGGCCAATGCTTCCGCCGCTGACGTGGCTTGCAATTGGCTGGCTTCGAGCTCCTGCTGCGCCAAGGCCAGATCTGCAGCGGCCGACTCGAGCACCTGGCGGTTCGAATTCAGTTCCTCTTCGAGCGCCGTCAAGCGGGCGCGACCCTGTTCGAGTTCGGCCTCCGACGAAGCCGACCGCAGAGTCAGTTCATTGCAGCGCTCTTCGTTGTGGCGACGCTGCGCCTGGTTGCGATCGACTTCCAGCTTGATGTCGTTGAGCCGTCCGTCATTCTCGCGGACTTCGGCTTCGATGGCATATCCGCGCTGCCCGCGCTCCGACAGCTCAGCCTCGAACTCCTGCATTACGCTGGACTGTTCCCGCATTTCATCCGATAGTGTGTTGATCTGAAGATCGAATTCCGACGCCTGCTGATCGAACTGAGCGAACTTGCTGGCAAGAACAACGCGCAATTTAGCCCGCATCTCGTCGCGCAAGCGTCCGTAACGCTCGGCCTTTGACGCCTGGCGCTTCAACGAGTTCACCTGCCGGGTCACTTCATCGAAGATGTCATTGACGCGATTCAAATTCTGTTTGGCATCTTCCAGGCGCGCTTCGGCGAGACGCTTTTTAGTTTTGAACTTAGTGATTCCGGCGGCTTCTTCAATGATGGCGCGGCGATCAGTGGGGCGGCTGCTCAGAATTTGCCCGATGCGTCCTTGCTCGATGAGCGCGTAGGATTCCGGCCCGAGACCCGTGCCCATGAAAAGTTCCTGGATGTCGCGCAAGCGGCACAGCTTTCCGTTCAGTAGATACTCGCTATCGCCCGAGCGGAACAGACGGCGCGTGACCGCAATTTCCCCGGTGCGGAACGTCTGCTGAAACTTGCGCCGACGAATTTTCAAGACCACTTGACCCGCCGGTGCTTCTGTAGCCGCCGTTGCTCCCTTAATCAAATGGATGGCGAAGTGGGGCTCATCATCTGGAAATGCGACCGCAATGGTGTTGATCTTCGAGCGTGGAACTTCTACTTCTTCCGTCGCGCCAGGCTGCGCCTCTTCGGTTAATTTTTCCACTTCGTCTGCGGCACGAGCGCGAATCTCTGCTTCGTCCCAGTCTTCGGCAGGCATGTCGTCCTGTAGCACCAGTTCGGTCGGATCGTTTTTGTCAGCTCCTTCGTATTCCTGCGGGTCAATCAGCGTTAGAGAGACTTCCGCCATTCCGGTCGGCTTGCGGTCGCGAGTGCCGGCAAAAATCACATCTTCCATGCGTGAGCCGCGCAGGGTCTTGGCCGATTGCTCGCCGAGCACCCACGAAATGGCGTCGGCAATATTTGACTTGCCGCAGCCGTTCGGGCCAATGATCGCGGCTACGCCATCACCGTGAAACTTGAGTTCGGTGCGGTCGCAAAACGACTTGAATCCGAGAATCTGGAGCTTCTTCAGTTTGAGCAACTTAAACTCCTTCGAAGCGGGTCCCGAGGATCGAGTTGATCCACGAACGCCGGGTCTTGAAATACCGAACGCAGAATAACGCTTGTTGTTGGACGGCAGTTCTGATTCTGCAGGTTTACCAACCAGGTTCCTCCGGCAGTTCGCTCCCTTGAATGCCGTCCCAGGCTGGATGGGGCGGGGCACAAATTAGAGCTACTGTACCGATCAAGTTGCGCCAGGGTCAAGTAGTAAAACACCATATGTTGTGGGTAACGCGTCCTAAACCCATCATTTTGGAGCCGCTATGCGGCCTTAAGATGAATTTAGGTGTGGATCAGAAAGGAGGGGAAAATCGCGAGAGCGAAAATAGCCTAACGCACGACAGCGCTGGAATCAATGAAAAGCGGCGGGACCGAGGCCATATCCGTCTCAGCCAGCTACCCTGTTTAAATTCTAAAATCGCCTAAGCGAGATCTAGAGAGGATCGACATGCAAAAAATCACACCCTTCTTATGGTTCGATAACAATGCCGAAGAGGCAATGAATTTTTACGTATCAATCTTTAAGAACTCAAGAGTAGGTCGCGTCACGCGCTATGGCGATGCCGGTCCGGGGCCGAAGGGCACAGTCATGTCGGCTACCTTCGAACTGGACGGACAGGAATTTTTCGCGCTGAACGGTGGGCCTCAGTTTCAGTTCACACCGGCGATATCCCTCTTTGTGAACTGCGAAACACAGCAGGAAGTGGACGAGTTATGGGAAAAGCTCTCCGCTGGCGGCAAGAAAGAAAAATGCGGTTGGCTGAAGGATAAATATGGACTCTCCTGGCAGATTATTCCCAAAGCGTTGGGCCGGATGTTAGGTGACAGCGACCCGGAGAAATCGAAGCGGGTCATGCAGGCAATGCTGCAGATGAGCAAGATTGAGGTCGAAGCGTTGAAGAAAGCATATGAGGGAAGTTGACGGATAATTCCGCTTGAGGAGTTTTGAAAGGACGTAGATTCATTCGTGCCCAGTGCCTCTCAGACCAACAATTATTATTTATCCGTGAATCTTCCTGTCAACCCGCCCGTTCTCCCCATGCTGGCCAAGCGTGTGGCTGAATTGCCTGAGGGGGATGGTTGGATCTTTGAGCCCAAGTGGGATGGATTTCGCGCGCTGGTGTTTCGCGATGGCGATGAGATTTTTATCCAGAGCCGTGACGAGAAGCCTCTCAATCGCTATTTTCCTGAACTGCTCGATCCACTGAAGTCAGCTTTGCCGCCCAGATGTGTGCTCGATGGCGAGATTGTCATCGTCAAAAACAACGAACTCGACTTCGATCTTTTGCAATTGCGGCTCCATCCCGCGGCTTCGCGGGTGAAACTGCTGTCTCAGCAAACTCCGGCGTCGTTTGTGTTTTTTGATCTGCTGTGCCTGGGCGACCGCGATCTTTGCGGGGAGCCGTTCGAGAAACGCCGTCGCGAGCTGGAAAAACTGATCGCATCGGCGTCGCCTCCGATCCATTTGACACCGGCGACCCGCGATCGTGAGGTCGCTGCAGATTGGTTTCGCCGCTTCGAGGGCGCCGGACTGGACGGCGTAATTGCAAAACCCACTGCAGGAACTTACGAGCCCAATAAGCGCGTGATGTTCAAGGTGAAGCACGAACGCGATTGCGACTGTGTTGTCGCCGGCTTTCGCTGGCACAAAAAAGGTGATCGCACGCTCGTCGGCTCTTTGCTGCTCGGCTTGTTTGATGATGCCGGAGCTCTGCAGCATGTGGGAGTTTGTGCGAGCTTCTCGAACGCCAAGCGATTGGAGCTTGCGGAGTTTCTCAAGCCTTACCGCAAGGACGCGCTGGCGGAGCATCCCTGGAAAGCGTGGGCTGATCCGGAATCTGTGTCGGGGCGAATGCCTGGCGGCCAAAGCCGCTGGAGCCAGGGCAAAGATCTGTCGTGGGAACCTCTGCGACCTGAGCTGGTGGTTGAAGTTGCCTACGATCACATGCAAGGCGACCGCTTCCGGCACACAGCGCAGTTCCGCAGATGGCGCTCCGACAAGAAGCCGAATGACTGCACCTATGCACAGCTGGAAGTTGTTCCGCCACAGGAGATCGCAGCAATCTTTCCTGCGGGGCGATAAGTTTTTCTGCACATCATTAGATACAAACGGTAATGGGAAGAGATCGTATGTATTCCTCACGTACCTCCGGACGATTGATCATCGTTTGTGGTTTGCCCGGTTCAGGCAAGACCACCCTCGCAAAAGCGCTTGAAATCAGGCACGGTGCCGTTCGTTTTTCTCCCGACGAGTGGATGAACGCCCTTTCAATAGATATTTATAACGAAGAAAAACGTGCCAAGATCGAGGCCTTGCAATGGGCGCTGGCTCGGCAACTTCTAACTCATGAACTCACTGTCATTATCGAGTGGGGTACATGGGGCAGGTCCGAGCGAGACACCTTGCGAATGGAAGCACGGGCACTCGGCGCTGCCGTCGAGCTGCATTATCTCGAGGCGACTGAGGACATCCTGTTCGAAAGAATTCAACGCCGGGGAATGGAAAATCCACCAATAGAACGAAGTGCTCTTCAGCAGTGGTTCAAATCATTCCAGGCGCCTACCGCCGAAGAGATGCAGCTGTTCGATAACCCACTAATTTAATCGCTGGCCTTGACTGAAATTGTTCGTAATTTTTTAGCCCTATGTTGCTTTCCTTCTATTCCGCTCGCGCCATTCGCGGGTGGGATCGTCATCCGGATCGGGAGTTTCCTGCGCGGGCCGGATCGCGTCGGGAACATTACGCAGATTGATTCGAATACGCGTCCACGTCGATGACCTTCCGCGCATGGAATCGACCAGCATATCCTCTGGCGCAAGCAGTGCAGCGGCCTCGGCGTACTTTTTCTTCCATCTTTCCAGACCAGCCAGCGCCGCAGCTTTATCGGGAGAATTCGCAACCACAATCAGCGGCATCTTCGGGCGCGGCTTCTTCGTTCTCGATTTGGCTGTGCCTGATTTCGGCGCGGCGGACTTTGTAGATTTCGCGCGAGAGGGCGCAACTCTCGCGCCCTCGCCTTCCATCTTGCGAAAGTGCGGCGGCCAGGGTGCATCGCCGAGTCCAGCGGCTTCATCTCTTGCGGCCAGCTCAAGCAACTTTTCGAGCGAGCCTGGCGCAGAATCCATTCCAGCGCGGGGATCCCCAATTTCTGCGAAGCGCTTTGGCACCGTGAACATGGTGAATTCCGCGGGATCGCACTCAGAAACCTCATCCCAGGTAAGAGGAGTGGAGACGCGTGCATCCGGCAGCGGACGCACCGAATACGCCGAGCAGGTGGTGCGGTCCTTTGCGTTCTGGTTGTAATCGAGAAAAACACCGTGGCGCTCTTCCTTCCACCATTTGGAGCTGGCCAGCGTTGGCAGACGCTTTTCCACTGCTCGCGACAGCGCCACTGCGGCGCGCCGCACTTCAGCAAAAGTCCAGCGTGGCTCGATGCGGACGTTCACGTGCATGCCGCGTGACCCGCTGGTCTTCGGCCATCCACGCAGACCAAGTTCTTCAAGAAAAGCTTCGACTTCGAGAGTGACCCGCCGCACGCTCTCCCATGCGACACCCGGAACAGGATCAAGATCGATCCTCAACTCATTGGGACGATCGAGGTCAGCAGAACGGACGGGATGCGGATGCAGTTCGATGCAACCCAGATTGACCACCCAGGCAAGCCCGGCTGCGTCATCTACAACGATTTCTTCCGCGGTGCGTCCAGATGGAAACGAAAGCGTCACCGTGCGCAACCAGTCGGGACGCTGCTCCGGCGCCCGCTTCTGATAAAAAGCCGGAGCTTCAGCCCCGTTCACAAAACGCTTGAGGACGATCGGACGGTCCCGAATTCCAGCCAGCGCACCCGGCGCAACCGCCAGGTAATAACGGACCAGATCGAGTTTCGTGATGCGCGCTTGCGAGAAATAAAGCTTGTCTGGATGCGTGATGCGGACTTCATGCCCGTCGATCGAGAGTACTTCGCTGGATTCCGGCTTCGCCACGAAAATAGGCTAACACCGGGGCGCCTAGGGCCTGATCTCGACGAGTGTTCCGTTGTCAACCAGGGTCCAGACCTCCTCGATTTCCTGGTCGGTTACAGCGATACAGCCATCGGTCCAATCGCGGGCGCGATGTGCCGACCCGATGAAACCGTATCCATTCGGCAGGCCATGGATAAAAATGTCTCCGCCGGGAGATACACCGACTTTGCGTGCGCGTTCGCGGTCCGACGCACTCGGATAAGAGATGTGCAGCGAACGATGAAACTGGCTCTGAGCGTTCCTGCGGTCAATGACATAAACGCCTTCAGGAGTGCGGTGATCACCCTGCCTCATTTTTGGTCCGACCGGCTCGCCGCCGAGCGCGATCTTATAAGTCTTGATTGCCTGCCCGGCGCGCATGAGTTCCATAGTGCGCTCTTTCTTGTGGATGATAATACGATCGGCATGAGGAAGGGCGGACAGCTTCAGCGTGGACAGCGCGAGAAAAACAAGAGTCGTGGCCTGTCGAAATAAACGCGACATTGCAGTTAGAAGAACACTTCCGGGGAGATATGAAAACGGCGGCTAAGCTTCTTGATGTGTTCGATGGTCAAACCACGCTTTCCGTTCAAGACTTCGGAAACAATGCTGGGAGTCCCGAATACATCAATTAAGTCTTTCTGCTTTAGGCCATTCTCATCGATCAGCTCATTCAAAATCTCGATTGGCTTGGCTGGTTTGAGGGCGTACGCCTTCTCCTCGAAATCCTCGATCAGCAGAGTCAACAGTTCGGCCAGGCGCTGTTCTGCCGGCGAAAGTTTGCCCTTCTGGTCCAATTCCTCCAGCATCGCCAGGTAGCGTTCATTTTCCTTCTCGCTGTGAACCACGGACGGCAAAGCCCTGGCCAGAAGGTCGGCGTATTCAGGACGGCTGGTTGCAGTACTCATTGTTTCCATTTCTCCTGATCGTACTCAGCGTGCGTCAGCACATGGCGAATGTACAGGCGCTGATACCTGTAATTGATCTCGGTGATCAGTCGGTATTTATTGCCTTTGACGTTGAACACCGTCCATTTGCCCACGGTGTCGGCGTTCGCAAATGTCTTTCGCACATCCATCAGATTTTGCCAGGAGGCCGTCTTCGCAATTCGAAACCATGCATCAAGCGCTATTTCCAGCTCAGGATGCCGCAATGCCGCTTCTTTGAGCCGTTTCCGGCTTATTACGTGCACTCGAGCCTCAAAGCAAAGTTCGCAATCTGCGAATATCCTAATTCGCAAAATGCGAATTGTCAAGATCACCTCGAAAATTGCCCGTTATAACTAGGACGAACCAAGATTCCGGTCTGGGAACTCTAACTGATTTTTCGGCGCCGCTTCCGCATCCTCCCTCTATACTTGGCCAATGTCCAGCCCGGAGCTTCTAGCCGCGCTTGAGCGGTATTGGGGCTACTCGTCATTTCGTCCGCTGCAGGAGCGGATTGTTCAGAGCCTGCTTGGCGGCAACGATACCTGCGTGGTCATGCCGACCGGCGGAGGCAAGTCGCTCTGCTATCAACTGCCGGCGCTGGTTTCGGGGCAGACAGCGGTAGTTATTTCTCCTCTCATCGCGCTCATGCAGGACCAGGCCACGCACCTCAAGCAAATGGGAATTCCTGCAGCGGTGTTGAACAGCATGCAGGACACGGCCGAGCAGTCACGCCTGATGATGAATGCGCGCGAGGGGAAATACCGGCTGGTCTATTTGTCGCCGGAGCGACTTGCGAAAGAAGAAACGATTGGCTGGCTGCGCGGCGTGCCGGTTTCGTTCTTCGCCATCGACGAGGCCCACTGCATCTCTGAATGGGGACACGAGTTCCGTCCCGAGTATCGCCAGCTGAGCAAAGTGCGCGCGCTTTTTCCTGACAAGCCGATTGCGGCATTTACCGCCAGCGCGACCCGGCGGGTACGTCATGACATTTTGCAGCAGCTGCAGCTGTGTAGTCCGCACAAATATATTGCCAGTTTTCATCGCGAGAACTTACGGTACCTGGTGCGTGAATGCGCCGGATACGAGCAAAACGCGCTGCTCGCGCGCACGCTGGCAAATTATTCGAACAGCAGCGTTATCGTGTACGCGCCTACGATCAGGCGAGTTGAAGAGGTGACCGACTTTCTGGTGGAGTCAGGCGTTCCGGCAATTTCCTACCACGGCAAAATGGATGCTGCGAAACGCAGGCGTCATCAGGAACGGTGGACTTCGGATGAAGTGCGAGTGGTTGTGGCCACGATTGCGTTCGGTCTCGGCATCAATAAGGCCAGCGTTCGCGCGGTCATTCATCTTTCGCTGCCGAAGTCGATTGAGCAGTACTACCAGGAAGCGGGACGTGCCGGACGCGATGGCCAGCCTGCCGACTGCGTGCTGCTTTGGCGACGGCAAGACACCGCTTTGCTCTCGCACTTCATCTCCCAGATTCAGGATCCGGCAGAAAAGGACCGTTCGTGGCAGCGCTATCGCGATGTGGTCGGCTTTGCAGAGTCGAAGCGCTGTCGGCATCGCCAAATCTGCGTGCATTTTGGCGAGACGCCGAAGTGGACGAAATGCGACAGCTGCGACGTATGCATCGGTGCGCCGGATTGGCTGACCGCTCCGGTTGAGATCACAGCTCCGCAGAATAATTTTGTTGGAGGGACGGGCGTCCCCGCCCGTCCAGCTATGGCCTCAGCCAACAGACCAAATAGCGATTCAAGCAAAGACGGACCCGTCGATCCTGATCTTCGCGAATACCTGCGCGAATGGCGCCGCAGCATAGCTAAAGAACAGGGATTCCCCGCGTTTGTGGTCATGCATGACACCACGCTCGAAGAACTCTGCCGCCGACAGCCCAGCTCGCTCGAACAGGTAAGGCAGGTGCCTGGGTTCGGTGTAGCGAAAACACAAACCTACGGACCGAAGGTGATTGAAGCTCTCAGTAAATTTCGTGCGGGCGCACGCGCCGAAGCCCGGCCGGAAAGGATGTCGCACCCGATGGAGGAGAAAGCACGGGTTACAACATGCTTAGCCCCGAAGGGGCGGGATGTGAAAGCCCGGCATGGAAATGCCGGGTGGGCATGAAAATTGATTATGAGTCCCGATTAGGGACGGCACCGCTCGACGTTGTGACATCCGTCACAGACTCGCAGCTTCGAAAAAACGGATATTGTCTAAATGTCACACAAATATCCAAACATCCTGATTCATCTTGTCTTCAGCACCAAAGAACGTGCCGACATGATTCCGAATGATTTACTCCCGCGGCTTTGGAAATATTTCGTAGGCATCGGGCGAAATCACGGGATCACGATGCTCGCGGCGGGAGGAACGTCGAATCATTCCCATTTGTTGATCGTGCTGCCATCCGATATGGCTCCAGCCAAGGCGGTGCAGGTTCTGAAAGCCAATGCTTCACGATGGATTCGGCAACATGGAATCGTGTTCGCGTGGCAGGAAGGATATGGCGCATTCAGCGTGAGCAGTTCGAATAAGGATGCCGTGGTTGATTACATCGAGCATCAGGCGGAACATCATCGCAGCCGGTCATATGAAGCAGAGTTTGAGACGATTATCCGGAAATCAGGAATGCGGTTTGATTCGATGGAGGCGTTCGGGTAGGTGGCGTCCTTCGGGACTCGTAATCATTTTCATGCTCACCCGGCACTGCCGTGCCGGGCTTTCCCATACCGTGCCTTCGGCACTAACGCTTCCGCCAGCTCCGATACTGCACACAAAGCGGCTCAGAACGCATCAATCCCCGTCACGCTTTGCCCAATGATTAGCGTGTGAATGTCGTGCGTGCCCTCGTAGGTTTTCACTGACTCCAGGTTCATCATGTGGCGCATGATCGGGTATTCGTCGGCGACCCCGTTTGCGCCGAGGATATCGCGGGAGAGGCGGGCGCACTCGAGGGCCATCCAGACGTTGTTTCGCTTGGCCATTGAAATGTGCTGGTGTTGGACTTTTTCCTGATCCTTGAGCCGCCCGACCTGCAGGACCAATAACTGCGCCTTGGTGATCTCGCTGATCATCCATGCCAGCTTTTCCTGGATCAGCTGACGTGAGGCGATGGGCTCGTTGTGGAACTGCTTGCGGAATTGCGAATACTGTAGCGCGCAGTCGTAGCAGGCCATGGCCGCGCCGACGGCTCCCCATGCAATTCCGTAGCGAGCTTGATTCAGGCACATGAGCGGGGATTTGAGGCCACCGGATTTTGGCAGCAGATTCGACACCGGCACATGGACATCCTGCAATGAAAGGGACGAAGTCACCGACGCCCGCAGCGACCACTTGCCGTGAATATCTTCAGCACGGAAGCCGGGACGGTCGGTTTCGACCAGAAATCCGCGAATCGAGCTGGCGTCGTTGGGATCTTTGGAATCGTCGGTCTTTGCCCAGATCACGGCGACGTCGGCGATCGAGCCGGACGTGATCCACATCTTCTCGCCATTCAACACGTACTCGTTGCCGACCTTGCGCGCGCGAGTTCTCATGCCGCCAGGATTCGATCCAAAGTCCGGCTCAGTCAGTCCAAAGCAGCCAAGCTTCTCGCCTTTCTGCATCGCGGGGAGCCAAGTATTTTTCTGCTCGTCGCTGCCGAAGGCATAGATGGGATACATCACCAGTGCCGACTGCACACTCACAAACGAGCGTACCCCGGAGTCGCCGCGCTCCAGTTCCTGCGTGACCAGGCCATATTCAACGTTCGACATTCCCGCGCAGCCATAGCCCTTGAGGCTGGCGCCGAAGAAACCCAACTCGCCCATAGGCTTGACCAGTTCGCGGGGAAAGCGGCCGGCGCGGTTGCATTCTTCGATGATGGGGATCAGATTGTCTTCGATAAACTTGCGCGCGGTATCACGCACCAGGCGTTCGTCGTCGTTCAGCAATGTATCGAAGGCGATGAAATCCACTCCGCGAAATTTGAGGGCCATAAAAAGCTCGATTCTGTTCCCTGCTAAGACTGTGTGGCGCGGACACTCTTGTCCGCGAGGCTCAGGCCCGGAAACCTCAGAGTTGATGGTTGCTCCAGGCTTTTGTCGGACAGGAATGTCCGATCCACACGGTCTGTGCCTAATCAGGGGAAACGTTTGACGTTAGCAGAGGGGCTGGAAGCGGTCAAACGTAGGACCCAATGTAGCACCGTTTCCTTGGCGCATCCGGTTTACAACTCTTTTACGAGATAAGGCAGGAGGATACGCGCAGAACGCATCTATACTTAAACGGCCTGAAATGCGTCTCCGACGCCAAATCGAACTTAGCCTTGCCGCCGTGGTCTTCCTGTCTTTACCTGCGCTGTCCGCGACCGCAATTCTATCTTTGCCCCCTTTGGATCACGGTTTTCAGCTGCTTTACAGTTTGGACTTCGACGCCGCGCACGGAATTTTTGCCGGGTGGGAGCAAAGCCACCCGGACGATCCCATGGGCCCGACCTGCGATGCCGCGGGGCTGCTGTTTGCGGAATTTCATCGCCTGGGAGTATTGGAGGCCCAGTTCTTTGAGGACGACAAGAAATTCGAGTCCCGCCGGAAGCTAAGCCCTGATCCTGCTACCCGCGCCCGATTCGATGCGGAAATTCAAAAAGCGCAGGCTCTCGCGCGCAATCAGCTGGCAAAGAACCCGAAGAATCGCGACGCCCTGTTTGCCTTGACTCTTACCAATGGCCTGGAAGCGGACTATGCGGCTTTGATTGAGAAACGCAATGTGGCGTCTTTGCACTACACCAAAGAATCAACCGCTTGGGGACAGCAAACTTTGGCCGTGGATCCGGAATGTTATGACGCACACATTGCCGGCGGGATCAGCAAATATCTGATTGGAAGCATGGCGGCGCCGGTGCGCTGGCTGGTGCGCCTGGGCGGAGTTTCAGGCGACAAGCAGGCAGGGATTAAAGAGTTGAGGCTGGTTGCTGATCGTGGGCACTACCTGGCTCCGTTCGCGAACATTCTGCTTGCAATCGCCTATGTTCGCGACCACGACAAGCCGCGCGCAAGGGAGTTGCTGGCGGCGCTGCGCACCGAATTTCCAACCAATCCACTATTCGGGCAGGAGATCGCACGCCTGGATTCGGGGCACTGATGTTGTGCCGTCGGATTTCTTGCGAACTAACCCAGCACTCACGTGCCGGGCTATCTAAATGACGTCGCCTCGCGACTTGAGTTTGGCGACTTCTTTCACACTCCTTTAACACTTTCCAGTTAGATTCCTTGTGAGATTCGAGGGGACTGGCTGCTTTATACTGATAAAGGCGGCGCTGCCGAAGCACACCGTAGGCGGCCCGACCATTTCGCGGTACTCTCCTCAGATTCAATCATGGCGCGCCCTTCGGTCGATAACCCGGATTATTACATCAATCGCGAAATTTCGTGGTTGCAGTTCAACCATCGCGTGCTGGAAGAAGCGCAGGATGAAAATAATCCGCTGCTTGAGCGGCTGAAATTTCTCTCCATTAGCGCCAACAACCTTGATGAATTCTTTGAGGTCCGTCTCTCCGGATTAGTGCAACAGATTGAAGATGGCTATACCGAAGCCGGGCCCGACGGACTGACTCTGACCGAAGAGCGCGATGTTATCTCGGAAGAAGTGCACAAGTTTATTTCTGAGCAGTACCAGTGCTGGAATGAACAGTTGCGCCCACAGCTTTCGGAAAAAGGGATTCGGGTCCTAAGCCTGAACGAGCTTGATGAAAATGCCCGCGCTTTTGTCGAAGACTATTGCGAGCGCGAGCTCGATCTGCTGCTGACACCAGTCACCATCGATCCGGCGCATCCGTTTCCGCGAGTCATCAATAAAGCACTGTGCGTGGCGTTTTTGTTACGACGCCGGCGGCGATCCTCGCTCACCTACACTGGCGTGGTCACTGTGCCGCGTGCTCTGCCGCGGCTGGTGCGGCTTCCGTCAGAGGGAACCATTGACTTTATCTTTCTTGCCGACCTGGTCTCGTTTCATGCGGCGAGGATGTACAACGGTTACGACATCGTATCGTCGGCTGCATTCCGCGTTACCCGCAATAGTAATCTTTATCTGGCGGAAGAAGAGTCGCGCAACGTGCTGGAGTCGGTGCGCACTGAATTGCATAACCGGCGCAAGGGCGATGCCGTGCGGCTCGAGATCGAGGCCGACGCTGACCCCGAAATCATTGAGCGCCTTCGCACAAATTTCGGACTCGAGCCGTGGCAAGTCTTTCGCGTCGATGGGCCGGTGAATCTGCCTCGTCTATTTAATATTTACGAACAGACGGATCGTCCAGACCTGAAATACAAGCCATTTGTGCCTCGCGAACTTCGGTTGACCGCGAAATCGCAAGATTTGTTCGAAGAACTGCGGCGGCATGACGTGCTGTTGCACCATCCGTTCGATTCGTTCGACGCTGTGGTGTCGTTTGTCGAAACCGCTGCGGAAGATCCCACCGTGCTGTCGATCAAGCAAACACTTTACCGCACCAGCGAAAACTCAATGATCGTGAAAGCGCTGATCGCTGCGGCCGCCAAGAAGGAAGTGACGGCGGTTGTCGAGTTAAAGGCGCGCTTCGACGAGGCGTCAAACATCCGCTGGGCGCGCGATCTGGAAGATGCCGGGGTGCAGGTGTTTCATGGCCTGGTCGGGCTGAAGACCCATTGCAAACTGGCGCTGCTAGTCCGCAAAGATCCCGACGGGGTTTCGCGGCGTTACGCGCACTTAGGGACAGGCAATTACAACTCGACGACCGCACGCATTTACACCGACCTCAGCCTGCTTACTGCCGACCCGGAGATGACCGGCGCAGTGCATGATGTGTTTGCGTTTCTAACCGCTTATTCGGAGCAATCCAGCTATGCGCCGCTGATGGTTTCGCCAGTTAATCTGGCGGAGCACAGCCTCGATCTGATTGCACGTGAAATCGAGCACGCACGGCTAGGGCGTCCGGCGCGGATCATAGCAAAAATGAATGCGCTGCTCGACAAGAACATCATCGCCGCCCTCTATCGCGCGTCCCAGGCGGGAGTGGAAATTGACCTGATCGTTCGCGGCATGTGCGCGCTTCGTCCGGGGATACGTGGCGTGAGCGACCGCATAAAAGTGCGCAGCATCGTTGGCCGTTTCCTGGAACACAGCCGCGTTTTTTATTTCGCGAATGGCGGACAAGATTCGATTTACGTTTCGAGTGCCGACTGGATGCCACGTAATCTCTACGAACGAGTGGAAGTCATGTTCCCGGTGAAAGACCCCATGCTGCGCGACCGCATCAAGCATGAAATTCTCGACGCTTATCTGGCTGACACGGTGAAGGCACGCGTGTTGCGACGTGATGGCTCTTACGTACGGGCGTGGCAAGCCGGGGGAAAGCGAAAGCCACCAGTTCCCGGCTTCAGTGCGCAAGACTTTTTACTTGCCGTGGCAGAGGGAAAACAAACATCGGCCCTGCCCGTCGCGCTCGAACGTAAACGTTCGAGAACACAGGGACGAAAGGCCAGTAGGACCTTATGATCATTTACATCGTCAGGCATGCCAGCGCCGGGCAGCATCTCACCAATCCCAAGAAGGATGAGAAGCGGCCGCTAGACGCCGATGGAATTGAGCAGTGCGGGGTTGTGGGAAGGGCGCTGGCCGCGCTTAATGCGCAACCCGACGTAATTATTTCAAGTCCGCTGAAACGCGCAACCCAGACCTCCTCACTGATCGGGAATGAACTCGGCTACGAAGGCAAATTGCTCCTGGAGCCTGCGCTGCGACCGGAAGCTTCATTCGCGGATTTCCGGCGCATGCTCGATAAGTATTCGAAACACGAAGCCATCATGGTCGTCGGCCACAATCCCAGCATTTCAGAGTTCCTGGCGCGCATGATCGCAAAGGCGGGATGTGAAGCACAGGTTGATTTCAAAAAAGGTGCAGTCGCCAGAGTTGAAACCGTCCGCCATTCAGCGACTCTGAACTGGTTCTTCACCCCGAAAATTGCCCGCGCAATTCAGGCTGCGGCTACGGTAGCGGCAGAAAAATCAACTCCGAAGACCTCACGGAAATAAGGCCGCTCTTTTTCCACGGCCCATAATTCCAAGTCCACGTTCTGTGGCCGCTTCGGGACCAGCGTTAGATCGACCTTTCCTTCGTGGATTTTCACCTTGGTCATTTTTAGAGCGCCACTGCGCCCGAGATTCAAGCCCCAGGCAAGCCGCAACAAAAGTGAGGCTTTCTCGATCTGCTTCTGGTCAGAAGGCGGAAGAACTTTGATCGGTCCATCTTCCGGCGAAGGCCGTGACTTTCCCAGATAGCGCGCGATGGCCGCGATAATTCTTCTCTGTTGCGGCGTGTAGCCCAGAATTTCTGATTGCGAAATGATGTAGTAGGTGTGCCGGTGCCTCCCGGTGCGGTTCAGGTAATCGCCCACCTCGCA
>Ga0157372_10003819_pt1 | contig 16187 bp, 15 predicted proteins | sample C55metaG_FD_115307 | JGI IMG/M metagenome (GOLD analysis project Ga0157372, IMG submission 115307) | Corn rhizosphere microbial communities from Kellogg Biological Station, Michigan, USA - C5-5 metaG | ecosystem: Host-associated > Plants > Roots > Rhizosphere > Soil | place: USA: Michigan... | reverse complement strand
GCGAATCGCGCGAAGGACGAGTTCCTGGCGATGCTCGGCCACGAGCTGCGCAATCCGCTCAACGCGATCGCGGGCGCCACGGGCGTGCTCGCCCACTCCGCTGCCACGCCGGAGCAGTGCACGCGCGCCCGCGAGGTGATCCAGCGGCAGGTGTCGAGCCTGCGCGAGCTGGTCGACGACCTGCTCGACGTCGCGCGCGTGACGAGCGGCAAGATCGTGCTGAACCGGCAGCTGCTGGACCTCTCGAGCGTCGTGCGCGGGATCGTGTCCGTCATGGGCGCCGCGGGAAGGCTCGGGCGCCACCGCGTCGAGACCGAGCTTTCGGAAGCGTGGATCGCCGGCGATGAAACGCGGCTCGAGCAGGTCGTCGCGAACCTGGTCGACAATGCGGCGAAGTACACGCCCGACGGCGGCCTGATCCGCGTGCACGTCGCGCGCGAAGGCGACGAGGCGGTGATGCAGGTGCAGGACACCGGCGTGGGCATCTCGGCCGAGCTGCTGCCGCGCGTCTTCGAGCTCTTCACGCAGGGCGAGCGCACGCTCGATCGGGCGCAGGGCGGCCTGGGCCTCGGCCTCGCGCTCGTGCGCCGCCTGGTCGAGCTGCACGGCGGGCGCGTGGAGGCGGCGAGCGATGGCGTCGGGCACGGCACCACCCTCACGGTGCGCTTTCCCGCGGCCGCGCCCCCGGTGTCGACGGAGCCGCGTGCGAGATCCGCGCCCGGGCAGAAGCGCGGGCTGCGCATCCTGGTGGTCGAGGACAATCCCGACGGGCGCGAGACGCTCTCGATGATGCTGCGGCTTTCCGGCCACGAGGTGACCGAGGCCGAGAGCGGCCCCGCGGGCGTCGATGCGGCCCACGCGATGCGCCCGGACCTCGCGATCGTGGACATCGGCCTTCCCGGATTCGACGGCTACGAGGTGGCGCGCCGCCTGCGCGCGGATCCCGAGACCGCCGCGACGCGGCTCGCCGCGCTCACGGGCTACGGCCAGGAAGACGACCGGCAGCACGCGCTGGCGGCGGGCTTCGACTGGTTCCTCGTGAAGCCCGCGGACCCGCGCGCGCTCGAGGACGTGCTGGCCCAGGTATGAGCGGCGCGCACCTCGTGCAACTGCTGCTTCCGCTGTACGGCCCCGGCGGGGCGCGCTTCGACGCATCGCTCCATCGCGAGGTCGCGCGCGAGCTCACCGAGCGCTTCGGGGGCGTGACCGCGTACAGCCGCGCGCCGGCGAAAGGCCTGTGGAAGGAGGAGCCGGGCCGCACCGAGCGCGACGACATCGTGGTCTACGAGGTGATGGTCGATGCGCTCGACCCCGGATGGTGGCGCGAGTACCGCGGCGCGCTCGAGCGCCGCTTCGCGCAGGACGAGCTCGTGGTGCGCGCGCTTCCCATGGGACGGCTGTAGCCCGTGGCCGGGCGCGTGCGCATCGGCATCTCCGGCTGGCGCTACGAGCCGTGGCGCGGCGTCTACTATCCGAAGGGGCTCGCGCAGCACCGCGAGCTCTGGTACTCGTCGCGGCAGCTGCCGACGATAGAGATCAACGGCACGTTCTATTCGCTGCAGCGCCCCGAGTGCTTCGCGGCGTGGCACGCGGACACGCCCGACGACTTCGTCTTCGCGGTGAAGGGCAGCCGCTTCATCACGCACATGAAGAAGCTGCGCGACGTCGAGGTCCCGCTCGCGAACTTCTTCGCCTCCGGCATCTTCAACCTGCGCGGCAAGCTGGGTCCCTTCCTGTGGCAGTTCCCGCCGAACTTCACCTTCAACCGCGAGAAGATCGAGGCGTTCTTCGAGATCCTTCCACGCGACATGGAAGCGGCGCTGGCGCTCGCGCGCCGGCGCGACGCGCGCCTCAAGGGCCGCGCGCGGCTCGCGATCGACGCGAACCGGAAGCTGCGCCACTGCATGGAGATCCGCCACGAGAGCTTCCGCGATCCGGCGTTCGTGCGCTTGCTGCGCAAGCATCGCATCGGCCTCGTCGTCGCGGACACGGCCGGCAAGTGGCCGCTGCTCGAGGACGTGACCTCCGACTTCGTGTACGTGAGGCTGCACGGCGACGAGGAGCTCTATGCGAGCGGCTATTCGGACGCGGCCCTCGACATGTGGGCCGCGCGCATCAAGGCGTGGTCCGAGGGCACGGAGCCGCCCGACGCACGGCGGGCGTGCCCCGGGCTTGCGGCCCGGGCCGCGGCGCGCGGACGCGATGTCTACGTCTACTTCGACAACGACATGAAGGTCCACGCACCCTTCGATGCGAAGAGCCTGATGATGAAGCTCGGGCTGGTGCGCTGATTCGCGCCGGTAGAATGCGGGCATGGAAGCGATCGACCTCGACGCCTACCTTGCGCGCATCGGATTCGCGGGCCGCGCCCGTGCCGACCTCGCCACGCTGCGCGAGATCCATCGCCTGCATGCCTCGGCCATCCCGTTCGAGAATCTCTCCGCGCTCGTGGGCGAGCCGATCGCGCTCGACGCGGCGTCGCTCGAGCGCAAGCTCGTGCGCGCCGGGCGCGGCGGGTGGTGCTTCGAGCAGAACCTGCTGCTGCGTCACGCGCTCGACGCGATCGGCTTTTGCGTGCAGCCGCTCGCGGCGCGCGTGCGCTGGAACGTGCCGCCCCACGTGCAGACGGCGCGCAGCCATTGCCTGCTGCGTGTCGAGATGGAAGAGGGCGACTACATCGCCGACGTGGGCTTCGGCGGCCAGAGCTTCACCGCGCCGCTCGCGCTCATCCCCGGCATCGAGCAGCCAACGCCACACGAGACGTTTCGCCTTACGACCGGGGTCAGACCACGGTCAGCATCCGGAACGTCATCGGGTGCTGTTTCGGATCGTGACCGTGGTCTGACCCCGGTCTTCTCCGTCGAGACGCGGATCGAGGGCGCATGGCAGGTGCTCTACCTCTTCGACCTGGTCGAGGCGCTCCCGGCGGACTACGAGGTGAGCAACTGGTATCTCGCGCACCATCCGCAGTCGCAGTTCGTGAACGGCGTCATCGCCGCGCGCGCGGAGGCGGACCGGCGACACGCGCTGCGCCACAAGCGCTATGCGGTCCACCATCGCGACGGGCGTACCGAGCGGCGCGAGGTCGGCGACGCGTCCGAGCTGCGCGAGCTCCTCGCGGGACCGCTCGGCATCCGGCTCGACGGCATGCCGGGACTCGACGCCAGGCTCGCCGCGCTCTTCGGGAAGCGCTCCTCCTGAGCCGCTTTCCACGCGGCGCGCTCCGGAGGAGAATCGGGCGATGGGCCATGCATCGGATACCCCGCCCGACAAGGTGCAGGTCGCGCTGCGCGAAGGCGTCGTTTGGGTCGAGCTGCGCGGCGAGATCTCGTTCAACGATTCGCTGCGCGCGATGAAGGCCGCCTCGGAGGCGGCGCGCCGGCACGACAGCGATCGCCTGATGTTCGACATTCGCGGCACCCACCATCCCGAATTCCACGCGGTCACGCTCGAGAGCGCGCGCATGGCGCCCGATGTGGGCCTCAATACCGCGCTGCGTTGCGCGGTGCTGGGCGACGAGAAGGACCGCGAGCGCCTGGCGTTCATCGAGGACGTCGCCGCGAACCGGGGCTTCAAGGCGCGCGCCTTCACCGACGAGCACCAGGCGCTCGCCTGGCTCAAGGCGGGCCGCGCATAGGCATGCGGGCCGCGGCCGCCGTCGTGATCGCGCTGGCGGCCGCCGCGCTCGGCTACTGGGCCGGCGAGCGGCATGCGTTGCGCGCCCCGCCCGGTGCCCAATCCGGCGCGGCAGGGGCGCCTCGCATCGACGCTCGCCAAGGACGCTCGGAAGCCGCCGTCGGGAAGCCGCAGGGCGCGGCCCTTCCCGCGGTCGCGGCCGCGTCCACGCCGCTGCCGCCGCTCAACATGCCGGTCGCGCAGGTGCTCGAAGGCCTCAAGCGCGCGGCACGCGCGGGAGATGCGCGCGCGGCCTGCCGTGCGGCCTTCGAGCTGGAGCGGTGCCACGAGCTGCGCGCGTTGCAGGCGAGCATCTCGACGTTCCGCGACCTCGCCGAGCGCCCCGGCGTGGGCGCGGAGCTGGCGAAGCGCTACAACGCGATGGCCGATCGCGAGCAGGCGCGCTTCCTCGACGCGAAGCGGCTGTGCGAAGGCGTGAGCACCACCGAAGCGCAGGACGACTGGCGTTACCTGCTGCAGGCCGCGCGCGCGGGCCACGGCCCGTCCATGGCGCGCTTCGCGAGCCGCCGCGTGTTCTCCGATGCCGACCCCGTCGCGGCGCTCGACGGCCTCATCGCGTACCGCAACGAAGGACCGTCGTTCCTCGCGCGCGCGGCGCAAGCCGGCTATCCCGAGGCGTACGAGCAGCTTGCGTTCGCTTACGTGACCGGCATGGACCTCGGGCTCGGCGTGCCGCACGACGCCATCCGCGGCGTGGCGTACTACACCGCGCTCATGCGCGTGGCGACCGCCGACGAGAACGCGCGGCTGCAGCGCGCCATCGACTACGCGATCCAGAACGACAACCTGGGCGCGCAGGAAGTGGCGCGGGCGAAGGCGATGGCGGAGCCGCTCGCGGCGGCGCTCCTGCGGCGCAACGCGCCGGGCAGCGTCGAGCTCGGCCGCGGCCCGTTCGGCGGCGACAATGGCAGCCACTGCGAAAGGTAAATTGGCGACGGCTTGATGCGGAAACCGGGGACGCAGTCCTATTTCGCGCGCGCGAAATAGGACTGCGTCCCCGGTTTCCGCGTCGTCGCCAATTTACTTGAGCTGCGCCTCCACGAGGCGCGCGACCTGGGCGGTGTCGAGCTCGTTGCGGTTGGCCGGGCGCTCGAACGTCACCCACACGAGCGTCTTGCCCTTGCGGAAGACGAGCTGCCGGTTGGCGTTGAGCCAGAAGGCGCTTTCGCCCACGGTGCTCAGCCACTTGGCCTTGGAGTGATAGATCTTCTCGAGCGTCTCGCGCTCGTGCTGCAGCTCGTTTTCCGCCGCGTACTGCACCTGCTGGATCTTGATCACCACGACGGAACCATGGCGCGCGTCCACGAACGAGCATTCGCTCGGATTGCCCGACTTGCGCTGCTGCTTGCCGACGATGCCGCCGCCGGCGATCTGGTTCAGGTCCTCGGCCTTCACGATGGCGCACGCGTTCGGCAGGTCCGCCGCGGCGGCGAGGGATGGTGCGAGGAGCAGCGCGAGCACGAAGGCTTTCGCGGACGTTCGGTTCACTTCGGCCTCCTTGGACGGCGTGGGCCGGATTCTACCGAAGCCGAGCCGCGGCGAAAGTGAACCCGTCCGCAGCCTGACGCGCCTTCAGCGCAGGGGCACCGTGGAGAGGTTGGCGCTCACGTCGAACTGGTTGCCGGCAATGTGGTTGTTGCCGAGCGAAGCGCAGACCGCCTGCGTGCCCTCCTGCTCGACGCCGAACCCGTTGCCGGAAACGGTCGAGCCGCTCACGGTGAGCGAAGCGCTGCCGGTATACCACGAGCACAGCAGGCCGACACTGTGGTAGTTGATCGTCGAGCGCGTCACCGTGACCCTGGCGTTGCCCGAGGTCGAGCCGGCGAAGACGCCTACCGTGGAGCCGTTCGACCCGAGCCCGGAGAGCGTCGAGTCGCTCACGCTCAAGGTCGTGGTGGCGTTCGCGTCGGTCACGCCCCAGGCCTGGACGCCGCTCCCGCCCACGACCTGGCTGTTGCTCACGGACACGGTCGGGCCATCGCGCGCGGTGATCCCATAGCCGCCGAGGTTGCGGAAAATCGAGTGGCTGACGTTGATGATGGCGGTCGTGCCGTCGGCCCAGATGCCGTCGCCCGGCAGGTCCTGGAACAGCGATTCCTCCACGGTCAGCATCGCCCCGTTCGTGATCTGGATCCCGACGCTTCCGGGCGCCGCGGCGTTGTTTCCGATGGCGACGTTCTTCAGCGCCACCTTCACGCCCGCGGTCGCGATCCGCACCGCGGGCGCGTTCCGGACCGCGAGGATGCTGCCGACCTGGCCGGGGACGGCACGGATGGCGACGGACTTCGTGATGTCGACGGGGCCCTGGTTGAAGTTGGCCGAGTCGAGCATCCAGACCTCGCCTGCGTCCACGGTTGCGGCGAGGGCCGCGGGAAGGAGCCGGCACGGAGCGCTCACCGTGCAGGAATTCGCGTCGTTGCCATAGGAGGCGACGTATGTCCGGAACGCTTGCGCCTGCGCGCACAGGGAAACGAACGGGGTGGCGGCGGCCATGCAAAGCAGGGCCAGTCGGCGGGACATGCGCTCTCCTTAGTCGGGTGGGGACGGCTCCGACGGAGATTATCGCACGGGTCCACGCGATGCTTAACCTGGCGCGCTGGCGCGCGCGTCGACCTCATGCCGCGTCGGTTTCAGGAGGCCGCAGAGCGAATCGAAGAAGCGCTCGACGAACTTGCGCGCGGCGGGATCCATGAGGCGGCTGCCGACCTGCGCGATGCGGCCGCCGAACTGCGCGTGCGCCTCGTACTCCATGCGCGTGCCGCCCTCGGCGTCGCGCAGCCGCACGTCGGCCGTGCCGCGCGCGAAGCCCGCGGCCGCGCCTTCGCCCTCGAAGCGCATGGTGTAGCGTTCGGCGACCACGACGTCCTCGAGCGCGAGGCGGCCATGAAAACGCGCGCGCACCGGCCCGAGCACCGCGGCCATCACGATGCGGTACTCGTCGCCGGAGGTGCGCTCGATCGACTCGCAGCCCGGAATGGCGGCCCGCAGGACCTCCGGATCCGTAAGCGCGCTCCAGGCGCGCTCACGGTCGACCGGCAGGATGCGCTCGCCGGCAAGCTCCACTAGAGCGTCGCCGCCACCGCGCGCTGCGCGAGCACGCTGATCAGGTGCGCGCGATAATCGGCGCTGCCGTGCAGGTCGCTCTGCAGCTCGTCGGATGGCACTTCGATCGGGCGCAGCGCCGCCACCGACCATTCGCGCGCCAGCGCCTCCTCCATGGGCTGCACGCGGAAGACGCCCATGGGGCTCGCCCCCGTGACCGCGACGCGCGGTCCCTCGCGCGTCTTCGCGACGAAGACGCCGACGATGGCGAAGCGCGACGCGGCGTTGCGGAACTTGAGGTACGCCGCCTTCTCCGGCACAGGGAAGCTCACCGAGGTCACCAGCTCGCCGGCTCCGAGGGCCGTCTCGTAGAGGCCGCGGAAGAATGCGTCCGCCGCGATGCGCCGCTTGTTCGTGTGGACCGTCGCGTTGAGGGCGAGCACCGCCGCCGGATAGTCGGCCGCCGGATCGTTGTTGGCGATGGAGCCGCCGATCGTGCCGCGGTTGCGCACCTGGCGATCGCCGATCATCCCGGCGAGGTCGGCGAGCGCGGGGATGAGAGTCGCGACGTCGCTCGACTCCGCGACCTCCGCGTGCCGCGTCATCGCGCCGACGGTCACGAGGGTCCCGGCGGCCTCGACGCGGATGCCGCGCAGGTCCGGGATCTGGCGCAGGTCGACCAGGTCCGACGGCGCATCGAGCCCCAGCTTCATGGTCGCGACGAGCGTCTGGCCGCCCGCGAGGTAGCGCGCCTCGGGCTTGTCGTCGAGGATCGCCGCGGCCTTGGTGACCGAGGTCGGATCGTAGTAGCCGAATGCATGCATGGTCAGCTCCTTTGCTGCGCGCGCAGGGCACGCCAGACGCGTTCGGGAGTGGCGGGCATCTCGATCTCCTTCGCTCCGATCGCATCGCAGATCGCGTTGATCACCGCCGGCGGCGCGCCGATCGCTCCCGCCTCGCCGCAACCCTTCACGCCCAGCGCATTGTGCGTGCACGGTGTGACGCGCTGATCGAGCCGGAACGACGGGAGATCCGCCGCCCGGGGCATGGCGTAGTCCATGTACGAGGCGGTGAGGAGCTGCCCCGACTCGCGGTCGTAGACGCACGCCTCGAGCAGCGCCTGTCCGATTCCCTGCGCAAGGCCGCCGTGGACCTGCCCCTCGACGATCATCGGGTTCACGATGTTGCCGAAGTCGTCGCACGCGCTGAAGCTCGCGACCTGCGTGGCACCCGTATCGGGGTCCACCTCCACCTCGCAGATGTATGTGCCCGCGGGGTACGTGAAATTGGTCGGGTCGTAGAAGGCGATCTCGTCCAGCCCGGGCTCCAGCTCCGCGAGCGGATAGTTGTGCGGCACGTACGCGGCGAGCGCGACCTGGGCGAAGGGCAGGTTCTTGGTCGTGCCGGGCACGGTGAAGGTGCCGCCCGCGAAGCGCACGTCCCCGGCCTTGGCGCCCATGAGGTGCGCGGCGATGCGCGTGGCCTTCGCGATGATCTTGTCGCACGCCTTCATGATGGCGGCACCCCCGACCGCGATGGAGCGCGAGCCGTAGGTGCCCATGCCGAACGGAATGCGGCCCGTGTCGCCGTGCACCACGTCGACATCGTCGACCGCGATGCCGAGCCGCTCGGCGACGACCTGCGCGAACGTGGTCTCGTGGCCCTGGCCATGGCTGTGGGAGCCGGTGAAGAGCGTGACCTTGCCGGTCGGGTGCACGCGCACCTCGGCAACCTCGAAGAGCCCCGCGCGCGCGCCGAGGGCTCCCGCGATGTTGGAAGGCGCGAGCCCGCAAGCCTCGATGTACGAGCTGAAGCCGAGGCCGCGCAGCCGTCCGCGCGCCTTCGCTTCCGCGCGCCGCGCGGGGAAGCCCGCGACGTCGGCGAGCTTCATCGCGCCGTCGAGGCAGGCCTCGTAGTCGCCGGTGTCGTAGGTGAGGGCGACCGGCGTCGTGTACGGGAAGGCGCGAATGAAATTGCGGCGGCGGATCTCGTCCTGGGCGATGCCCATCTCACGCGCCGCGGTGGAAACGAGGCGCTCCACCACGTAGGTCGCTTCTGGCCGCCCTGCACCGCGATAGGCGTCGACCGGCGCGGTGTTCGTGAACACGGCCGTCACCTCGCAGTGGATCGCAGGCGTGGTGTACTGGCCCGCGAGGAGGGTCGCGTAAAGAATCGTCGGGATGCACGTCGAGAAGGTCGACAGGTACGCCCCCATGGCGGCGGTCGTCTTCACCCGCAGCCCGAGGAACTTGCCTTGCGCATCGAGCGCGAGCTGCGCATGCGTCCAGTGGTCGCGCCCGTGGGCATCGGCGAGGAAGGACTCGGTGCGCTCGGCGGTCCACTTGATCGGGCGCTTGAGTTGCTTCGACGCCCACACGCAGAGGGTCTCCTCGGCGTAGAGGTAGATCTTCGAGCCGAAGCCGCCGCCCACGTCGGGGGCGATCACGCGCAGCTTGTGCTCGGGGATGCCGAGCACGAAGGCGGCCATGAGCAGCCGCTCCACGTGCGGGTTCTGGTTGGCGACGTAGAGCGTGTACGAGTCGTCGCCGGGCGACCACGCGGCGTTGCAGGCGCGCGGCTCGAGGGCATTGGGGATCAGGCGGTTGTTGGCGAACTCGAGGGCCGTCACGTGCGCGGCCTTCGCGAACGCCGCGTCGACGGCCTTGGCGTCCCCGAGGGCCCAGACGTAGCACGTGTTGTCCGGCGCCTCGTCGTGCACCACGGCCGCGGTCGCGCGCGCCTCGCGCACGTCGGCCACCGCGGGCAGCGGCTCGTAATCGACCTCGAGGACCATCGCCGCTTCCTTCGCCTGCTCGTAGCGCTCGGCGACGACCAGCGCGACGGGATCGCCCACGTAGCGCGCCTTGCCCTGCGCGAGCAGGGGATGCTTCGGCTCCTTCATCGGCTGCCCGTCGGCTCCGGTGATGAGCCAGCCGCACGGCAGCCCGCCGACGGTGGCGGGCAAGTCCGCGCCGGTGTAGACGGCGAGCACGCCGGGCATCTTTTGCGCGAGCTGCGGGCGGATCGAGCGGATGCGCGCGTGCGCGTGGGGCGAGCGCACGAAGTACGCGAAGGTTTGCGCGGGAAGCGTGATGTCGGCGGTGTACTGGCCGGTGCCGGTGAGGAAGCGCGTGTCTTCCTTGCGCTCGATGCGCGCGCCGATGGGGCCGGCGGGACGCGTGTCGCGCGCGCTCGCCGCACGCTCGCGGACGGAGGTGTCGCGTTCGGTGATGTCGGTCATGGCGGTCTCCTCAGGCCATTTCCGCGAGGCCCTGCCGCACGGCCTTCACGATGTTGTGGTAGCCCGTGCAACGGCAAAAATTGCCATCGAGCGCCGCGCGGATCTGTTCCTCGGTCGCGCCGGGATTCTCCTGCGCGAGGCCGACGGCCGAGAGGACCATGCCGGGCGTGCAGAAGCCGCACTGCAATCCGTGGTGCTGCTTGAATGCGGCCTGCATCGGATGCAGCGAGCCGTTGGCGGCGAGCCCCTCGATGGTCGTCACCTGCGCGCCCTGTGCCTGCAGCGCCAGCACGTTGCAGCTCTTCACCGGCTTGCCGTCCAGGAGCACCGTGCACGCGCCGCACTGCGCGGTGTCGCAGCCCACGTGCGTGCCCGTCAGCCGCAATCGGTCCCGCAGGAAATCGACGAGCAGCGTGCGGGCTTCGACTTCGGCGGCGACGGCCTGGCCGTTCACCGTCAGGGCGACGGAGATCTTCATCGACGGCTCCTTTCGAACGAAGGTGCGATGCGGTCCTGGGAGGATCCGTCGACTCTACGCCTGATTTCAGTAGGTGGCGCGTCCTCCGGAAAGATCAAACACGCCGCCTGTTGTGAACGAGCATTCCGCGGTGCACAACCACGCGACCATCGCGGCGATCTCCTCGGTGAGGCCGAAGCGGCCCAGGGGGATCTTCGACAACATGAAGTCGATGTGCTGCCGCGTCATCTGCGCGAAGATGCCGGTCTTCACCGCCGCGGGGGTGACACAGTTGACCCGCACGCCGGTCTTCGCGAGCTCCTTGCCGAGCGACTTCGTGAGCGCGATGACGCCCGCCTTCGAGGCGCTGTAGGCGCTCGCGTTCGGGTTGCCTTCCTTGCCCGCGATGGAGGCGATGTTCACGATGCGGCCGTAGTCGTTCTTCTGCATGTGGGCGACGACCGCCTTGTTGCAGAGGAAGACGCCGGTGAGGTTGATGTCCATCACCTGCCGCCAAGCGTCGACGGGGTATTCGAGCACCGTCGTGTTCGGGCCCGTGATCCCGGCGCTGCAGACGAGGATGTCGACCTTCGGCATGCGCTCGAGGGTCCTGGCGAAGGCGCTCTCCACGCTCGCGGCGTCGCTCACGTCGACCGCCACCGCGTGCGCGCCGCCGGCGATGATCTTGTTCGCTTCCTGGAGCGCGCGCTCGTCGCGGTCCCAGAGGGTGAGCTGCGCGCCGGAATGCGCGAGGCGCTCGGCGATGGCGAGTCCGATGCCGGCGGCGCCGCCGGTCACGATGGCGCCGCGGCCTTTCAGGTCGAGGGTGTTCATGGGCGTAGGATACCGTCGAATTGGTCAGACCACTTGACCATCGCGGCGCAGCAATCGTATCGTCCGACGTCGGTCCCCGAGATCCTTCCCCCCATGGCAGCACCGAAGCGCCGCCGCAGCCAGGAGTGGTTCGGCCGCGAAGGCAAGATGGGCTTCATCTACCGCTCGTGGATGAAGAACCGCGGCATTCCCCAGGACCAGTTCGACGGCCGGCCCGTCATCGGCATCTGCAATACGTACTCCGAGCTGACGCCGTGCAACTCGCATTTCCGCACGCTCGCGGAGCACGTGAAGAACGGCGTCCTCGAAGCCGGCGGCTTCCCGCTCGAGTTCCCGGTGATGTCCCTCGGCGAGACGCTCCTGCGCCCGACCGCCATGCTCTATCGCAACCTCGCGAGCATGGACGTCGAGGAATCGATTCGCGGCAATCCCCTCGACGGCGTGGTGCTCCTCATGGGCTGCGACAAGACGACGCCGTCGCTCCTCATGGGTGCCGCGAGCTGCGACATCCCGACGATCGGCGTCTCGGGCGGCCCGATGCTCTCGGGCTGGTATCGGGGGCAGCGCATCGGCTCGGGCACCAACACGTGGTCGCTCTCGGAGCAGCTGCGCGCCGGCGAGATCACGCAGGACGAGTTCCACGAGGCCGAGAGCTGCATGCACCGCTCCCACGGCCACTGCATGGTGATGGGCACGGCGTCGACCATGGCCTCGATGGTGGAGGCGCTCGGCGTGGGGCTGCCGGGCAACGCGGCGTATCCCGCCGTGGACGCGCGCCGCAACGTGATCGCGCGCCTCGCGGGCCGTCGCATCGTGGAACTGGTGAACCAGGACCTGCCGCTCTCGAAGCTCCTCACGCGCGAGGCGTTCGAGAACGCGATTCGCGTGAACGCCGCGATCGGCGGCTCGACCAACGCGGTGATCCACCTCATCGCCATCGCGCGGCGCATGGGTGTCGAGCTCGGCCTCGACGACTGGGACCGGCTGGGCCGCGGCGTCAACACGATCCTGAACCTCATGCCCAGCGGCGAGTACCTCATGGAGGATTTCTGCTACGCGGGCGGCCTGCCGGTCGTGATCCGCGAGCTGGGCGAGGCGGGCCTGTTGAAGCGCGACGCGCTCACCGCCAACGGCAAGACGATCTGGGAGAACTGCAGGGACGCGCGCAACGACGGGCCGCACGTGATCATGTCGCACGCGAAGCCTTTCAAGCACGACACCGGCATCGCGGTGCTGCGCGGCAACCTGTGCCCCGACGGCGCCATCATCAAGCCTTCGGCCGCCACGCCGGCGCTCATGCAGCACAAGGGCCGGGCCGTGGTGTTCGAGGACATCGACGATTTCCACGCGCGCATCGACGACGAGCATCTCGACATCGACGAGAGCTGCGTCATGGTCCTGCGCAACTGCGGGCCGAAGGGCTACCCGGGCATGGCGGAGGTGGGCAACATGCCGCTGCCGCCCAAGATCCTGAAGCGCGGCATCACCGACATGGTGCGCATTTCCGACGCGCGCATGAGCGGCACGGCCTACGGGACCGTGGTGCTGCACATGGCGCCCGAGGCGGCCGCCGGCGGACCGCTCGGGCTCATCGAGAACGGCGACCTGATCGAGCTCGACGTCGCGAACCGCCGGCTGCAGCTGCACGTGAGCGACGCGGAGCTCGCGCGCCGCCGCGCCGCGAAGAAGCCGGCGAAGGTGCACATGGAGCGCGGCTACTGGAAGCTCTACGTCGAGCACGTGAACCAGGCGAACGACGGCTGCGACCTCGACTTCCTCGTCGGCAAGAGCGGGGCCGGCGTTCCGAGGGACAATCATTGAAACCGGGGACGCACCCCGGATTCATTCCGCGAAATCGGGGTGCGTCCCCGGTTTTCATGCGATGCGATTCCTGATCACCGACTACGACTTCCCCGATGTCGACCTGGAAACGAAGCTCCTGCGCGACGCGGGCCTCGAGGTCGCGACCGCGCAATGCCGCACCGAGGCCGACGTGATCGAGGCCGCGCGCGGCTGCTCCGGCGTGATCTCGCAGTACGCGCCGATGAACGCGAAGGTGTTCGAGGCGCGCCCGGAGATCCGCATCGTGAGCCGCTTCGGCGCGGGATTCGACACCGTGAACACCGCCGACGCCCGGCGTTACGGCGTCTGGGTCGCGAATTCCCCGGACTATGGCGTGGGCGAGGTGGCGACCCATGCGCTCGGCATGGCGCTCTCGCTCGTGCGGCACCTTCCTTTCTACGACCGCGACGTGAAGGCCGGCCGCTGGCATTACACGTCCGCGGGCACGCTGCGCCGCCCGAAGGAGCTCACGCTGGGCATCATCGGGGTTGGGCGCATCGGCAGCCGCATGGCGGCGATCTCGCGTCCCGTCTTCGGGCGCATCCTCGGCTGCGATCCTCATGTGGAGCGCCTGCCCGAAGGCGTGCAGCGCGCGACCCACGACGAGCTCTTCCGCGAGGCGGACATCGTGTCCTTGCACGTGCCCCTGAACGACGAGACGCGGCACCTGGCCAATTCGCGTACGCTCGGCCTCATGAAGCGCGGCTCGTGGCTCGTGAATACCGCCCGCGGCGCGGTGGCCGACGTGGATGCGGTGCTCGCCGCGCTCGAATCGGGCGTACTCGATGGCGCCGCGCTCGACGTGCTTCCCAAGGAGCCGCCCGAGGCGGATCATGCGCTCCTGCGTCATCCGCGCGTGCTGCTCACGCCGCACGCCGCGTTCTATTCCACCGAGGGGGAGAGGGAATTGCGAAGGAAGGCCGCGCAAAACCTGGTCGACTGGGCCCGCACCGGGCGGCCGACCTACGTCGTGGTGGAAGGAAGCGGTGGAATCGGGCACCAGCCTTCGCCGGGGCGACAGGTTGCCTGATGGCCACGGTCCAGATCCGCAAGGTCCAGAAGTACTTCGGCGCGGCGCACATCATCAAGGGCGTCGACATCGAGATCGCCGACGGCGAGTTCACGGTGCTGGTGGGCCCGTCGGGCTGCGGCAAGTCGACGCTCCTGCGCATGATCGCCGGGCTCGAGGAAATCTCGGGCGGCGAGATCGCGATCGGCGGCAAGGTCGTGAACGCGATGCCGCCCAAGGAGCGCGACATCGCGATGGTGTTCCAGAACTACGCGCTCTATCCGCACATGAAGGTGCGCGACAACATGGCGTTCAGCATGCTGCTCGCCAAGCGCCCGAAGGCGGAGATCGACGAGCGCGTGAAGAAGGCCGCGGACATCCTCGGGCTCGCGCAGCTGCTCGATCGCTATCCGCGCCAGCTCTCGGGCGGGCAGCGCCAGCGCGTGGCGATGGGCCGCTGCATCGTGCGCGACCCGCAGGTCTTCCTCTTCGACGAGCCGCTCTCGAACCTCGACGCGAAGCTGCGCGTGGCGATGCGCACCGAGCTCAAGGAATTGCACCAGCGCCTCGGCACGACCTCGGTGTACGTGACCCACGACCAGATCGAGGCCATGACCATGGCCGACCAGATCGTCGTGATGCGCGACGGCATCGTGGAGCAGCGCGGCCAGCCGCTCGACCTCTACGACCACCCCGCGAACGTGTTCGTCGCCGGCTTCATCGGCTCGCCCGCGATGAATTTCCTGCCCGGAACGTTCCACGCGAACGGCAGCGCCACCGTGCAGCTTGGCGGCGGCAATCGCGTGCCGGCACCGGCCGGGACGGCGGCCCGCGAGGGCCAGCGCGTGCTGGTCGGCGTGCGCCCCGAGCACCTGGCGCTCGCGTCCGGCGACGACGGGCTTCCCGCGGCCGTCATCGTGATCGAGCCCACGGGCGCCGACACGCAGGTCTTCGCGAAGATCGGCGACACCGAGGTCGTCGCCGTCTTCCGCGAGCGCCACGAGTTCCGCCCGGGGCAGGCCATCCGCCTCAAGATCGACCCGGCCCGCACCCACCTTTTCGATGCAGAGACGGGCGCGTCCCTCACGGGCGCGCGAAGCTGAAACCGGGGACGTACCCCGAATTCAACAGGCGAAAACGGGGTACGTCCCCGAACAGAGGAGGAAGCGATGTCGAAATTCACGAGACGCGATTTCCTGAAAACCACGGCGGGTGCGGCGGCCGCGACGACGCTCGGCGCGGGCGGCACGCTCGTCGCCGGCGACGCGCTCGCGCAGGCGACGGGGCAGTGGAAACCGGAGAAGGGCGCGAGCCTGCGGGTGCTGCGCTGGAAGCGCTTCGTCCAGGGCGACGAGGACAAGTGGCTGGAGAACACCAAGCTCTTCACGCAGAAGACGGGCATTCCCGTGCGCGTGGACAGCGAGGGCTGGGAGGACGTGCGCCCGAAGGCCGCGGTGGCGGCCAACGTGGGCAGCGGCCCCGACATCATCATCTCGACCTTCGAGGACGCGCACCAGTATCCCGACAAGCTGGTCGACGTGACCGACGTCTGCAATTACCTCGGCAACAAGTACGGCGGCTGGTACGACGTGTGCAAGTCGTATTGCGTCGAGAAGAACAAGTGGATCGCGGTCCCGATGGGCTGCGCGGGCAACGCCATCGTGCATCGCATCGGCGCGATGAAGAAGGCGGGCTTCGAGCAGTTCCCGAAGGACACCGCCGGCTTCCTCAAGCTGGCGCAGGCGTACAAGGCCGCGGGCATGCCCGCCGGCTTCGCGCTCGGCAACGCGACCGGCGACGGCAACGTGTGGTGCCACTGGCTGGTGTGGTCGCACGGCGGCAAGATGGTCGACAAGAAGGGCAACGTCGTGATCGCGAGCCCGGAGACCGAGGCCGCGCTCAACTACGGCAAGCAGCTCTACGAGACCTTCATCCCCGGCACGCTCTCCTGGCTCGACCCGAACAACAACAAGGCTTTCCTCGACGGGCAGATCTCGCTGACGGCGAATGGCATCGCGGTGTACTACGCGACCAAGAATGCCACCGATCCGAAGGTCAAGGAAATG
>Ga0157372_10003816_pt1 | contig 16191 bp, 10 predicted proteins | sample C55metaG_FD_115307 | JGI IMG/M metagenome (GOLD analysis project Ga0157372, IMG submission 115307) | Corn rhizosphere microbial communities from Kellogg Biological Station, Michigan, USA - C5-5 metaG | ecosystem: Host-associated > Plants > Roots > Rhizosphere > Soil | place: USA: Michigan... | reverse complement strand
AATGCAAATGATAGCCTTACCCGCTTAAATTCTCAAGCAATTCTTTTATGCATATCAATAACCAAATCCTCATCTTCCAAAAATCATGGCTTTTCAAATATTTTTACACTGTTTAACTACGCATCGTTATCTTTGAATACTCGATTTACAGTAACCAAAAAGAGGGTACTAATTCGGGACTTCTAAAAATCTTATTGTCATAAATAATTGACACTTAGATGTCAGAGAGTTTGGTGTTAATCCCTCCCTCACCGCTAAAACACTTATCAAAAAGTATCAAATGCCTTCAAATTATTGAGTTTGAAGGTTTTTTATTTTGGGCGTTTATCAAAACGTAACAGAATTTATCATGTCAGGATACCTTGTCTTGCGTTTGACATCAACCTCATTCTGCAATATTCACAGGGGCCTTTAAAAGTAATTTCATACCGAAACAAATCAATTTTCTCTTTGAAATTCTTTTAAGCTGCTGCCTTTGTTCCTGTGGAAGATAATTTTGGATAATGTTAATGGCCCTTCTATATAATTTTATATGTTCATCGGATTTAAATGCGCTATTCTTACCTGCATAACCTAGTCTTCGCCGTATTGCATTCCAAAAAAAAAGCCACCTATGTGTTCATAAACACAACGAACAATTTAGCACTGATTAAACCGAGTACACATTTAAGTGGAACCTACTATCGCTTTCATTGGAATTAACCCCAACGTTTCGGGTGGTTATACCTTCTTGTGTGGTTTCAATTTCAGACATGACGTTTTGGTGCAGCCTGTCGGCGTTAGGCAACAAAGAAGGTTGAAGCGGAAGTTAATTTGTTTCTTTTAAAAGAGGGAAGAATTTCCGCAGCGAAAGTTTTCGAGATGGAATTGCATAATGTTCGCAACCAACATAAGCTGCCATGTTGCTGCCTGCATAATTTTCACCAGTTAAATGTTTTTTTTCTCAGTAAAGCGATCAGGTTAACAGCCATCTGCTTTTGTTTTTCAATTTTTGCATCAGGGGATTTATTATTTACTCACATAACCGGATAAGAAACTTACTTCCTTCACCCTCTTTACTTTCCACTTTTATTTCACCGCCGTGCGCTTTTATAATATCATAACTTAAACTTAGGCCCAATCCTGTTCCTTGCCCTGTTGGTTTGGTAGTAAAGAATGGCTGAAAGATTTTATCAACTATATTTTGCGGAATGCCGTTGCCGTTATCGCTTACTGCAATTTCAACCTTATCATCTATTTTTTTTGTTTGGACAGAAACAAGTGGGTTATAATTTTCAGCAGCAGTTCTTTTCTTTTCGTTTGTTTCATAAAAAGCATTGTTGAATAAGTTCAATAATACCCTGGCGATGTCTTGCGGCACAATATTTATTTTTCCAATGCCTGCTTCGTCGGCAGACAGGCTTTCATCAAAATCGGTTTTGAAATCTGCATTAAAAGATTTGTCTTTTGCACGCATGCCGTGATAGCTCAATCGCAAATATTCATCACACAAAGCATTAATATCGGTTGGTTCTTTTACACCTTTTGTTTGCTTTGAATGCTGCAACATGCCTTTTACGATTGCATCTGCACGCTTGCCGTGATGATTTATTTTTTCTTCATTTTCTTTTACATTATTTGCAATGGTTTTCACTTCTTCTATATTTCCTTTATCTGCTTCTTCTTTTAATTCAGTTAGGAGTTCCTTATTAACATCAGAGAAATTATTCACGAAGTTTAAAGGGTTTTGTATCTCATGTGCAATGCCTGCGGTAAGCTCGCCAAGCGAAGCCATTTTTTCTGACTGAATGAGTTGGGCTTGGGTAGATGTTAGCTCCTGTAAGGTAATTTCGACTTTTTGTTTTTGACGATCAGTTTCTTCTTTCTGTTTTTGCAGCAGCTTATAAGCTCTTTTTTGATTAAGATTGCTGCGGTAAAGAATAAAACCAATTATAAAAACGACAATTAATACGCCAAGCAAAGCGTATAATTTTATTTTGTTTCGTAATTGCTGTTGTTGTTCCGATTCTTTCTGTTCTTGTAGTTGAGCATTGAAAAAATAATTTTCAGCTTCCCTGGTTTTTTGCTGATTAAACAAACTGTCTTTTAAACTAATGGTTAAACGCAAATATTTTAAGGCACTGTCTGTGTTGTTTTTTAATTTATAAATATCTGCCAGTGAAGCTGCTGTATTCAATAATCCTAACGGGTATGTTTTTCCAAATTGCTGATTCATAGCTTGATTGCTATAGTAGATGGCAGAATCTTGATTACCTGCATGTACATACACATTTGAAATGCCGTTATAAGCATCAATTATATCTTTTAAATAATAACCATGTTCAGCTAGTATTATTGTTTGTTTAAAAAAATAGATAGCAAGTTGGTGATGTCCTAACTTCTCATGAATAGTTCCTAAGATATAAAATAAACCGCTCCAGTTACTTCGGTGTTCGTAAGCTTTTTGAGCATAAAATAAAGCAGAATCGAGTTTATTATTTTTCTCGTATATAGAAGCCATTATTCCGCCAAGCGGTTCAATTATGTCATTCTCAAAACGATTTGCCTGCGCCAATTGAAGCCCAGAGTAGAGATATGAGAGGGCTCTGCCATAATCGCCTTGCTCTCTGTAACAAAACGCCAATTGAATATCAGCATTAACAATTCCTGAATTATCATTTAAGTTTTTGAAGATTGTTAAAGCTTTATATCCATAGTCCAAAGCAATCGCATAATTTCCATAAGTGGTTGAAGCGGCGGTTAAAAAGGTCATGCACCATGCCGCTCCTTTATTATAATGAAGTTTTTGAGCAAGCAATAATCCTTGTTGAGCGTACAATGTGGCTGTATCTGCATAGGACCATGAATAATTTTCGCTTAAACGTTCAAGCAGCCATACTTTGTTTGTGTCTTCTTTTGATGAAGAAAGTTTTTGCTTTAGTCCATCTATTTCTCTATTTTGAGCATAGTTTTTAAGCATTAACAAAATAGCTATCAGGATAAAAATTTTTTTCATAAATAACCCATAAAATAATCAATATAAACTACATTGAAGTTCAAGTTTAAAGGCTTAATTGAATAATAAACTTACTTCCTTCTGATGAAGTGTGAAAGAAATACTGGTTGAAGTTGAAAAAGGATTTGGTGCGATGTGCACTTTAGTTGCTTTTGAAATTAGCTCGTCAGTATTCCAACAGTAGTATCTTTCGTTACTCACTATAAGTTTTACTTCTAAATAAGCATCAGTGGAAGGCCAATATTCTGTGTAAAAAGGATATGTATGACAGCTCGCTGTAACATGCTTTAATATTTGAGAAGGTCCGTTGTTCCACAATGAAATGCCATTGCCTATGATTCTATTTGCCTTAAAAGCAAAAGCATAATCTGCTATAGTATCGGCAATTTGGTTGTTTCCAAAAGGAGTAGCACTAACACCTGCATGTCCGGCAAATGTCATATTAGTACATCTTCCTGTAATCAAATACTCTCTCTATATTAATTGAGAGATCATTTAGACTGTCCTTATTTAAATCAACAACGCAGATAGCCCCATTTGTAGTAAATGATTGATCTGGTTTTACATCTTATGTCCTATCTGATGTGCAGTAAAAAAGAAAGATATTGTTACAATTATAATTCCATAAAACTTTTTCATGTTGAGTATTTTATTTTATAAATCATTTTACAACGACAATCTTTCTTGTTTCAGAATAATTTTCTGTTTTCATTCTTAATAAATAAACTCCTGTCTCTGCCGCGTTACCATTTATGTCTGTTGCGTTCCATACAAGTTGATGAGTAGAGAAATTTTCATAATAATAATTTTATAGAGTTCAAGAATGTAAACCTGTTAAATTTTGAAACGTAACAGGTTTTTATTGGCGTCATTTCACAATCACCAACTTTTTTGTTTCAATATAACTGCCTGCCTGCATCTTTAATAAATAAACTCCTGCTTGTACTGCATTGCCATTCGCATCTCTTGAATTCCACACAAGTTGATGTGTGCCTGTCTGCATGTTTTCGTCTGCAAGAATTTTTATTAATCTTCCGGTTCCATCAAAAATTTGAATAGAAACTTTTTGTGATTGTGGAAGCAAGAATGAAATTGTAGTTGAATTTGAAAATGGATTGGGTGCAATTGTTAGTTGGGTGGCTTTTGAAACTATTTTTTCATTAGAATTCGATGCGTTTTTGCACGATATTATTACAGTGTCGCCTTTTGAAGCTTTACTCCCGCAACTGTTGGTTACTTTGCATTTATATACTCCTGGAGTTTTTGCAACATATTTTTTTGATGTTGCCCCTGAAACGTTTATACCGTCTTTTTTCCATTGGTACAAATAACCTGTTCCTTTTGCAGTAAGTGTTACGCTATCGCCTGCACAAAAATTTAAAGGACCACTTGTCCTTAACATTGCTGTTGGAGTTGTACAGCCTGTTTCTCCGGCAAGGATGGGTTGATTGGGAATGCTGTTGTAAGCATAATCCTTAATGATGCAACTTGCACCAACAGAACTGACATTAACAGACAAACGGGCCCACCCATAATACGTTTTACCATCTGCAATTAATTTAAGTCCTAAATATCCATCCGCAGACTTTTCCCATTCACCACTCCATGTAATAAGACCATGGTCAAAACTGTAAGATCGCAAAACCTTCGCAGATACCGAATGCACTGTATCAGACCCAATAATAACATTTGAATCAAGCGGATGGCCAGAACTTTGAATAGTATTATTGTTTAACCTTGCTACGCTTACATTATATCTTTTTTGCAAATTCATACAAATACAAGGTGTACAAGTGCAGTAGCTTTTATTTGTTGTTGTAATAGTAAAATCTGCAATTCCATCATTATTAATATCAATGTTACGCCTCACTGAACAGTTAGGAGAACAGAATACAGCTACATCAGGATTTATATCTGTATAAACAATCTGTGCATGTGCAGCAACTGTATAAAGTGCAGATGCAATTATAATTGCACACAATTTTTTGAGTAGAGAAATTTTCATAATAATAATTTATAGAGTTCAAGAATGTAAACCTGTTAGGTTTCACAACCTAACAGGTTTATCGGTGTCATTTCAGAACAACTATTTTTTTCGTTTCAACATAAGTTCCTGCCTGCATTCTTAATAAATAAACTCCTGCTTCTGCAGTGTTGCCATTTATATCTCTTGCATTCCATATAAGTTGATGCGTACCTGCGTACATATTTTCATCCGCAAGAATTTTTATTAAGGTTCCTTTCTTATCAAAAATTTGGGCAGTAACTTTTTGTGCTGTTAAGAGTGTGAATGAAACAGTTGTTGAAGCAGTAAATGGATTAGGGTAATTGGAAAGTTTTAGTATTTGTAAAATGCTATTTTTTAAATCAGATTCTTCAGCAATAGCATCATCGTTACCAAAGCCTCTGCCAAGATCCACCATCCATGCATCTTCCGGTCCTCCATGGTTGCCACTAACATCTCCATCATTGGAGCCTGTTGCTCCTCCTATTAAAATGCTTTTATCGTTTTCTTCCACTACACCGAATATTATATCGAAGTTGCTTCCGCCGAACTTTTTTGTCCAGAGAATTTTTCCATGTGCATTTACTTTAGCAGCGTAAACGTCCCAGGTATCGTAAGGGGCTAATAAATTTGGTGCGATACCTCCGACTATTACAAAACCGCCATCGTGGGTTTGGGTGAGATTGAAACCGGCTGCGGTATCTTTGGGCACACCTATAAAATTCTGCCAGATAATATTTCCATTGTGTGCAACGTCTATTTTCCAAATCCACATATCGAAGCCATTGTTATGAGGCACATCTCCATCATGCGAACTCGTATGACCGACAAGAACTGCATTTCCATCTGATGACGTAACTAAAGAGTTACAGTTGTCAGAACCGCTGCCGCCATATTTTCTGAAATAAATAATATTTCCCTTTTGATCTATTTTGGCGACGATTGCATCATAATATTTTGCCACATCGGGATCGTAAGCATTTTTAATACTTGTCTCTCCACCCACAAGAATATTTCCATTTATTTCGGCAATAGTATAAAGTTCATCATCAGCAGTATCTCCGATAATAACAGAAAAATCAATAGCTCCTGACGCTTTCAATTTAACGATCCATCCATCATAGTCACCATGATTGGTTGGAATGTCTCCATCATTTGAATTAGTAGCAGCGGGAAATACAAGGTTGCCTTGCTTGGTCAGCATCAGTCCCTGCGTCCATTCATCTCCGCTTCCGCCATAGCAACGCTGAGATAATAGTTTTCCATTGCTATTTGTTTTTATAAGCCATATATCACCATATACAGCGCCACCGTGATTTCCTGATACCTGTCCGTCATTTGAAGTTGTATTTCCAATAGCATATACATCACCATTGCTTGTTTCAATCATATTATTGAGCGCATCATTGCCGCTGCCTCCATAAGTTTTCTCCCATAAAATATTTCCTTTACCATCGGTCTTCATCAAGAAGGCATCATATTTGCCATGGTTAGCATCGAAGTCGCCGTTATGGGAGTTAGTGCTACCGCAAGTGAGAAAATTTCCATCCCTCAGCTTAATTATAGCGTTTTGTGCATAGTCATCCCTGGTGCCACCAATACATTTTTGCCATTGAATGGGTGGAGCGTTTTTTGTCTGCGTTCCTTTAAAATTATTTTCGCCCAAAGATTGAGGGTGTGTTATATTTTCATTTAATTGCTGATGAAATATTCTTTTTAGAGGATTAGTGATTTGTGCGTTTGAAGTAATTATAATTCCTATAGTAAGTACTATACATGCAAAGATTTTTTTTGAAAGTAAAATTTTCATAACGTTTTGTTTTTAGTTTTTATGAAGACAAAAAAGGAATTAAGTCGATGCAACCCTTGTAAAAGATTGCGCCGACTTGTTCTTAAATTTGTAAGAATCATCTGTTTGCTGTCAATCTTTTTTCATTTACAATTAATGAATAGAGATATGTTCCAGTAGCAAGCTCACCGGCACTTACTGTGGAATGAAAGTCCATTCTTAACCAACCATAATAAATAGCTATATTCACTATTAATTTATAATAAACGATGATATTTCATCTAAACGCAAGTATTATTTCGCCCTGCATTAATCGGAACATAAACTTTGTAAAGCAAATTTTACAGGTACTACATTTTCCATCTTGCTTCGCCAGCACTTTTGAGAGCAATACATTTTACAATACTGATTGAGCAGGCCACAACCATAATCAGGACGTGTACAACGACAACGAATTGATGCTGTATTTAAGGGAAGCACATTTACATTGTTAGTATTCCAAATATGATATTGAACTGGTATATTTTCCTCCACGTTAAAGTTGGCCCATGCAATATTATTGGAGGTGATTAATGCAGTATTAGCGCTTAAAGCATTTGCGGCATTCTTCGAATCACTTTTTAATTGTGTATAATTTATTGATTTCGTTTTAACTGATTGTGCATTTGTAAGTTGGCTGCATACAATAAATGCAAGAATTAATATGATTTGAAGCAAAAGTGTTTTTGTTTTCATTTTGTTTGGTTTAATTGTTATTTTTTTTTGACCAACAAATATTTATTGAAAACAACACTGGAACAATAGCAGAAACGTGTTGTATTTGGTGCTTTTGTACTTAAATTCCAACATGTTTATGTTGTATGGTATGTTATTTTATCAGTCTATCTTCGAGGAGTGAAAAAATGGTTCTTTCTTATTCTGCTCTTTCACAAATCTTTATTTGCGCAACTACCGATGTATGATTGGAAGTCTGTAAAAAGTATTACTACAGCTCAGGGATTGCCTTCAAATTTTATTGATGTTTTGATGCAGGACAGCAGGGGCTTTTTATGGTTCGTTACCAATAACGGTACTGTGCGCTATGATGGAATGGATATGAAAAGATATGTGTTTAATGAAAGTGATTCCAATTCTATTTCGCCTTCCTGGTTTAGAGGCATTACTGAAGACAAGTATGGTGTTATATGGATTGCTTCCGAAACTTCAGGCGTATATGCAATAAATCCTGTTACTGATAAAACTATCCATTACGTTCATCAGCCCGGAAACAAAAACTCATTGAGCGATGATGAGATAAACGGGGGAATTGCAGCCGATACTTCAGGCATCATCTGGATGGGAAGTGCCAACGGTTTAAATGCATACAATCCGCAAACAAAAACCTTCCGGCTGTTTATACATAAAGACAATGATAGCTCTTCATTAATCAGTAATTCAATTTGGAGTATGTGTACAGATGAAGATCACAATCTTTGGATTGCAACAGACAGAGGTGCTGAATATTTCAATCCTTATTTAGAAAAAGTGATCAGGCATTTTAATGATACGGATATGTTTCATTTTACGGAAGATGATGAAATTCCTGTACTTGTATCCAAAGGGATAAATGACCTGATGTGGATTAGTTGCAGAAATACCGGGATTTACGGTTATAATATCAAACAAAAAAAAATTGTAAAGAAATTTTTGAATAATGATGGCAGCATTGATTCAATAAAAGAAAATTATATCAACGGTGTATTCCAGGACAATTATGGAAATTTATGGATAAACAATAAAAGCGGAACATTGATAAAAGAGACCGTTACCGGAAAAATGTTTAATGATGCGAAACTTTTAGACATATCTGTAGATGGGGGAGCTTCATTTGACTTGCCAATTGAAGATCGCAATGGAAAAATATGGATACCGACAGGCTTAAAAGGAATAACATGCATTGATCCAACACAAAAGAAATTTCGTTCCATTCCCGGAAATACGCCGGGAGAAACTTCTATCCCTGCAATTGGAATACTTTCTATGCTTGACATGGGAAAGAACAGGTTCATGATTACCACAGAGAACGGCGTATATATTTATGACACCAAGCAAAAGACACTCTCACAATTCAAATTACCATACCATGGAAGGGAATTAACAACCGAAGCTTTTATTGCAGGTTCTTTTGTTGATAGCAATGGTTTGCTTTTGCTTGGCACAGGCAATAAAATTATTACCTACGATACTGTTTCAAAAGCAATTCGCATGTACATGCATGATGCAAATGATTCAACTACTGTGAGTGATTTCCCCTGCACAGGAATTTTTCGGGATCGCGAAGGAAGATATTGGTGTACAATTTATGGCGGCGGTCTTAACAGGTTTTATCCTGAAACGGGGAAGTTCAAAACATATAAGGTACATGAGGGGGAAAATTCCATCAGTACAAATAAAGTGATTAAAGTATTTGAGGATTCAAAAGGGAACTTGTACGTGGGATCAACCGGCGGCGGGTTCATTCAATTCAATCCCAACACCGAAATATTTACTGTTTATCGACATGATTCTCAAAATTCCGAAACGCCTTCCAATGATGTTGTTGAACGCTATTTTGAAACAAAACAGGGGTATATTTATTTTACAACACAAGGTGGGGGGCTAAATGTGTTTAACCCTGTTACAAAAAAATTCAGGGCATTTACCGTAAAAGATGGCTTTGGCAGCAACATACAATCGAATATTATTGATGACAGTCATGGAAACTTATGGATTGGCACTTATGCAGGTATCAGCCGCTTTACTCCTCCCGAAAACCCATTTGATAAGAACGCTAAGTTTTCGATTCGCAATTATAATGTAAGCGACGGTTTACCATGCAATGAACTTATGTATGGCGGTGTGTATAAAGACAGTGATGGCTTTTTGTATTTCGGTACTGGTTGCGGCAAGGTGATTTACTTTAACCCTGATGAATTAACAGACAATTCATTTATTCCTCCCGTTTACATCACCGGATTTTCTTTATTTAATAAAGAAATAACACCGTCGGACACGAGCAAATTTTTAAAAACTGCTATTGATTATACAAAAGAAATTACGCTCAGTTACAAAGAGAATGTTATCTCGTTCACTTTTGCAGCATTAAATTTTATTCATCCTGAAAATAACCATTATGCATACATGCTCGAGAACTTTGATAAGGATTGGATTTATACAGATGCTTCAAAACGATTTGCCAACTATACAAATCTTGACCCGGGCACATACATTTTTAAGGTGAAAGGAAGTAATAATGATGGCGTGTGGAATGAAACACCCGCAACAATAAAATTAATTATTACACCGCCATTTTGGGCAACGTGGTGGTTTCGCCTTGCAGTCGCAGCAGCATTTATAATGGTGGTTTATGCAATGTACCGGTTTCGTTTGAAACAAATAATGAAGTTAGAAGGCATTAGAAATAAAATTGCGCATGACCTGCACGATAACATCGGCTCAACACTAAACAGCATTTCTATTTATAGTGAAGTGGCACAGCAAAAATCAAAAGAAAAAATTCGGGAGCTGGAGTTAATTGGCGAAAGCTCAAGAAAAGTAATTGATGCGATGAGTGACATTGTATGGACCATCAATCCTGAAAATGACTCATTCGAAAAAATAATTTTCAGAATGCGCTCACATACACACCTAATGATGAAAGCAAAAAATATCGAATATACTTTTAAGGCAGATGAAAAATTAAACGAGCTTACTCTGCCCATGCAAACAAGAAAAAATTTCTATTTGATTTTTAAAGAAGCGATAAACAATCTGCTTAAATATTCGAATGCAACACGTGCTGCCATTTCACTAAATTCTACCGGCGAAATAATTGAATTGCTGATTCGTGATAACGGGATTGGTTTTGATATACAAAATCCCCCAAGAGGAAATGGTTTAAACAACATGAGGCAAAGAGCAAAACAAATGAAAGCTTACTTAAGGATTGAATCAACAGTTGGAGAGGGAACAAGCATCAGCTTAAATTTAATAATGAAATGAGATGAACATTAAAGTTTCAATTTTTGACGACAATAAAAATTTACGTGACAGTTTATTTCAACTTATCAACGGCTCGCAGGGATTTACATGTGTTGGAGCGTTTCCTAATTGCAACGAACTAATAAGTGATATCTATAAATCAGATCCAGATGTTGTGTTGATGGATATTGAAATGCCAGGAATCTCTGGAATAGAAGCAGTGCATCTTATAAAAGAAAAATTTCCAGAAGTAAAAATTTTAATGGAAACGATTTTTGAGGAGGATGAAAAAGTATTTGCGTCTATCTGTAACGGTGCTGAAGGATATATTTTAAAGAATACTCCACCTTCACTTATACTGGAATCTATAAAAGAAGTATATGATGGCGGCGCTCCCATGACACCCAGTATAGCGTTTAAAGTTTTAAAAATGTTCAGGTCGCAAAGCTTACATGAAAGAGACACATCATCGAATCTTACTTCACGAGAAAAAGAAATTTTGTCTTGCCTTGTAGACGGCATGAGTTACAAGCTGATTGCTGAAAAATGTTTTATCAGCATTGATACCGTTGGCGGTCATATCAGGAATATTTATGAAAAAATGCACGTGCATTCAAAGGGTGAAGCCATATCAAAAGCTATTAAAAGAAATATTGTGTGATAAAATCGGACTGTAACTACAAACATGTACTAAAACAGTTCTTCTCTCATCTCATAATTTACTTAACTTGATACTGTGCATACAAAACTATTTCTGCTTTTTGATGTGCTTATTTTTATAAGCTTACATCTTTATGCACAACAACAACCTTATAAACCTTTACGCATAAAGGAAAAAATGGTGTTAGATGGGAAATTAAACGAACATGCGTGGAAGGATGCTGAAGTTGAAAGTGATTTTATGCAGTATGATCCATCTGCAGGCGCGGCTCCAACAGAAAAATCCGAATTACGAATTATTTATAATGATGATTATTTATATATAGGTCTTCGTGCTTATGACGCAGAACCCTCTAAAATAATTGCTAACGCACTGGAACGTGATTTTGAAATAGGCAATGATGATGGCTTCGCCCTGGATATCGATAGCTATAACGACAAGAGCACCGGATTGGCTTTACTCACAAACCTGCTGAACGCACGTTGGGATGAAGAATTTTCGGAAAACGGTGCAACTGAAAACGTGGATTACAATACTTTCTGGGATGTGAGAAGTAATATTGATTCGCTCGGTTATACAACTGAGTTTCGCATACCATTTTCATCATTACGATTTCAAACAAAGGATACCGTACTCATGGGTTTTCGGGTTGTACGTTTAATTAAGCGTAAAAATGAAACAGACATGTTCCCAAAACTTCCCGCAAATATTGACAATGCCTACACGAATGTTTCACTTGCACGTGAAATGGAATTTACCAATTTAAAAAGCAAGAAGCCATTTTATATTATTCCTTATGCAATTGTAAATTATTCACAGCAAAATGTTTTGAACCAAGATCATTCCTCGTACATAAAAAACACAGATTTCATTACGAGGAAAAATTATGTACAGAATAAATTGTTCGATAAATTAATAAGCAACGTTGGTGTTGACATAAAATATGGATTAAGTAAAAACTTTACTGCCGACCTGACAGTAAACACAGACTTTTCACAGGCAGAAGTAGATAACCTTATCGTTAACCTTACAAAATATGATGTGAACCTCCCTGAAAAAAGAAGTTTTTTTCTTGAATCGCAAAACTATCTTAGTTACACAACTTCGCTGGAAGATGAACTATTTATTTCGCGAAGCATAGGTAATGAAAATGAAAGAGCAGTTCCTATTATTGCAGGAGCTCGTGTTACAGGAAAAAGCGACGGCTTTGAAATGGGCTCGCTGGATATGCAGACCGCATCTATAGAAAGCGATTCGATTAATGCACATAATTTTTTTGTTTTCAGAGCAAGAAAATTTACAGACTCGCTCGGCAGCTTCTTTGGCGGAATAATCGCGAATAAAATAAATACAAGCGGTAATAGAGCTTCATACCAGTCAATTGGAACAGATGCTGTAAAAGTGTTTAATGAAAACGTAAGCTTATCTGCAAGTATTGCAGGTACTTTTAAAAATGCAGATATTAATCAGTTTGCCGAAAGTTCTTATTCCAATCTTTCACTTACACGCACTGCAAGAGAAGGATGGAATTATAATTCAGCATTCAGTTTGATTGGAAAAAAATTTGAACCTGAAATGGGATTCATTCAGGAAAACGATTTAGGAAATATTGCATTGGGTGGCGGTTATGCATGGAAAGCAAAAGAAAAAAATAAGATAGCATATTATAACATGCATGTTAATTCAATATATAAATGGAAGCCATCATTTAATAAAGAAGAATCAAAATTTATCAACGGTGAAGCAAGCATGAGTTTTAAAAATGGCGCAACAATCCGGTTAACACCTTTTGAATATTTTATTGATACTTTATTTGAAGTATGGGATATCACTGATGACATTCATATTCCTCAAAAAAAATATCACATGTTCACTGCTGACGTTGATATTCTTACTCCTCAACAAAACACTTATTCCGCAGAATTAATAACGAAGTCAGGTGGTTTTTATGGCGGTAAAAGAATTTCAATCACTCCATCTGCATCTTACATTTTTAATAAACATTTCAAAATCGGTGTTGAATATGAATATGACCATATTCGATTTCCTGCTGCATTTTCTGACAATGGTTATGCATTATTTCAAAGCAACCTGCTTAGATTAAACATTGCATATTTTCTTTCCTCAAAACTTTCTATAAAATTATTTTCTCAGTTCGATGATCTGAGCAACCAGCTAACAAGCAACTTGCGGATCCGGTACAATCCAAAAGAAGGCACAGATTTATATGTGGTATTAAATCAGGGAGTAAACAGCAGCCGCACAAGACTGCTGCCTCATTTGCCTGTACTAGATGCACAGGCTCTCACGATAAAGTTTGTTAAAACATTCGATATGCAATAACATAATAAGGACAATACTTTTAATAAATGACAGTTGTATGAATAATTGAATTGTTTGCTTTTCATAAACTGCTTGTCCAAATTTCCTTGATTCAATTAATTATGAATGCAATCTCTTCTTCCTTTCTTTTTTCTTCACCAGCAACTTTGGTTCAATTTGTTCGAATGCTGATGGAAGAGTGCAGATAAATTATTTGATGTTGTATTCACCAAACGCAAAAAAAGGGATTAATATTTACCACCTCAATTTGTCTGTTTATTTCAGGCATTTATTATGCTTCACTACATTTTTTTTCTGCGGATTGATTAGTTAAGCTCGTAAAAAACAGTATGTTCTTGAAGTAGGCAAAAAGTTAATTTCAAACTCGAATGATGAAAAAAAGCAGGTGAGGAAGTGAGTTATTCTTTAGCTTGCTCTCATAGATAATCTCAAAAGATGACTCGGTTGAATGGCAATGAAATGTCGGCAATTAGAATCTCCTTCGGCTAATTTTTTTGTTATTATAATCTATTGTTTTTGTTGGATTTTTTGTGAAAATTACTTGCATATCTTCGAAGTCTTAAACAACGGGCCAAAAAATCTCTTGATTTCTTTTTTTGCAGTTTTTCAAAAGCGTTTTATAAGAATGGTGGGATGATTTTTAATCACTATTGATAAATTTTTATCTTAAAATATTACATTTGTAATAGAAGGAAATGATTCTAAAATAGGTTCGTTATTCGGTGCGTCAGATTTTTATTACTTGCTAAGTGTTTAACGGAATGCATTATGGACGAGGTGTTATTTCCTCCCTCGCCGGCCTGCATCGTTAGTAATGGTTACTCCGGCGAGTTTGCCCTGTATAGCCTGCTCAAAACTGTTTACAACAGATTTTGAGATTTCTTTGGAAGATATCGAAGCGACAGCACCGGTTAAATCCCTTTTTCTTTGTGTGCCATAACCTACGACAACAACGCTTGAAAGCGTACTGTCTTTCGGTAACAAACATTCATTACGGTACGATCATCTATTGTTTCATCTGTGGTAACATAACCCACATAAGAGAAGCTTAAAACGTTAGACCCAGTCGGAACGTCTATCTGGTACATGCCATTCTTATCTGAGACAGTTGCAATCCGAGTTGCTTTCACAAATATGTTCACGCCAGCAAGTTCATCGCCATCCTGTGATGTTACTTTTCCACCAATTCTTTTTTGTGTAAATGCAGTGGAGCATGAACAGCAAATCAACAGAGTAATTATAAAAGTTGCAATCGTTAGTTTTTTCTTCATACATCAGTAGTTAAAATTGATTATAATGATAGAGAAATTTAATGCAATTCTATTCTTGTTTTTGTCCTAAAACTATCTTTCTATTGACTATTTTATACACTATATTACCTTTTTTAATTGCATAATATTCCTGCAAGTGTAATTTATAGCCTAATTCCATTAGGAATTGAATTAATTCTATAGCTGAAACTTTCTGGAAATAAATGAAACGAATATTTGTATGTTATTGATGAGAACGTATGTGTGTCAAAACGCACATAATGAACGAATATATCGGCAAACCGAAAACGATATGCCGAAAGAAAGACCCCTATTCGCAATAGATTAGTTTTCTGCAATAAAGTTTTCACCGCAGGTATTGCACATGAAATACAAAACCCTTTAACCTTCGCGAATAATTTTTCTGATGTTAATAACAACTGTTTATGAAATTAAAGCTGAAGCTGATAAAGGGAACGTTGATCAAGTAAACCAATTGCAAATGATGTTATAGATGCGGTTTGCATGGCAATGATGAACAGGGTATAAAAGCTTCACTTGCGTGTCTTTCTTTTGTGAAGTTTCAAAACCGTTTTCTAAGAACGGTGGAATAATTTTAATCACTGAAAACAATTAAATTAAGGCGAATCAAATAACTAACATACCTTTAAGAACAGCTTCATTCTCATCAATGTTTCAGTTGCTGTGAATTGAAGGTTGTAATCTTGTTTATTTATGGAATATCGATTGCTTTGTGAAGAAATACTCCTAAAACTTTTAAAAGCAAGTGATGACAAAGCTTTTAAAGAAATTTATAAACGTTACTGGCGGCAACTTTATCAAAGCGCTTATGCTAAAACCAGAAGCCATGATGTTGCAGAAGAAATAGTTCAAAATATTTTTGTAACCCTGTGGGAAAAAAGAACAACTTCTTCTATTGAACATCTTGAAAGCTATCTGCAAACTGCTGTTAAATACCGCGTAATTAATTATTTCAAATCTTTTTTGGTAAAAGAAAAATATTTTAAAAATTTAAAAAACCAATATTCTGAAACCGAAGACACGTCTGCTACAAATCTATTGTTGCATGAATTAAATTCTATCATTGATAAAGCAATTCGCGAATTGCCAGAGAAAACACAAATCATT
>Ga0157372_10003814_pt1 | contig 16192 bp, 15 predicted proteins | sample C55metaG_FD_115307 | JGI IMG/M metagenome (GOLD analysis project Ga0157372, IMG submission 115307) | Corn rhizosphere microbial communities from Kellogg Biological Station, Michigan, USA - C5-5 metaG | ecosystem: Host-associated > Plants > Roots > Rhizosphere > Soil | place: USA: Michigan... | reverse complement strand
GAGACATCCTGATGCCCGAGTACGACGTGGTCCGCACGCGCCCGGCCGGGGCGCGACACTCGTTCTGGCCACCGACCGAGCCCGGGCGCCTGACCCTGGGTCGGGCACCCGGCGGAGGCTAGGACCCACCGAGGGAGCCCGCCACGTTCACGCCGTACTCGCCGTCGCACCTGGTCGTCCTCGCGCTCTTCGTGGCCGGGACGGTCGGCCTGTTGGCGGCCGGTCCACGGCTGCGTGGCACACCCCGTGAGCGGCAGGTCGCGGTCGTGCTCGCCTGGGGCAACCTGGTGTTCGGCGTCGCATCTTCGGTCACCGCACTTTTCCCGTTCTCCGCGGAGAACTCGCTGCCCCTCCAGATCTGCGACCTTGCCTGGATCGTCGTCGCGTGGGCGCTGCTCACCCTGCGCCCGCTGCCGACCGCGCTGACCTACTACTGGGGGCTGACCCTGTCGGTGCAGGCGCTGGTGCAGCCGACGCTGACCGAGCCGTTCCCGGAGCTGGAGTTCTTCGTGTTCTGGGGCAAGCACGTGCTGATCGTGTGGGGGGCGGTGTACCTGTGCCTGTCGCTCCGGCACGGCCCGGACTGGGCGTCGTACCGCCGGGCGGTGAGGTGGACGTTCGGCTGGCTGGTCGTGGTGCTCTGCCTGAACGTCGTTCTCGACGCGAACTACGGCTACGTCAACGGCAAGCCGTCGGAGGCGACGGTGCTCGACGTCCTCGGCCCGTGGCCGGTCTACGTGGTGGCGGAGATGGCGATCGTGATGGTCGGCTGGGCACTGATCACGCTGCCGTGGACCGGACTCCCGCGCCGCGGCGTCAGGAGATGACGACCGCGTCGAAGTCGGTGGCGGTGTAGCGGACGCGCACGTCGATCTCGTCGCCGACGGCCGGGACCCGCGGACCGTGCGGGAGGAACAGCATCGAGGCCTGCATGTGCGGCGGCTCGGCGAACAGCCGCTGCTTCCCGTCGACGGTGAACGGCGAGCGCACGAACCCGACCGCGTCGAGACCTCCCCGGGCCAGGGTCGCCGCCCGGGCCCGGATCGAGTGGTCGCCGGTCGGCGCCTCGAGGCCGATGCCGTGGGCAGTGCCGCCGGAGACCACCAGGATGTGGCCGGCCTTCGGCGCCGTACGCCCGCGGTAGCCGAACACGTCGCCGCGCTGGACCTCATGGACATCGAGCACGGTCGCGGTGACCTTCAGGGCCTCCCGGTCGCCGAGCCAGAGGTCGGTGCCGATGCGTGGCCGCACCTCGAAGTCGGCGTACGACGTGCGCAGTGACGCCAGCTCGCGAGACGTCAGGTGGCTCACCCACAGCCGACGTGTCGTCAGCCCCGAGGCGACCACGTCGTTGACGAGCCCGACGACCTCGGTGAGGTGGGCGCCGGCGGCGAGTGGGAGATGGAAGGCGACGCCTTCGACCGTGGCCGGCCGGCGGTCGATGAGCTGGGCGGCGGAGCGCAGCTCCTCGGTCGACATCCCGTGCCGGCGCATGCTGGTCATCCGCTCGAGCACCACGCGGACACCGGGATCGTGGTCGAGGAGCGCGAGCAGGTCGGCGAGCCGGCTGACGGTGTGGATCACCCGGCGGCCGGTGAGGTCGTCCGGGATCGGCGAGCCGGTCGGGCGCCACGGCGTGAGCACCAGGAGATCGCCGTGGCAGCGCTGCGCCACCTCGGGCAGCTCCTCGTAGGTGCCGACGGCCAGGGTGTCCGCGCCGAGCCACTCGGCCTTGCGGGCCAGCCGGCCGAGGCCGAAGCCGTAGCCGTTGCCCTTCGCGACCGGGACCAGGCCCGGCGTCTGGTCGGCGACCGTGCGGAGGTGTCGTCGCCAGCGGTCGCCGTCGACGGTGAGGGTGAGGCTCATCGGCGCCCCGGGACCAGGGAGCGGCGGTTCAGGTAGAGCGCGAATCCCTGGTAGAGCAGGCGGTTGAGCGGAAGATCCCACTCGCCGACCGTCTCGACGGCTTGGCCGCCGGTGCCGGTCTTGAACTGGATCAGCCCGATGTGGGGATCGTCGGCATCGAGGGTGTCGGTGATGCCGCGGAGGTCGTAGACGTCCGCGCCCTGGGCGATCGCGTCGCGGATCATCGCCCACTGCACGGCGTTGGAGCCGCGGACGTCGCGCTTGTCGGTGGACGAGGCGCCGTAGGAGTACCACGCGTGCCGACCGACGCGCACGCCGATGGTGGCCGCGACGAGGTCGCCCTCGTGGTGGGCCAGCCACAGGGTGATCCGGCCGGGATCGTCCGCGCCCAGCGCGTCGTACATGGTCCGGAAGTAGGCCAGCGGCCGGGGTGTGAAGTGGTCGCGTTCGGCGGTGTGCACGTAGAGGTCGTGGAACGCCTTCAGGTCCTCGGTGCCTCCGGTCGACACGGTGACGCCGGCCTTCTCGGCCTTGCGGATGTTGCGCCGCCAGAGCTGGTTCATGCCGGCGAGCACGTCGTCCTCGGTACGGCGCGTGCCGTCGTCGTCGACCAGTGGGACGACGAACGTGTACTGCGGCTGCCCGGCGGCGAAGCCCCCGTCGGCGTCCTGGCGCCGCCAGCCGAACGCCTCGAGCTGCTGGACGACCCGGGCGCCGATCGCCGTGCGCACCAGGGGTGCGATCTCGGTCAGGCTGCGGACGCTCTCGTCGGCGATGCCGGCCTTGACCTGGTCGGCGCCCCAGCGTCGGGTGACCACCGGCGGGCCCATCCGGACCCCGAACGCTCCCTGCGAGCGCAGGTGCTCGGTCATCGGCGCCAGCCACTCGCCCAGGTCGTCGGCCGCCCAGTCGAGCACCGGACCCTCGGGCAGGTAGGCGAGGTAGCGGGCCAGGCGGGGCAGCTTGCGGTAGAGCACGAGTCCCGCACCGACCAGCCGGTCGCCGTGGTACCACCCGAGGGACTCACCTCGCCACTCGGACTTCACCGTCGCCCAGGCAGGCGTCTGCAGGAAGCTCGCCCACGGCTGCTCGCGCAGGAACGCGCGATGCTCGTCGGCGGAGATCGGGCGGACGGTGGGGACCACGGCGTCGAGGCTACCGGTGTGTATCAGGGCGCGTGGACGCTGCTCCTGAGGGGAGAAAAGCGACACCACCAGCGCGAAACCCCGGCAGCGGCCGGCCAGCTCAGCAAGGACAGCACGACGGTGAACCTCGCACCGATGACCCAGCCTGCCTCCGCCCGACGTTGTCGGCGACGGTTCGCTCCGCCATGCTCCTGCGAGGACCCTGAACGCCCAGCGACGTCCCGAGGAGGCATCCGATGAACGATCCGCACCTCCCGGACGAGCTCCTCTTCGCCGACGTACGCCGCGCCACCGACGCCTACGACCCGCTCCCCGACGGGATGGTCGAGCGGATGGTGGCCGTGACGCGCGACATCGCCGACCACGATCCCGACCTCGAGCTCCAGCTGATGTTGGTCGTCGAGCGGTTCGCCGAGCTCGTCGGCACCCGCGGCGGCGCGCGGTCCTACACGCTGCGCTTCGGCGGCGAAGGGGTCGACCTGCTGGTCCGCGTCGGCGTCTCCGAGGAGGAGGGTCGCGCCCGGCTCGACGGCTGGGTGGTCCCGGCGGCGAGCGCTCCGGTGCAGATCCACGAGGTCGGCGGAGAGGGCCGGACGTTCGACGGGATGGCCGCCGACAGCGGGCGTTTCGAGTTCCCCGACCTGCCCACCGGTTTCTACCGTGTGTCCCTCAAGCTCGCCGACGACCAGACGTTCGGCACCCCTGCCTTCGAGATCTGATCACCCACCAGCCCGCAGCGAGGACCCGACATGCCTGACTCCCGCAACGTCCGCCTGGCTCGCGAGCCCCGGATGCCCCGACGGGCCCACCTGGACGCTGCCGAGGCGCGCATCCTCGATCCCGACCGCGGCCCGGTCGTCGACGGGGTGAAGGGGAGTCCGACGGCCTACGTCGGCACCCGGCTGATGATCGCCAAGGGTGACCGGCTCCAGGAGCACATCCACCTCCTGACCACCGCCGCGGAGAGTCTCGACTGGCGGGTCAAGCTGGACACCGAGCCTGCGAAGGCGCGCAAGCTCCCGCTCGGCGTGCGGACCGTGCGCATCTCCGGGCCGGCGACTCCGGTGACGCAGACCCCGGATGCGTGGGTGCTCCTCCAGACCGCTCGTGCGCTGCACGGCCGCAAGGCGATGCGCGGAGTCGATCTCGACCACGTGGTGTCGACGACCCCGCTGACGCCGGATCCCTGGGACGTGCCGCATGCGCCTGACCCGTCGGCGTGGATCCAGCCGCAGCCGTGGGACGTGCCTCATCCCTGGGACGTGCCGCACCCCGACGGCTCCACGGGGGCCTCGGCCGGGCTCCTGAGCTACGGCCTCCTCGGCAGCGGCGGCCGCCAGCCGATCGCGTACGCCGGCCCGAGGCCCGCTCGCTTCCCCAACTCCGCGATCACCGGGCGCCGTCCCGTCGTCGCCCTCCTCGACACCGGCTGCTACCCGCACTTCTGGTTCGACGGCGGCGTCGTCAAGACCGACGTGAAGCTCTACGGCCACCACATCGGCGACTCCGACCCGGCGACCGATCCCGAGCGCCATGGCGACCTGAACGGCCCGTTCGACGGCTCGATCGACCGGATCGCCGGTCACGGCACGTTCCTGGCCGGCCTGGTCCACCAGGCCTGTCCGGACGCCCAGATCCTGTCCTGGCGCGGCATCCCGGCCGACCGGCCGCTCGTCGAGTCGGAGTGGCTGACCACGCTGGCACAGATCACCGAGCTGGTCCGGCTCGACCGCGAGGGCAAGCGCGGAGGCCACCCGATCGACGTGCTCAGCCTGTCGATGGGCTACTACCACGAGAACAAGGCCGACGACCTGCTCGACCCGATCCTGCTGACGATCCTGAGGGAGCTCGCCGGCCTGGGCGTGGTCGTCGTCGCCTCAGCCGGCAACGACGCCACCGACCGGCCGTGCTACCCGGCGGCCTTCGCGCCCTGGAGCAACCGCAAGGGCCCCGTGCACCGCCACCGCGATCGGGTGCCGGTCGTCTCCGTGGGTGCCCTGAACCCGAACACCTCGGACGCGCTCTTCAGCAACGCGGGCTCCTGGGTGCGCGCCTACGCACCGGGGGCGTCGTTGATGAGCACGATGCCGCCGTTCCAGGGCGGCCTGCAGCCCACGGCGAAGACCTGGGTCGACGGACGGCTTCGCGAGTCGGTCGACCCCGACGACTTCCGGTCGGGGCGACGTCGCGACGGCGAGCAGCGCGGCGGCTTCGGCGTGTGGAGCGGGACGTCGTTCGCGGCACCGCTGATGGCGGGCGCGCTGGCGGCCGCGATGTCGAAGAGCGTGATGAACCGGAAGAACCCACCGCAGGGTGCGGCGGCGGCCGTCCGTCGCGGTTGGCGGGCGGTGGAGCGCCTGACCGACATGCAACGGCCAGAATAGGCGGGTGCGGAGCGCCCACGAGCTCCATCAAGCGGGCCTGGAGGCCCTGGTCGGTCGGCGGCTGCCTGCTGCCCGCCGGCTGCTGGAGCGCGCCCGCGACGAGGCGGTCGAACCCGACCTGGTGGCCAGGATCGAGGCCAGCCGCGCCTTCCTGATCGCCGAGCTCGGCGACCTGACGGGCGCGCTCCGGGTCTGCCGCGACGCGCTGGCCATGGCGGGCGTCACCTTCGAGACCCTCGGCGTGCTGCACAGCCAACGGGCGCTGATCCTGTTGCGCCGGGGCGAGACCGCCGAGGCGCTGGACGCGTTCGGCCTCGGGATCTCGATGCTGACCGACCCCGTCGAGCTGGGGAAGGCGCACATCAACCGTGGGAACCTCCACCTCGCGCGCGGGGCCGGCCACCATGCGGCGGAGGACTTCGCCACGGCCGTCACCCTGCTCCAGCGCAGCGGCAACGAGCTCGAGGCCGCGATGGCCGAGCACAACCTCGGGTACGCCGACCTCCTCAGCGGCGACCTGGTCTCGGCGCTGCACCACATGGACGCGGTGCGACCGGTGCTGCTGCCGCTGAGCCAGGTCGGAGCCGCGATCTGCAACCAGGACCGGGCGGAGGTCCTGATGGCCGCGGGACTGACCCGCCGGGGGCTGGCCGCCCTCGACGAGGCGGCCCGGACCTACGGCCAGCACCGGATGCCACATCGCCGTGGCGAGGCCGAGCTGATCATCGCCCGGGCGACGCTGGCCGACGACCCGTCCCGGGCCTTGGCGGCCGCTCGCGCCGCCCGGGCTCGCTTCGCGCGGATGGACGCCCCGGCGCTCCGCTTCAAGGCCGAGGCCCTGGTCCACGGCGCCGAGGTGCGGCTGGGACGTACCGGTCCCTCGCTGGTGCGGCGGGCGAGGGCCCTCACCGCCGAGCTCGAGGCGCTGGCCCTGCGGTGGTGGGCTCTCGACATCGAGCTCGACGCCGCCCTGGTGTCGATGCGGAGGGGCGAGCTCGACGACGCGCGGCACCGGTTGGCCTCGATCCGGGTCCCGGCGCGGGCCCCGCTCGGCGTACGACTGCGGGAGCGTGACGTGCGGGCCGCCCTCGCCGAACGAGCCGGGCGGCGGGCCGACGCACTGCGGCACCTGCGGCACGGCCTGGCCGACCTCCACGAGTGGCAGAGCTCGTTCGGGAGCCTCGACCTCCAGACGATGGTGACCGGGCACGGTCGTCGCCTGGCCGTCCGCGGGATCCGGGTAGCGGTGGCGTCGGGATCGCCCGGAGTCCTCTTCGAGTGGTCCGAGCGCGCGCGGATGCTGGCCAGCCGGGTCCAGCCGGTGCGGGTGCCCGGCGACGAGCGCGTCCGGGCCGACCTCCAGGAGCTGCGCGCGCTGGCCACCGCCGAGGACACGTCGCGCGGCGGTGCGGCCCGTCAGGCCGAGCTGCGGCAGCGGGTCCGGGAGCGTGCCTGGCGGAACCGGGGGTCGGGTGAGTACGACGATCCGGCGACGCTGGTGGACCTCCAGGCCCGACTGCGCGACGACCAGACGCTGGTCGCACATGTGGTCACCGCCCAGGAGGTGGCCGCGCTGGTCGTCACCTGCCACGACGCGGTGGTGGTCGATCTCGGGCAGCGCTCGGCGCTCGACGCCCTCATCGGCGGGCTGCTGCCCGACCTCGACATGGCCGCCGCCGAGCTGCCGGGCCCCTTCGCCGACGCCATCAGGTCCGAGCTCCGGTCCCGGGTCGGGCGCATCGACGGCCTCCTGATGGCACCGCTGGCAGCGGCGATCGGTGACCGCGAGCTCGTGCTGACGCCGTCCGGCGTGCTGGCGACGGTGCCGTGGACGATCCTGCCGAGCAATCGCGATCGTCCGGTGACCGTCGCGCAGTCGGCCACGTCGTGGCTGACCCGATCGGGCACGCCGTTGCGCTCGGCGTCCGCGGGCTTCGTCGCCGGGCCACGGGTCGCCCAGGCGGAAGCCGAGACGGCGGCCGCCGCGTCGGCCTGGCCGGGAGCGGTCGTGCTGCACGGCGCCGAGGCGACGGCCGGGGCGGTCAGCAAGCTGGCGGGGTCGGTGGACGTGCTCCATGTCTCCGCGCACGGCCGGCACTCGTCGGAGAACCCCCTGTTCTCGGGCTTCGAGCTGGCCGACGGGCCGTGGTTCGGCTACGACATCGACCAGCTGACGTCCGTGCCCGACGTCGTGCTGCTCTCGGCGTGCGAGGTCGGACGGTCGACGCTGCGTGGTGGCGAGGAGCTGATCGGGATGACCGCGGCGTGGCTGCACGCCGGATCCCGGTGTGTGATCGCCTCGGCCGCCGCCATCAACGACGCGGTCGCGCACGACGTCCTGGTGTCGCTGCACGGGGAGCTGTCAACCGGCCGGGAGCCGGCGGGGGCGCTCGCGCGGGCGCTCGGCGAGGTCGACCCGGACGGCCCGCCCGCACCGCTGGTCTGCTTCGGCTGAGGATCAGAGCCGGGAGCGGACCGCGGCGAAGTCGGCGACGTGCTCGTCGGCGCCACCGGGGGTCTCGAAGACCACGGGGGCCCCCGCGTCGCGGACGACCGACGCCAGCAGGTCGGGGTCGATCCTCCCGGCTCCGACGTTGGCGTGCCGGTCGGCGCCGGAGTCGAACTCGTCTCGGCTGTCGTTGCAGTGCACGAGGTCGATGCGGCCGGTGATCGCCCGGATCTCGTCGACCACCGACTCCAGCGGGATGCCGCCGGCGTGGGCGTGGCAGGTGTCGAGGCAGAACCCGACGTCGTCCGCGCCCGAGGCGGCGCCGGCGATCGCGTCGAACACCCCCTTGATCCGGTCGAGGTAGCGCGCCATCGCGTTGTCGCCGCCCGCGGTGTTCTCGATCAGCAGCGGGATCTTGATGTCGGTCGCCTCGACCGCCTTGCGCCAGTTGTCGAAGCCCGTGCGAATGACCTCCGGGTCGTTCGACTTGTTGTCCACGTGGCCGCCGTGGACGATCAGCCCGCGCGCCCCGATCGCGGCGGCGGCGTCCATGTGCTGCTGGAGGAGCTTGCGCGACGGGATGCGGATGCGGTTGTTGGTGGTGGCGACGTTGACGATGTACGGCGCGTGCACGTAGAGCCCGACGCCGGCCGCCTCGGCGTCGGCCCGCAACCCGTCGGCGCCGCCTGCGTAGCGGACCTCCGGCCCCCGGTAGCCCTGCGGGTCACCGAGGAAGAACTGCACGTGCGGCGCCTGCCGCGCCTCGGCCTCCGCGATCGGGTCGGTCTGCTCGACGTGCGCTCCGAGGGGGATGGTGCTCATGCGAGCCATCGTAGGAAGTCACACCGACAGCGCGACCGCGACAGGTCAGTGGCAGGCTGACCCCATGGACCTCATCGTCGTGATCGTGCTGATCCTCGCGCTGTGCGCCATCGTCGCGGCGGCGCTGATGACGATCGCGGTGGCGATGAGCCGCAAGAAGCAGGGCTGAGCGACCTCCCGGCTAGTGCGCCCAGCGGCTCGCCGCCGCGACCTCTTCGGGCGAGGCCCCGTCGAGGAGCTCAAGCTCCGACTCGCGTACGGCGCGGATCGCACCCATCAGCGGCTCGCCGAACGCCGTGGCCAGCACCCCGTCGGCGGTGAACGAGTCCAGTGACCCACGCAGGGTGTCGGGCAGCCGCGCGATCCCGCGAGCGGCCAGCGTCGCCTCGTCGAGCGACGCCGGGTCGACGTCGACGGGATCGGGCAGCGCGGCGCCGCCGTCGAGGCCGGCCGTGCCGGTGGCCAGCAGCCCGGCCAGCATCAGGTACGGATTGGCGTGCAGGTCGAAGCACTTCACCTCGAGGTTGGCCGCCCACTCCTCGCTGCCCCGCGAGCCGGTGACCATGCGCAGGGCTGCTTCACGGTTCTCCAGGCCCCAGCACGCGTAGGCACCGGCCCAGTGCTGCGGCACCAGGCGGAGGTACGACGCCACCGACGGCGCACCGACCGCGAGCAGCGCCGGCAGGTGCTCGAGGATCCCGGCCGCGAACGCCGCCGCCTCGTCGGTCAGCCCGAACGGCCCCGACCCTCCCGCCATCAGGTTGCGCTCGTCGCGACCGAGGCTGAGGTGGACGTGGCCGCCGTTCCCGACGCCGGCCGCGTCGACCTTCGGCGAGAACGACGTGCGCAGGCCGTGCTGGACACCGACCCCGCGGATCGTGTGCCGGACCAGCACGGAGGTGTCGGCCGCGTGGACCGGCGACTCCGGCGACACCGACAGCTCGAGCTGCCCCGCGGCGTACTCCGGGTGGAACTGCTCGACCTTCACGCCCTGCGCGTCGAGGGCGGTGAGCACGTCGCGGCAGTAGTCCGACGCGTTGGCCAACCGCGCGAGGCCGTACGCCGGACCGGGCGCCGCCGGCACGTACTCCTCGCCGCTGCTCGAGACGACCCACTCGATCTCGATGGCCGCCAGCGCGCTGATCCCCCGGCCGGCGAGCTCGCGGGTCAACCGGGTCAGCAGCAGCCGCGAGTCGAGCGGGTAGGGGTCGCCGGTCTGGGCGTACCGCTCGCCCGGCGCCCATGCCCAGCCCGGCTGGGCGGCCAGCACGACCAGCCGGTCGAGGTCCGGGAGGATCCGCTGGTCGCCGACCGGTGCCTGCCCGCCCGGCGGGGCCGCCACCCAGTCGTCGAAGCGGAAGTAGTCGAACGCGGTCGAGAACCCGACGCCCCACGCGGCCAGGGCCGGCAGCCGGTCGAGCGGCACGGACTTGACCCGGGAGATGCCGGCGTTGTCGACGAAGCTGGTGGCGACCGCGACGACGCCGCGATCGGCGAGCTCCCGGACCAGCCCCTCGGCGTGGGTCATGCGGCGTTCGCGGTCGGAGAGGTCCACGAGCTTCCCTTCGGATCCGTGCGTGCAGCCGGGCACGCGCAACGGATGGAGCGATCTGGACAAAGAATAGGGCCGGGATCACACTCCGGAGTGGTCACTTCTCACCGAGAGGAATCCCGATGACAGCACCGGTCCGCGAAGGCACCTCCCTGCGACGCTCGCTCTCGGTCTGGCAGGCGGTCGGTCTCTCGGTGGCGTTGATGGCGCCGAGCATGGCGGCCAACATCAACCCGCAGGGCACCGCCGGCCTCGTCGGCCGGGCCACGCCACTGGCGTTCTTCCTGGCAGCCCTCGCCGTGCTGCTGATCGCCTACGTCTTCGTCCGGCTGTGCCAGTACTACCGGCACGCGGGCTCGGTGTACGTGTTCACCGGTGCGACCCTCGGCCCCCACGCGGGCGCGGTCGCCGGGCTCGGCCTGATGGGCACCTACGTCTTCTACGCGCTGGTCACGTCGTCGGCCGCGGGCATCTTCGGGGCGTCGTTCCTCGACATCATCGGAGTGTGGAACAACCAGCCCGACTGGGCCGGCTTCCTGGTCGGGTTCATCGCCCTCGCCCTCGCGCTGCTGCTGGCCATCGTGCCGGCCAAGCGGGCGGCGGAGGTGCTGCTCAGCGCGGAGGGCATCACGGTCGCGCTGATCGTCGTCGTGGCCGTCGTCGTGCTGATCAAGATGCTCGCCGGTACGGCGCCGGGCGACGCGGAGTTCACGATGAAGGTGTTCTCGGTGCCGTCGGGTACGCCGACCTCCGATCTCTTCCTCGGGATCATCTTCGGCCTGCTGTCGTTCGCCGGCTTCGAGGCCGCCTCGACGCTGGGCGAGGAGACCAACGACCCGCAGCGCGACATCCCCCGGGCGATCCTCGGCACCGCGATCTTCGGCGGCATCTACTTCACCGTCGTGACCGCGATCGAGATGATGGCGTTCGGCACCGACGACAAGGGCGTCGCCGACTTCATCGCGTCGCCGGCCCTGATGGGCGACCTCGGTACGTCGTACATCGGAGCCTGGGTGGGGCACCTGATCACCCTGGGTGCCTGCATCTCGGCCTTCGCCTGCTGCCTCGCATGCGTGGTCGGTGCGTCGCGCCTGCTGTTCGCGATCACCCGCGACCTCGCCCCGGGTCACCCGCTGGGCCGCACGGGCACCAACGCGACCCCGGCCCGCGCGGCCGTCGTGGTGTGCAGCACGGTCTTCCTGATCGGGCTGATCTGCGCGGTGTTCTTCGGCGCGGAGCCGTTCGACACGTTCCTGTGGAGCGGCACGATCGGCACCTTGATCCTCCTGGTGGCCTACCTGCTGGCCACGGTCGGCTGCATCAAGCTGATCTGGATCGACAAGAAGATGCCGCAGGTGCCGACCTGGGAGATCGTCATCCCGATCGCCGCGGTGATCGTGATCGGGTACACCCTCTACCGCAACGTGTTCCCGTACCCCGACGCCAACCCCGCGCAGTGGTTCCCGGTGGTGGCGTTCGGCTGGGTCCTGCTGGTCGCGATCGTGGCGTTCGTCGTCCCGGGCTTCGCGCAGCGGCTCGCCGGCGGGCTGCGGGAGCTGGACCACGGTGGGCCGCACGGGGAGTCGGAGGTCGTGGGTGGCTGACGCCCCGGATCTCGCCCCCCACCTGGTCGACCTGGTCGACCATCACTGCCACGGCATCCTGACCGGCGACCTCGACCGGGCCGCGTTCGAGGGGTTGCTGAACGAGGCCGTCCGGGCGTCACCGCTCGCGACGACCCTGTTCGACTCGACGCTGGGCTGGGCGATCCGCCGGCACTGCGCGCCGGTGCTCGACCTCGAGCCGTTGACGCCCGCCGACCGCTACCTGGCACGACGTGGCGAGCTCGGCGGGCCCGAGGCCAGCCGGCGGCTGATGGCGGCCACCGGGATCGGGACGCTGTTGGTCGACACCGGGCTCGGCCCGGACGAGCTGACGCCGATGGACGAGCTCGCGGCCCTGTGCGGAGGGACGGCGCGTGAGGTGGTCCGGCTCGAGCGTCTGGCCGAGCGGGTGCTGGCGGCGGGCGGCTGGAACTTCCCGGGAGAGGTCGAGGACCGGCTGCGCGCCGCGCGGCAGGCCGGCGCGGTCGGGGCGAAGAGCATCGCGGCGTACCGCGTGGGGCTGGACCTGCCGGCGACCAAGCCCTCGACCGATGAGCTGGCGCGGGCCCTGGCCGACGTCGACGCGACGCGGCTCGTGGACCGGACGGTGAGCGGCTGGCTCGCGCACACCGCGATCGAGCTCGGGCTGCCGCTGCAGTTCCACGTGGGGTACGGCGACAGCGACCTCGACCTGCTCGACTGCGACCCGCTGCGGCTGACGGCGTTCCTGCGGGGGACCCAGGAGCACGGCGTGCCGGTGCTGCTGCTGCACAACTGGCCCTACCACCGGCAGGCGGCGTACCTCGCCCAGGTCTTCGACCACGTCTTCATGGATCTCGGCCTGACCACCCACAACACCGGGGCCCTGTCGACCGGAGTGCTGCGTGAGACGCTCGAGCTCGTGCCGTTCGGGAAGCTGCTGTTCTCGTCCGATGCGTACGGACTGGCGGAGCTCTACCTCGTGGGCGCGGTGCTCTTCCGACGCTCGATGTCGACGGTGCTCGGCGAGCTCGTCGCCGCGGGCGAGGCGACAGCGGACGACGCGGAGTACGTCGCAGGGCTCGTCGCGCGCGAGAACGCACGGCGGGCGTACGCCCTGTGACCCACGAGCTCGCGTCCCGGTGGCGGGCCGCCGTGCAGACCGTGCTGCCGATGGCCGTCGAGCTGCGGCACGAGCTGCACGCGGCGCCGTCCCTGGGTGGGCAGGAGGCGCCGACGGCACGGACCGTGGTCGACTGGATGGGAGTCGGTGACGGCTCGGTCGTGGCCGGGACGGGGCGGCTGCTGCGCCTGCCCGGAGGCGAGGGTGCGGGGATCGCGGTGCGGGCCGAGCTCGACGGGCTGCCGGTGGCCGAGACGACCGCGGTCCCCTGGGCGTCGAGGAACGGCGCCATGCACGCGTGCGGCCACGACGTCCACCTCGCGGGGGTGGCCGCCGTGGTGCGTGCGGCCGCCACGATCGAGCTGCCGCGTCCCCTGGTCGCGCTGCTGCAGCCCCGCGAGGAGGGCGTGGACTCCGGCGCGAAGGACGTCGTCGACGAGGGCGGCCTCGACGGGATCGAGGCGGTGGTGGCCGCCCACGTGCAGCCGCGCGTCGACACCGGCGTGATCGCGGTGACGCCGGGGCCGGTGAACGCGGCGATGGACACGTTCCGGGTCGAGGTCGGCGGCCGCGGAGGCCACTCCGGGTATCCGCACACCGTCGACGACTCGGTGCTCGCCGTGTCCGCTGTGGTCGTCGCGCTGCAGCAGGTGGGCGCGCGGAGGATCGACCCGACGGCGGGGGTCGCGTGCATGGTGACCCAGGTGCACTCCGGCACGGCCGACAACGTCGTGCCGTCGCGGGCGGTCTGCTCCGGGACGGTCCGCACGATGCGCCCCGACGATCGGGTGACGGCCCACCGGGTGATCGAGGAGATCGCGACGTCGGTCGCGGCCGGGTACGGCTGTCGCGCCACGGTCAGCATCGGGCGCGGAGAGCCGGTGCTGGCCAATGACGTCGGGCTCGCCCTGCGCGCCGGGGAGATGCTGAGCGAGCTCGGGCACGCGGTCGATCCCACCTTCCGGTCCTTCGGGTCCGACGACTTCGCGGTGTACTGCGAGCACGCGCGCGGCCTGATGATGTTCGTCGGCACGGGCGCCGAGCACGGTGGGCTGCACGACGCGTCGTACCTCCCCGACGACGCGTACGTCGCCACCGTGGCCGACGCGCTGATCGCCGGCTACTGCGCGGCCCTCGTGCCCTGACCCGCCGGCGCCGATCTGGTCGACCGGAGGTGCTCGCGAGTCGTGGTGCCGGGACGGCTGTGCACCGTAGGTTGCTCCGTATCCACGGCCCAGGCCTTCCTCCTGTGCGGTGGAGAGCCGGCGCACCGGATCGGCGCGCCGTCAGTCGGAACCGGGAGAATGAGGACACCAATGACTGACCAACACGGGGAGAACCCGTCCGAGCCCCTGGGTGAGGGCTCGCCTCCGCCGGAGAGCTCGACCCCACCACCACCGGCCGCCCCGGCGCACTCGGGTGGGCCGCAGCGCGGCCTCGGTGACGCCACCTCGGCGCTGCAGGCATCGAACCCGCTCGACCTCGGCATGGTCGCGGCGGGCGTGGTCGCCTTCATCGCCTCGATGCTGCCCTACTACACGGCCTCGGTGAGCGCCGGTGGCTTCAGCGCCTCGGGCCACGCCAGTGCCTGGCACGGCTTCTTCGGCTGGTTCGCGGCGCTGGTGGCGCTGGCGACGGCCGTCGTGGTGGCGCTGCCGCTGTTCCAGGTCAACGTGTCTCTGCCGGTGTCCACCGCCCAGGCCGCGCTGGTCGGCTTCGGCGTCGCGCTCGTCTGCACCCTGCTGGCCCTGTTCATCTTCCCGGGCGGAGCCAGCTGCAGCGACGTGAACGGGCTGGGGATCACCATCCACTGCGACACCGGCCGCGGGTTCGGCTACTGGCTGATGCTGCTCGCCGTGGTGGCCGGGACCGTGCTCGCGTTCCTGCGGGGCAGGGACACCGCCGCGACGACCGCCTGAGGGCTCCTCTCCTGCCTCGACGACGGGCGTCGGCCGATTCGGCCGGCGCCCGTCGCCGCTGCTAACCTTGCGCAGTCGTCCGGCACCGTCCGGACGCCGCGGCGCGCGATCCACGTCGTACGCCGCGCAACGCAAAGCCCTCCTGCCACGGATGGTCCGTGGCCGCTCTAGTCCAGAGGAGGTGGAGACCGCTGTGCGTGCCTATGAAGTGATGGTCATCCTCGACCCGAGTCTCGAGGAGCGAACGGTCGAACCGTCGCTCGACAAGTACCTCAACGTCATCCGCAAGGACGGCGGCAGCGTCGAGAACGTCGACGTGTGGGGCCGGCGTCGCCTGGCCTACGAGATCCAGAAGAACGCCGAGGGCATCTACGCGGTCATCAACCTCACCGCTGACCCCGCGACGGTCAAGGAGTTCGACCGCCAGCTCGGGCTCAACGAGTCCGTCCTGCGCACCAAGGTGATGCGTCCCGACGCCCACTGAGCCGCTTGTGGATCGGTGGTGGCGCATGTCGGTGCCACCGACCACGATGAGCCCCGACGCTTCCTGCAACCCCGAGGAGACCTGACATGGCAGGCGACACCCAGATCACCGTGGTCGGCAACCTGGTCGACGACCCCGAGCTCCGCTTCACGCCGTCGGGGGCCGCGGTGGCCAACTTCCGGATCGCCTCGACGCCGCGCACCTTCGACCGCCAGACCAACGAGTGGAAGGACGGCGAGGCGCTGTTCCTGTCCTGCTCGGTGTGGCGGCAGGCCGCGGAGAACGTCGCGGAGTCCCTGCAGAAGGGGATGCGCGTCGTGGTGCAGGGCAACCTGCGCTCGCGGCAGTACGAGACGCGCGAGGGCGAGAAGCGCACCGTCTTCGAGATCCAGGTCGACGAGGTCGGGCCGTCGCTGCGCTACGCCACCGCCAAGGTGACTCGCACGCAGCGGTCGGGCGGCTCGTCGTACGGCGGTGGCCAGCAGGGTGGCCAGCAGGGTGGCCAGCCGGGTGGCCAGGGCGGCCCCTCCGACAACGACCCGTGGGCGACGCCGGCGCCGAGCCAGCAGCCCGCGGGCGGCGGTGCCCCGGCGAACGACCCGTGGGCGACGCCGGGCGTGAGCTCGGACGAGCCGCCGTTCTGACCGCCCGCTGCCGAGCGGAGCAAGGCAGCGAACGGGCGAGATCCACCAGCTTCGACGCACGACATCCGAACAGTTCCATTCCGACCCTGCCATCACTCAGGGACGGGCTCACTGAAAGGGAGCACCACAATGGCCAAGGCAGTGATGCGCAAGCCGAAGAAGAAGGTTTGCCAGTTCTGCAAGGAGAAGGCGACCGGTGTCGACTACAAGGACACCACGCT
>Ga0157372_10003813_pt1 | contig 16192 bp, 14 predicted proteins | sample C55metaG_FD_115307 | JGI IMG/M metagenome (GOLD analysis project Ga0157372, IMG submission 115307) | Corn rhizosphere microbial communities from Kellogg Biological Station, Michigan, USA - C5-5 metaG | ecosystem: Host-associated > Plants > Roots > Rhizosphere > Soil | place: USA: Michigan... | reverse complement strand
TGTCGTAGTGGGAACGCGACACGATCTACACGCCGAACTCGCACGAAAGGCTCTCGAACGAGACAAGCACGTGTTTGTCGAAAAGCCACTCGCGCTGGACGATGAACAGATGGAATCAGTTCTCGAAACTGCGGCGGGTTCAAGCGGAAAACTGATGGTCGGCTTCAACCGCCGCTTTTCGCCACTGGCCCAACGCGCAAAGGATTTCTTTGCCGGTCGCGAGACGCCGCTGTCAATACTCTATCGTGTGAACGCGGGTCGCATTCCAAAGGAACACTGGACACAGGATGCGCAGGAGGGAGGCGGACGAATCGCCGGCGAGGTCTGTCACTTCATCGACCTGATGCAGTTTTTCACGGGAGCTGCGCCGGTGTTTGTCTTTGCGGAATCTGTGAGCGCAAAGTCGAGCAAGATTGTCGATGCCGACTCCGTTTTCATAACCGTGCGCTTTGCTGATGGGTCGAATGGAAGCGTCGCGTATCTCAGCGAAGGCGATAAAGGACTCGCCAAGGAACGCGTCGAGATCTTTGGTGCGGGGAAGGTTTTTGTGCTCGACGACTTTCGACGTGCGACGCTCTACAAGGACGGGCGCGAAGAGCAGGTCACGTTGAAGGCGCAGGACAAGGGACAACAAGCGCAGGTGCGCCAGGTTTGTGCAAGCGTGTTTGAGGGTGGACCAGCGCCGATCACCATCGATGAGTTGGCTGCAACCAGCCGCGCAACTTTCCGTGTGCTCGATTCTCTCCGCGAACGCCGGCCATTCGAGGTTTAGCTTAGCCACAAAAAGGCACAAAAAAGAGCACAAAAGATGTGTGGGATTGCGGGCATTGTTGGAATCGCGCCGGGGAGAGTTATTGGCCCGATGCTCGAGAGTGTTGAGCATCGGGGACGCGATGACGAGGGGATTTGGGTTTCGGAGTCGATTGATTCGCATGGGCGGCGTGCGTGTTTGGGCCATCGGAGGCTGGCCATAATAGACACGAGCCCGGGTGGACATGAGCCGATGTTGTCACCTGATGGCCGGTACGTCCTCACGTTCAACGGCGAAATCTACAACTACCGTGAGCTGCGCGAACAACTCCGCGCGCTCGGACACAAATTTCGCACCGACAGCGACGCCGAAGTCTTACTCGCTGCGATCAGCGAGTGGGGCTGGGATGCAGTCGGCCACCTCAACGGCATGTTTGCATTCGCGGTCTGGGACAATCGCGAATGCACGTTGACGCTGGTTCGCGATCACGTTGGTGTCAAGCCTCTGTATTACACGTTCATCCCGGCTCGCAACGATGCACCTGCCACGTTTCTCTTCGGCTCTGAGATCAAAACGATCCTTGCAACGGGATTGATAAAACCTGAACTCAACCCGGAAGCGTTGCACCAGTTTCTGACGTTTCTCTGGTCGCCGGATCCAAACACGTTGTTTGCAAACGTCAAGACAGTTCCACCGGCCCACCTGCTTCAGTTTCACGCCGACGACATCAAACTCACGCAATGGTGGGACGTGTCGTTCGACAAGATCGAGGAAGGCAGGAACGAAGCATACTGGCGCGAACGCGTGCTCGACACACTTGAGCGCGTGGTGAAAATGGAGATGGTCGCTGACGTCCCTCTCGGATCGTTCCTCTCGGGCGGCATCGATTCTTCGGGGATCGTGGCGATGATGGAACGCCACAGCAACGGCCGCCGCATAAGCACTTACACCGTCGGCATCGAGAGCGAAGACCTGCGCTACGACATCATTCCTGACGACGTGCGTTGGGCCCGCCGCGTCAACGAACAACTCCAAACTGATTACCACGAGATCATGTTGAAACCGTCGGTCGCGGATCTCTTGCCGAAGCTCGTGTATCACATGGAAGAGCCGCCGATCGACATGGCGATTCCGAGTTATCTCGTTTCGCGAGCAGCGCGCGAAACGCTGACCGTGATGCTTTCGGGTATGGGTGGCGATGAAGTGTTTGCCGGTTACCCGAGGCAGATGGCAATGAAGATCGCGTCGGCGTTCGATCCGGTACCGAACCTTTTGCGGCGGCCGTTGATGAACACTGTCGCAGGCGCACTGCCTGGCGGACTTCCGGGAAGACTAACCGCGCCACTTCGCAATGCGAAGAAGTTTGCTCGCAGCGCGGCGCTCGACTTTGAAGATCGTTACCTCGGTTACGGCACTTACTTCACGAACGACACGAAGCGGCGCCTGTATTCTGACGAATGGCGCAGCCTCACGAGCGAATACGATCCTTACGCTGCTCATCGCGCATACTTCGCACGCGCCTCCAAGGCCGCGCCTCTGAACCAGCTTCTTTACGTCGATCTCAAAACGTTCCTGCCGTGCCTGAACCTGCTGACGACCGACAAGACGTCGATGGCAGCAAATCTCGAAGTGCGCGTCCCCTTTCTCAATCGCGAGATGATCGATATGGCGGCGCGCATGCCGCCGCGATTGAAGCTTCACGGTCTGAAGCGAAAGTACGTGTTAAAGCGGGCGCTCGAATCAGTCCTGCCGAAGGACGTGGTTTGGCGAAAGAAGGCCGGATTTGGGGCGCCGATCCGTTCCTGGCTGCGTGGTGCATTACGCCCCATGATCCGAGACCTCCTGTCAGAGGAAACGGTAAAGCGGCGTGGTATTTTCCGGCCAAAAGAGGTCAACAGAATTCTCGAGGCCAACTTTTCGGGGCGCGAAGACTATAACTTACATGTTTTCCAGCTTTTAGGTCTGGAACTCTGGCACCGCACCTTCCTCGACTGAGCCGTGCCCAACGCGTGAAAACATTGACAATCACGGGTAGTGCAGTCTAATCTGCAATGGCACGAGCCACCCCGGCTCGAATCCTGAGAGAGCCTCACAAGGCCTCGATTCTCCCCAGCTCACAGCATGATCAGAGAGGAAGAATTCGACATCGCAACGCCCGTGGCGCAATTGACAGCAGAGGCTCAGTGTGTGCTTCTGGTCGAAGACGATCCTGCGCTGCGGCGATACCTGGAGGTGGTGCTGCAACGTGCCGGATACGCAGTGCTTTCGGCATGTGATGGGCTGCAAGCGATGAAGGTTCTGCTGAGTGTCGTAGTGGACGTGATCGTGACGGATGCCTTAATGCCGAACCTTGATGGATATGAGTTATGCCGGTTTGTGAGAAACAGCGAGCACCTCTCTCAGTTGCCGATAATTTTACTGAGTGCGCTCGATCCGAAGAATTCGACTGACGAGTCTGAACAGGTGGACGCGTTTCTCTCGAAGCCCGTCTCTCCCGAAGATCTCCTTAGCCAAATCGAAGAGGTAGGCCACAAAAAGGCACAAAAGTCGCAAAAATGATTTTTATTCATTTTGCGCGTTTTGTGCCTTTTTGTGGCTAATACCTTATTGAGGCGACTCTAACTGATCGATCTGAGCGCGTTGCAGCTTGCCGCTGAAGTCGACGTAGATCGACTTCCATTCCGAGAAGATATCCAGCACTTGAGTGCCTGCTTCGCGGTGACCGTTGCCGGTGGCCTTGGTGCCGCCGAACGGCAGATGCACTTCCGCGCCAATCGTCGACGCGTTCACGTAGAAGATGCCGGTGTACATCTCGTTCATTGCTTTGAATGCGCGATTGACGTTTTGCGTGTAGATGGCAGCCGAGAGTCCGTAACGAACTCCGTTCGCGATCTGAATCGCATCCTCGATTGAGTTTGCGGGAATGACGGTTGTTACTGGTCCAAAAATCTCTTCCTGTGAAATGCGCATATCGGGCGTCGCATCGAGGAAGACAGTAGGCTCGATGAAGTGGCCGTTGGCATAGTCGCCTCGCGTGAGACGTTTCCCGCCGCACGCCAACTTCGCGCCATCGTCGTCACGCCCGATGCGGATGTAGCCCATGATCTTCTCGACGGCATCGGCATTGATGACTGGACCAACATCCGTCTTCGGATCCGCGCCGTTTCCAACTCGCAGCGCTTTCGTGTTCTCGATTAGCTTGGTGGCGAACTGTTTGTAGACTTTCTTGTGAACTATCAATCGCGACGACGCGGTGCAGCGTTGGCCCGACGTGCCGAAAGCGCCCCAGATGGCGCCTTCAACAGCGAGATCGATATCAGCATCGTCCATCACGATGATCGCATTCTTCCCGCCCATCTCGAGCGAACAGATCGCGTTGCGCTCGGCACACGCAGAAGCGACGATGCGACCGGTTTCAGTGGATCCCGTAAACGAGATCAAACGCAGCGCCGGATGATTGGTCATCGCAGCGCCGACAGTTTCGCCGTATCCGGTGACGAGGTTCACAACGCCCGGCGGAATTCCTGCTTCCTCACAAGCTTTGACGAGATTGTAGGTAGAAAGCGGCGTGTCTTCGGCGGGTTTCAGCACGACTGTATTTCCGCAAATCAATGCCGGAATAAGTTTCCACGACGGAATCGCCATCGGAAAATTCCACGGTGTGATCAGACCGCAAAGACCAACCGGCTGGCGCACGCACATCGCAAACTTGTCGCGCATCTCGGCCGGTGTCGTAAACCCGTGAAGTCGACGACCTTCGCCCGCAGTGTAGTAAGTACAGTCGATTGCTTCCTGAACGTCGCCGCCGGCTTCTTTCAAAACCTTTCCCATCTCGCGCGTCATGTCGGCGGTGAACTCTTCCTTGTTGCGGATCAGAATCTCGCCGAGACGAAACAACAGTTCAGCGCGTTTGGGAGCCGGGGTGTTGCGCCAGCGATCGAATGCGCCCTGCGCGGCATTCACCGCGGCGTTGACGTCGTCGCTGGTGGAGAGCGGAAAGCGTCCGACGATGTCGCGATTGTCTGCGGGGTTGATGTTTTCAAACATCTCACCCGACTGGCTCGCGACCCATTCTCCGTCGATATAATTTTGATACGTTTTGACCGCGGCGCGTGCCGCATTGCGCGCCGCAAGTTTCCCGCCGGTCTTTGAGATTGCCTTTTTTGCCTGAGCCATAAAGTTGCTTATTGATACGTGAACTGCACGATTAGCGGCACCGGTTGATTCGTATCTCTTCGGACCCTCGTCACGTTCAGCACGATTGGATCACCGGCTTTTAGTCCATTCAGCACGCGTTGAAAATCCGCGAGTGAAGTTACCGGTGTGCGATTAATGCGATTGATGACGTCACCTTCGACCAGCGCCGGCTGGCTCGTAGGCGGAACGCGAATCTCGGCTATGAGTCCGACCGGATCGATGTCTTTGACGAAAAGACCTTGAACGCCGGTCAAGTGACGGTCCGAAATCAGTTGCGGCGTCAACTCAGCCAGGGTGATTCCGAGACGCAGGGCGTTGCCTTTCGGAGTAGCCTCTTTCGGCGCCGTCTTTGGCGGCGCGACCCAATCGCGATTGTTGCGCGGCGGAGGCCGTTCGCCCAGCGCGACACTCGCAGTCTTCTTCTCGAACTTGCCGTTGACGTCTCTCAAAAAAGTGAGTGTTACCTGTTGGCCCACCGCCGTGCTTGCCACACGCTGGATAAGGTCTTGTGCATTTGCAACAGGAGTACCCTGAAATTCGACAATGATGTCGCTTGGTTGCAGACCGATTTTTGATGCCGGAGTAGCTTGACCGCCCTCTTCGGCCGCGACTGACATCACGATCGCGCCCTTCGCTTCTGACAGACCGTAAACTTTCGCAAACTCGTCGTGCACCGACTCCAACGTGATGCCGAGATATCCGCGTTTCACTTTGCCCTGTGCGATGATCTGCTTGTAAACGAAATTGGTTTCGTTGGCCGGCAGGGCGAATCCGATACCATTGTAATCGCCGGTCGAAGTCGCGATTTGCGAGTTCATGCCGATGACTTCGCCGCGCATGTTGACGAGTGGTCCACCACTGTTACCGCGATTGATGGCGGCGTCAGTTTGTAAAAAGCGTTGGAAGACGTTGAAGTAAGGACTCTCTCGTTCTTTCTTCGAGATGATTCCGGCAGTAACGGTCTGGTCCAGGCCGAACGGCGAACCCATCGCGAGCACCCAGTCGCCGACCTGTGCTGCATTGGAATCGCCGAGCGTTACGGTCGGAAGATCTTTCGGCGCTCCGATCTTGATCACCGCTACGTCTGTCTCAGAGTCGACGCCGACGACCTCGCCGCGATATTTCTCACCCGACTGCAATCCGACAGTGATTCGCGTCGCATCTTCAATCACGTGATTATTTGTCAGGATGTAACCGTCGCGGCTGACGATGAAGCCGCTACCAACTCCGCGCGTCGGACGTCGCGGACGCCGAAACATATCGAGCAGTGAGTCGTTTTTCGACTGATCTTCTTTATCTTCTTCCTTTTCGCTGATTTCCGGTGACGCCTGGGTGGTTTCAATGTTGACGACGGCGGGCTCAACACGACGCGCAATCTCGGCAAACGACGCTGACAAGGCTTCCGGCGCGCGCGCAATCTGCATGTCGGGCTGCGCGATCGTTGTTCGGCCGGACAAAATTGCGCCGATGCCGATACCTGCGAGCAGGCAAGCGACTGCGAGCGCGGCAATCCAGACGCGCAGCTTGCGCAAAATCGTTCGTTCCTGTTCTGTCGTGTTGTTTTTCGGGTCAAACATTATTTTCACCACCTTCTAAAGCCGAAATCCGCGGCCCAGGGAAAGGAGTAGAGTATAGCGAAAGGGTTGTGTATGAGCAAAAACAGGAGCAGGAGCAGTTTACAGGAGCAGGATTCGGATTTTTGCCTGCTCCTGCTAACTGCTCCTGCTCCTATCACGGGCGCAATAGTACCTTAAGGACACCGCGCGCGGCTGCGCGGCGCATCGCGTGGACGCCATTCGAGAGTGGATACTCTTCGCTGATGAGACTGTCGACGTCGATCGCAGACTTCTTTAGCAGGTCGAGAGCGGGAGAAAAGCGACCACAACGCGAACCGACGATCGAGATCTCATCGACGACGATCCGCGCCGCGTCGAGTTCGGTTTTCCCGTGAAAAGTCGACTTCAGAACGAGTTGGCCCTTCGGGCGAAGCAGGTCAAGTGCGAGACCGAACCCGGTTGCTGCACCAGAGGCTTCCACGACGACGTCGAACTGTCGTTTCTGCTTCGCCGCCTGTTTGGGAGTTGCTGTCTCGATGCCGCGTCGTTCTGCGATCCGCAGTTTGGAGGAGTGCTTTCCAATGAGAAGCAGCGACGCGCCGGTGAGTGCGAGCACTTGTGCACAGAGCAGTCCGAGTTTGCCGTCACCGATGACTGCAACGCGATCTGTTTTTGAGATCGAAACGCGTTCGAGAATTCCACATGCGGCCGCAAGTGGTTCGGTGAAGACTGCATGTTCGTCGGGAACGTTTTTCGGAACCGGCAGGAGATTCTCGACGGGCAGTTGCAGGAACTCAGCGTGCGCTCCGTCGCGGCCTACGATGCCGAGCACGGTGCGACGAGTGCAATGTCGTGAGTCACCGGCGCGACACAGATCACATTTGCCACAACCTGCATTTATCTCTCCGACAACGCGACTACCGACCAGTGCGCCGTTAGTGCTCTCTGCGACGACGCCGACGAATTCGTGTCCGATCGTTCCTTTGAAACCGGCGTAGCCACGCGCGATCTCGAGATCTGTGTTGCAGATGCCTGACAGGAGCACACGCACGAGCGCCTCGTCAGGACGATCGGGCTTCTCTATGTTTCTGACTGAGACACTTTTTTTGTCGACACGAAGGGCAAGCATGTACTTTGTACTTTGTATTTAGTGCTTTGTAAGAGACAAAGTACAAAACACCAAGAACAAAGATCAATCAGAACGTTTTGCTTCTTGTGTACGCATTCTGCGGTGTGAGCTCGACAGTCTGTTTTGCGCCGCCGACTGTTACCGGCAAACGCCACTCGAGCTGTTCGTCGCCCGAGAGCGTAGCGTGCAACCACCAGCTTCCGGACGACAGAACGACTGCGCCTTGTCCTTGTTTATCCAAACGCGCATCGATCGGCGAGCGACCCTTCATACGCTCCTTCAAGAAATCGTCGAATCGCTTACCCGCACGCGGCTCAGTGAAGAACTCGTTGCGCACGGCAACCATATCGACCGGGTAAAGCCTCACTGCGGCGTCGAGCGCAGGACCAACAGTCTCCGGCGGCTGCCGGATAACGATCTGTAAAGTCGTCGTTCCACGCTCGGCTTGTTCTTCAGCCGCGTTTGCCGGAAGTCGTCGATAAATCATCCAACCCGCTCCGACGAGCACGGCGATCAGGAGCACTTGCAGAGCCAGGATTACGAAACCTCGTAAACTGGCGGCGGACTTCAGTCGGGAAATGTTAAAGCGTCCCCTTGAAATCATCGCAATCATTGATTACTGCTGCTCCCTTCCTTCAGCCGCCGAACGAACTCCACCAGCGAGTTTATTTCTTTCTCGTTGAGCTTGTTGGCAAACGCAGGCATGTTGCCGCGCACGTTGCGACCATTCGTGATCGAGTTGAAGATGCGCTCGTCGCTGACCTCACCCTGCCACTGCGCGTCGGACAGGTCGCGCGCGTGGCTAAACTTGCCTTTCGAAGTTTGCGCGCGCCCGTCAGTGCCGTGACAGGAGACACAATACCGTCGATATACTTGCGCCGCCGGTCGCTCGGACGGGAGCCCGGCGCTGACGTTGAACACAAACGGCGACAAAAAAATGAAGGTCACGGCAGCGACCCGGCTTCGCATGTGAGCCATCATACCGAACGCCCCCTTTTTGTGCGACTGTTTACGCTTGGATGAGGTCAGTACCGTAACGCGGTAGCGTCGGGTCGACGTCCAACCCGACGCTACCGCGTTACGGTACTGACCTCATCCAAGCCGATTCCAAATACAGCAATGCAAATACTTGAAAGCAACGTGAATGCGAAGTAAGCTCATCAAGTTAATTCCCGTAGCCTAAACCAGGAAAACTCAAATTGACAGAAATCGAAATCAACAAGCTGCGTGAAGAGTGTGGCGTTTTCGGAATCTACGGACATCCTGAAGCCGCGCGATTGACTTACCTCGGTCTGTACGCGCTTCAGCACCGTGGACAGGAATCGTGTGGCATCGTCGCCTCCGACGGCTCCGAGCTGCGACTCGAAAAAGCCATGGGGCACGTCTCCGAAGCATTCGATCAAACGCGCCTCGATCGACTGCGTGGCTCGAGCGCGATCGGCCACGTGCGCTATTCCACCGCTGGTGACGTCTCGATTCTCGAAGCGCAGCCATTCCTGGTCACCTGCCAGCACGGACAGATCGCGGTTTGTCACAACGGCAATCTTCCGTTCGCGCGCGAGGAACGAGAACGACTCGAGCGCGAGGGCGCGATCTTCTCTTCAACCTCCGACACAGAAGTTGTGCTGCACGGCGTCGCTCGTTCGCGCGCACCGGTACGAGAAGCGATACCCGCAGTCCTGCGCGAAACCGAAGGCGCGTTCTCGATGCTCTTTCTCACGCCTTCGGAGTTGATCGTCATTCGCGATAGTCGTGGCTTTCGTCCGCTGGCTCTTGGTCGTCTCGGCGATGCGTGGGTGGTGGCGTCAGAAACATGTGCGTTCGATCTGATCGATGCGCAGTATGTGCGCGACGTCGAACCGGGCGAGATGATCGTGATCGATCAGGACGGTTTGCGATCGTCACATCCGCTGCCGCAGCAGAAACACGCGATGTGTCTGTTTGAACACGTCTACTTCGCTCGGCCGGATTCTTTGATCTACGGCAAATCGATCAACGAGTCGCGACACAAGATGGGACGGCGTCTTGCCGTCGAACAACCTGCTGATGCTGACCTCGTGGTGCCAGTGCCTGACTCGGGCGTCGCGGCGGCGATCGGTTATGCGGCTGAGAGCGGTTTGAGTTTTCGTTTTGGTTTGGTTCGGAATCACTACGTCGGACGTACGTTCATCGAGCCGCGGCAAGCGATCCGTTCTTTTGGCGTGCGCATCAAGCTCAACCCGGTGCGCGATCTGATAAACGGCAGACGGGTGGTTTTGATCGACGATTCGATCGTGCGCGGCACGACGTCGAAGAAGATCGTTCGCATGGTTCGCGAAGCGGGCGCGAAGGAGATTCATGTGCGGATCAGTTGTCCGCCGACGATCAGTCCGTGTTACTACGGTGTCGACACGCCAAATAAATCCGAACTCATTGCGGCGAATATGTCAGTCGACGAGATACGAAGATTCATTGAGGCCGACTCGCTTGGTTATCTCTCGCTCGAGGGAATGATCACAGCGACCGGACTCAGTCCGGATTCGACATGTGTTGCGTGCTGGAATGGGAAGTATCCGACGAGAATCACGCGCGAAGCAGAGACGATGTGGGAACGGGAGCATGAATCCGTAAGCGCTGAAGGCTGATATGTTAGGCAAAGCTGTAATACCCTTGCTAATCGCGTCGGGCCTAATCGCCTCGGAAGCGATTTCTCGCAAAGGCGCAAAGGCGCAAAGGGAATTTGCCGTAGCCTTTGCGCCTTTGCGCCTTTGCGCGCAAAACAACTCCGCCGAGCGGCGTGATGTACCGATCGAGGTCTTTCAAGTTCTTGATCTGCCTTTGACTGTCCACGAAGCCGCACTCGTAAAATCAGAAAAAGGTTACTTGCTCAGACTCACGGTCGCGAATAGTGCAGAGCTCAAAATGATCGGGCTGAGATACTCGCTGATTACAATCAACTCCGACAGCAAACCTCAGATCAGAGTCAACCGAACTGAAGGCTACTCACTTGCTCCGTACAAGACGAAGAGTTTGACTTTCAACACTCCGATCAAATTGAAACCAAAGGACGGAGAACGACTGGTGTTGATGCTGGAGCAGGTCGTCTCGCGTGAATCGATCTGGGAAGTGGTGAAAGCGAAGGACGCCCTCGAAGCATACGCGAAGGGCGACTATTCAGTGATGCCGGCCGTGATGCGCGTATCGAACGCAGTCGATTCCCCACCAGACGGGCGCTTTCCTTTGTTTCGACTAAAATACTAAATGCGACGAGCTACCAGAGGCTGTGGTTGTGCAATTGCAGTGCTGCTCGTCGTAGCCGGAGCTGCGGCCTTCGCGACGTGGAAGTACGTTCTACCGTGGTGGAGAACTCAACCGCCACCGGCTTCGGGCGGTGAACTGACGATTCGTATTCTCGATGTTGGTCCAATCAATGGCGATTCGATCCTCATTTCTTCGCCGACCGGCAAGACCGTGCTCATCGACGCGGGTGACACGACAAAAGGCAAGGCTGTTGTCGAAGCCTTGAAGCGATACAACATTCAGCAACTCGACTACTTCATCGCGACGCATCCGCACCCGGATCATTTGGGTGGAGCGACGGAAGTTTTCAAAGCTGTCAAGGTTTTGAATGTAATCGATAACGGTCAGGCGCCGACGGTGCCGCCGGAACTCTTACCTCCCAAGCAGACCGGCGCTGCGGCGAAAAAGCCGGCAACAAACAAAAGAACAACAGCCAAGCCCGCTTCGATCACGAAGTTTTACGACGACTACAAAGAAGCGGTGAAGGCGAGCGGCGCGTCATATGCAACTGCGCAGCCCGGGACTAAGCACGATCTCGGTGGCGGCGCTCTGTTGACGATCCTCGCGCCGTCGGAACCGTTGTTTACGAAAGATAAGATGACTGCCGGTGGTAACGAAGCAAATGCAAATTCGATCGTCGCGCGTTTGGATTACGGAACGTTTTCGATGTTGCTGGCGGGCGATGCCGAGAGTCAGACTGAGCATCGCTTGATGACGAAGGAGCTGAACCTGCAAACGAAGGTTCTGAAAGTCTCGCATCACGGATCGAAATACGCTTCGTCAGGTGACTTTCTGAATCGAGTGAAACCGGAGATCGCGATCGTGTCGTGCGGTGCGTGGAATCGTTATGGTCATCCGAATCAGGGGGTGCTCGATCGCCTCCGCGCGGCGAATGTGAAACTCTACCGCACGGATTTGCAGGGCGAGATCACGATAACGACACGCGGGAAAGACAATGAAGTGACTGTTAAAACAGCGAAAGAGACCACCGAAGATCTTTGGGCGGGACGGACCGCGCAGAAGGACGATTCATCACGCTCGGGTTTCATCGCTTACGGCGATTTTGGTCCACCGCCGCGACCCCGAAAGAGTGAAAAGCAGAGTGAACAGAAGTGAAATCCCGTAAATCCGGCAAATCTTGTAAATCCTGTCTAAACGTTTCACAGGATTTTCAGGATGTTCAAGATTGACAAGATGAAAACTAAACAATGACTAGACCGATTTCATATAGCGACGCCGGAGTCGATATCGATGCCGCGACTCGAGCCACTGACAAGATCAAAGAACTCGCGCGCAGAACTTTCAACCAGCGCACGCTTTCTGAGATCGGAAGTTTTGGTGGGATGTTTGACGGCGCGTTTCCGAATCTTTCGCAGCCGGTTCTGGTCGCGTCGGCGGATGGCGTTGGAACAAAACTGAAGATCGCGTTTGCGACTGGTGTTCACAAGACGGTCGGTCGCGATCTCGTGAACCATTGTGTGAACGACATTCTCGTGCAAGGTGCGCGGCCGCTCTTCTTTCTTGACTACGTCGCGACGGGAAAGTTGTCGCCGGATGTTGTGGCCAGCGTGGTTGAAGGGGTCACGAATGGCTGCCGGGAGAACGGTTGCGTGTTGTTGGGTGGTGAAACTGCGGAGATGCCGGGCTTTTATCAGGACGGCGAATACGATATCGCCGGATTTATCGTCGGCGTCGTCGACCGCAACAAGATCATCGACGGAAAGACGATCGCACCCGGCGATGTTTTGCTTGCACTGCCTTCCGCCGGACTGCACACAAACGGCTACTCACTAGCACGCAAGCTCTTTTTTGAAATCGCAGGTTACAAACCTGACACGCACATCCCTGAACTGGGAATGACTGCCGGCGAAGCGCTACTGCTCCCGCATCTCAGTTATCTAAAACCGCTCGACGGCTTGCTTGACAAAGGGTTGATCAAAGGCCTGGCCCACATCACCGGCGGCGGCCTCACGGACAACATTCCGAGAATCCTTCCTGAAGGCACGGCTGTGCAGATCAAAAAAGACTCCTGGCGCGAACCATCGCTATTCAAATTAATGCGCGAGCTCGGGAATGTTTCCGAAAGCGAGATGTATCGCACGTTCAACATGGGTGTAGGGATGGTGATCGTTTGCGCGACCAACGACGCTGAAGCGATCGCGTCTCACCTTAGAACCGGCGGCGAAACGGTTTACGAGATTGGAAATGTCGTCAACGGGAATCGTGAGGTGCAGATCTGACCGGCCCGCGGAAAAAGAGAATCGCGATTCTGATTTCAGGCCGCGGGTCAAACATGCTTGCGTTAAGTGACGCAATCGACACCGAAACGATCCCGAACGCAGAGATCGGGATCGTGATTAGCGACAAACCCGGCGCTCCCGGTCTTGCACTCGCAGCAGAACGCGGGATTCAAACGCTGGCGATTGAACGTCGCGGCCGGAATCGTGAAGAACACGAACAGGAGATCATCGCCGCTTTACGCGAGCAGCAAGTCGATCTGATTTGTCTCGCAGGCTACATGCGTCTCTTATCACCGTGCTTCGTCGAAGCTTTCCGGGGCAGGATTCTGAATATTCATCCGAGTCTGCTGCCGTCGTTTCCCGGACTCGACGCACAGCGCCAGGCGCTGGAGCATGGAGCGAAAGTGAGTGGTTGCACGGTCCACTTTGTCGATGAAACACTCGATGGTGGTCCAATCATCGCGCAACGTGAAGTGCCTGTTTTGGAGGGTGATACGGTGGAGACGCTCTCTGCGCGGATACTCGAGCAGGAACACAAATTATATGCCGAGGCCGTAACTCTGGTGCTCAGTAGGACAGGATTACAGGATTAAACAGGATTTACAGGATTATCTTGAAATCCTGTTTAATCTTGCTAATCCTGTCTACTTCTTCTGCCCTAACGCTTCGGCGCGCTGGTACGCCGCCCAGACAGCTTTCGACAAAACCGTTCTCAAACTACCTTTCTCCATCTGATAGATCGCCTCTGCCGACGTGCCGCCCGGTGAAGTCACCATGTTGCGCAACTCCGCCGGATGTTTGTGCGACTCTCTCGCAAACAAAACTGCGCCGAGCATTGTCTGATGGACCAACTCCTCTGCAACATGTCTCGAGAATCCCATGTGTACACCCGCATCGACGAGCGCTTCCATCACGAGGAAGATGTATGTAGGTCCAGTCGCGCTTAACGCCGTGGCCATATCAATTTGCCGCTCGTCTTCAACGCGGACGGTTTTACCCAATGCCTCCAGCATCGCCCGCACCTGGCTCTCCTGTTTCTCATTCACGTTGGCGCTCGCGGTCCAGGCGGTTACCCCTTCACCAATCTGCGCCGGCGTGTTTGGCATTGTGCGCACAACTGACGCGTGCAAAAGCTCATCGGCGATCGTTTGCATTCGTGCGCCCGCGACAATCGAAACGACGAGCTGGTCCTGGTGCACCGACCCTTTCAATTCTTCGAGCACGCGGCGCAGGCGTTGCGGCTTCACGGCGAGCACGATCATAGAGCTGTTGTTGTCGTCCGAAGGATAAACAGCCATCGCCGCTTCCTTGTTCTGCTCGAACATCTCGATGCCGTACTTCACGTGCATTTCTTCGCGACGAGCCACGCGCGGATGACTGCCGGCAATCTGTTCCGGGCCAACCAGCTTCCTGCGCAGCAGGCCGGCAATGATGGCTTCCGCCATCACGCCGCAGCCAATAAAAGCGAGACGGGAGTTGCCGAGAGGATTTGTTTCAATTGTTTCGGTTGCCATTTTTCTACGCTCGAAATGAGGATAGCGCACCCTTCGACAATTGAGCTACTCTATCGACAGCGATGACTATCGACGAACAATTGGCCTATCTTGCTAAAGGCACCACCGAGATCATTCGCGAAAACGAGTTGCGCGCGAAGCTCGAGAAGTCTGCCGCGACAGGCAAACCCCTGCGCGTCAAGCTGGGCGCCGACCCAACAGCGCCGGACATCCACCTGGGCCACACCGTCGTGATCCGCAAGCTGCGCGCGTTTCAGGAGCTGGGCCATATCGCGATTTTTCTCATCGGCGATTTCACAGGAATGATCGGTGATCCTTCCGGCAAAAGCACGACGCGACCTCAGCTCACGCGCGACGAGATCAACGCTAATGCTGAAACTTACCGTCAGCAGATCTTCAAGCTGCTCGATCCTGAGAAGACGGTCATTGATTTCAACTCTCGCTGGATGGACACGATGGGTTCGGCTGGCTTTATGCGACTCGCCGGGCACGTCACGGTGAGACAGATTCTGGAGCGCGACGATTCTAAGCAACGGTTGGATGAGAACAGGCCACTCGCGCTGCACGAGGTGATGTATCCGCTCGTGATGGCGTACGACTCAGTGGCGCTGGAAGCGGACGTCGAGCTTGGCGGAACGGATCAGAAGTTCAACTTGCTGATGGGCCGTAATCTGCAAAGGGAGTATGGACAGGAGTCGCAAGTGGCGATGATCATGCCGCTGTTGGAAGGAACTGATGGCGTGCAGAAGATGTCGAAGAGTTTAGGCAACTACATCGGCATCAACGAGCCGCCACAGGAGATCTTCGGGAAGGTGATGTCGATCTCGGATGATCTCATGTGGCGCTACTACGAGCTCGGTACGGATCTTTCTCCGAGTGCGATCGCGACGCTCCGTGAAAATACAAATGGAGGTCAGCGCAATCCACGCGACGTTAAAGCTGACCTGGCGCGGCGCATCGTCGCCGATTTTTATTCGGAGAGTGAAGCTCGTAAAGCGGAAGACGAGTTCAACGCGAGGTTTCGCGATAAGCAGGCGCCGGACGTTGTCGAAGAACGCACGCTGCAATCGGGATCGTGGAAGTTGCCGAAGTTGTTGGTTGAACTCGGGCTTGTTTCGTCGATGGCTGAAGCTCGCCGGATGATCGAGCAAGGCGGAGTTTACGTGGATGGCGAGCGCCGCTCGCAAAACGATTTTGAAGTAAATCTAACGACTGATCGTTCGTTCCTGATCCAGGTTGGGAAACGACGCTTCGTGCGAGTTAGAGGGAATTAGCCACGGAGTAACACGGACGCTGACGCAGATCAGCTTTTATCCGTGTCGGCGTTCCGTGTTAATCCGTGGCAAGTATCATGTCGGCCGCTATAGCGACAGAAGAAGTTCTGATAATCGAAACACCTGAGCGGGTGCCGTTGCACTTTGCGCTGGCGTCGATCGGAAACCGCTTTCTTGCCTGTGCAATCGACCACACGATTCAGGTACTCGCGCTAGGTCTGATTCTTTTGGCCTCGCTCGTGCTCTCGACCT
>Ga0157372_10003811_pt1 | contig 16194 bp, 7 predicted proteins | sample C55metaG_FD_115307 | JGI IMG/M metagenome (GOLD analysis project Ga0157372, IMG submission 115307) | Corn rhizosphere microbial communities from Kellogg Biological Station, Michigan, USA - C5-5 metaG | ecosystem: Host-associated > Plants > Roots > Rhizosphere > Soil | place: USA: Michigan... | reverse complement strand
GTAATCGAAAGCGTGCCGAGCCCTTGATGATCGAACACTCGCAAGGCGCCACCACCGGAAACCGTGACCGTTCCAGCGGCCGCATCCGGACCTTTCAGCGTCAAATCATCCTGCATGATCGCAATCTCACCCGTCGTCAGCGTGATCTTGCTGTCCGTGGCACCACACAGCGCTGGAAGCTGACTGAGATCGACGGTGTCACCCGATTGCGCCTGGTTCTGGATGATGTCGCGCAACGAGTCGGTACCGTGGTCATAGCAGTTCTTCACCGTCCACGGCGATGCGGCCGGATGATTCGGAATGTTTTTCGCAGGGACGCCACGATGCTGGACAGCCGTCCTGGGCGGCGCGGCTGACGGTGAAGCCAGCGCCCCTCCCGCCGACATCTGCGACGCCAACACGGCCGAAAGACACAGCGACAGCCGATTCACGCGAATGCTCGGGACGCGCGCGGAACACTCGTAGTTCTCAAACATGGACGTATCTCCTGCCGTCCGCGCGTCCCAGGCAGCCCGACAACACATCGAGCTTTGGACGGCGATTCCGGATGCACCACTAATACGTATTCGCGACCAAAGCCGGACACGCCAGCCGCCGCCGCGATCCTTGCTATGCTGGATTCACACCCAAAGGGCGGGGAGGTCCGATGGACATTGCGCTGGCGGTCAATCGACAGCCGGGCCGGCTATGGGCATTTCTGCAGTTTCCGCTGACGCGCGTCGTGATCGCGGTGGTCGCGCTGACCGTTTTCATCGGCGTGATTCAAATCGGCGCAAAAGCCGCAGGCGTTGTGCCGCATTCGACGGTCGGTGTCGTCGTCGCAGTGTTGATTATTCTGGGGACGCTGCTCACATACATCGCGTTCGTGCGCGTCATCGAATGCCGCCGCGTTGCCGAGCTCGGATTCGCAAGGGCGGCGCCGGAATCCGGCGCAGGGTTCGTCGTCGGCGCGCTGCTGTTTTCGATCACCATGCTCGTACTGTTCGCGATCGGAGTGGTCGATATATCGCTGGACGGCGGCTGGCAGGCGCTCGGCTATCCGTTGCTCGATGCGCTGATCGCGGCGGTCACCGAAGAAGTGCTGATGCGCGGCGTGCTGTTCCGTATCATCGAGGCGAGCCTCGGCAGCTGGATCGCGCTGGTATTTTCGGCTGCGCTATTCGGCGCGTTGCACGCGTTCAATCCCGGCGCGACGCTGACGAGCAGCATCGCGATTGCGCTCGAGGCCGGCGTTCTCCTCGCCGCGGTCTTCATGCTGACGCGAAGACTATGGATGGTAATCGGCCTGCATGCCGCCTGGAATTTCACCGAGGGCGGCGTTTTTGGGGCGAGCGTGTCCGGCGGTGATGCGCACGGCATGCTCGCGAGCCACTTTCATGGATCCGACGTGTTGACGGGCGGTGCGTTCGGTCCGGAGGCGTCGATCGTTGCGGTCGTCGTGTGCCTTGGCGCCGGCGTCGCTTTTCTGTGGCTGGCGCGCCGCCGCGGGAATTTCGTGCGGCCGTTCTGGTCGCGACGCACTGCGTGAGCTAGCGGCGCCTCGCGCGATTGCGCATCAAAGCGCGAGTATGCGACGCACTGCAGCGCGCGCAGCGTCGAAAGAGAAGTGCTTTCGCACGTTGTCCAGGCCGCGGGCCGACAATCGATTCCACAGCGCTTCATCTTCGTATACGCGGACGACGGCGTCGGCGAATCCGTCGGCATCATCGGCGACCATGACATCTTCGCCGGCCGCTACGTGCATGCCTTCGACGGCGATCGCTGTCGCTACGACCGGCAGTCCATAGCTCATCGCCATGTTGACCTTGCCTTTGACGCCCGCGCCATAGCGAAGTGGCGCGACAGAAACGCGGCACCGATCCATGTACGGCGCGATGTCCTCGACATAGCCGTGCACGATCACATGTTCGCTGGCGAGTGCGAGAACCGACGCCGGCACCTTGCTGCCGATAACATGGAACGTGCAGTCGCTGAGCGTCATGCGCACGCGCGGAAACACTTCGCGTACGAACCAGGTGACGGCGTCGACGTTGGGCGGATGCTGGAAACCGCCGACGAATACGAGATCACGGCGCGCATCGAATCCCGCGCGGCAACCGTAGACTTCATGCACGTTCGACAGCACTTCGACGCGCGCTCCGGGCGCATCGACGGCGAGCAGTTCCTGTTCCGCTGAACTCACGACGAGCGTGACGTCGCACTCGCGAATGATCTTGAGTTCTTGCGCCCGCGTCGCCGAAGCGTGACGCGTGAGCTCGGCCTTGCCTTCGACCGCGGCCGCGCGCTGTTCGCGCAGGTAATGCAGATCGACCGTATCGAAAATGAGCTTCGCGCGCGGCGCATACAGGCGCGCAAGTCCGACGAAGCTTGCGGCCACGTAATGGCGCGACAGGATGATGGCGTCGAAATCGGTGCCGCGTTCGCGGAAGAACTTGACGGGATCTGCAACCCACGGCGCGTACAGTGCTTCGACGCCGAGCTCCTGCAGCACAGGCGTGTAGCGCTCGTCCCAGAGCCGGTTGTCCGGCAGAAAGCTCGCGCGGCAGCCGAGATCGCCGAGCACGCGCATGAGGTTCACCATGCGCAAAGATCCGGAATCCTGGTCGGGCGTCGGCGTCGTCGCATCGACGATGAGCACGCGACGTGTCGCGCGATGCGAAGCGGCGCGCGCAATCGGCGTGCCCGGCGCGGGTTGTCGCGCGAGCGCGAGTTTCCATTTCTCGAGGAACTTCTCGCGATTGATCGGTTGGAAACGCTTGATGCCGGTCGTCGTGTCGGTGCCCGAGGTGATGCCTTCGAAATGCACGACGGTCGAAGCCGGCTCGTAATACACCTTGTATCCAGCCGCGCGCACGGCGAAGGCGAGGTCGGTGTCTTCGTAATAGGCCGGCGTGTAGCGCGCGTCGAAGCCGCCGAGCCGGCGAAATAATTCCGTCCGCAAAAGAATTGCCGCGCCGGAGCAGTAGTCGACCTCGCGCAGGAATGCGTATTGCGGATCGTCCGGGTCTTCGAACCGGCCGTAGTTCCAGCCCGATGCGTCGCTGAAAACGATGCCGCCGGCTTCCTGCAGTCGTCCGTCCGGATAGATGAGTCTTGCGCCGACGAGTCCCGCTGCCGGCGCTTCGTCGAGGCAGCGGACCAGCGCTTCGAGCCAGCCCGGAGTCACGCGCGTATCGTTGTTGAGGAATAGCAGCAGCTCGCCTTGCGCGATCGCGGCGCCTGCGTTGCACGAGCCGATGAAACCGAGGTTGGCCTCGTTGCGCACGACGCGAATGCCGTCGATATCGGCGAGCCGCTGTGCCGTCGCCTGGGCGGAGGCATCGTCGACGACGATGATCTCGAATGGAATTCGACCCGCGTGTTCTGCGAGCGAGCGCAGACAGGCGGATGTGTAGTCGATCTTGTTGAACACCGGAATCACGATCGAAACGCGCGGCGCATTCGATGTCGGTATCGCGAAATAGGCGAAGTCCTCGCGCGGCGGCGCATACGTCACGCGCGCGCGCGCAGGACCTTTTCCGCGCAGCTCGCGGCCGATGCGCGCAAGCGTGCCTGCGACGCCGCGCTGCGCGAGACTGCCGCGCACGCGGGCGAGCATCGTGCGCACGTGCAGCGTGCGGAATGCGAGACGCGCACGCACGCCGGCGACGCGAGCGTTCGCGCGGCGCAGCGGCGCGGTGATGCGCCAGGATGTGCTGGCCAGCATCTGCTCGTGGCGCGGTTTGAGATCGCGCAATTCCGCGTCGAGCGACTGCGCCCAGCGCGTGCGCTCGGCGAGCTGGCGATCGAGCGCGTGTCCCCAGTCGCCGCGCCGTTCACTTTCGGCTCGAACGGCGGCGAGATCCTGACGCAGCGCATTTTCTTCTTCGCGAAGGCGCGCGATCGTCGCCGCTCGTGCGGCGTCGCGAAGTGATGCGACATTCGTTTCGGCGATGGGATACCGCGCGGCTGGGCGCGTGCCGAGACGCAGAGCATCGGCATACGCGTTCGCCATTGCGGCAAGCGTCGATTCGTTCTCGGTGCCCGCCGTCGAGCGGACACGATCGAGCGCGTTGCGCCCGGCCAGGAGTGCAGCGACGCGTGCGGTCACCGCGTGCGCGTCCGGATCGACGAGAAACCCATCGATACCGTCGCGGATGCGTTCGGCGAGCGCGCCGACGCGCGTCGCGATCACCGGGACGCCGAGACTGCGCAGTTCAGACAGCGTGTAGCTGAACGTTTCCGCGACGGTCGGCAGCAGCAGTGCAGCGTCGGGCGCAATGCGTGCGACAAGCGCGGGGAGATCATCGCGCTCGTAGTTGAGCACGATGTGCACGCCGCGTTCGCCGAACAGCGCGTGCGCGTCGGAGCCGGCGCCGATCAGATAGAGGTCCGCGTGTTCGCGCAGCTTCGCGAGTGACGCTGCGAGCAATTCCGCGCCCTTGCCGCGGCGCACACGGCCGGGCACGAGCAAACGCGGGCGCTTGCGCAGTGGCGCATGTGCGGGTGTCGGCGCGCCTTCCGGCCACGGCGCGAGTCCATGCGCGATCACGCGCTTCGGCAATTCGTTGAGCTCGGGCGCAAGGCGCAGCTCATTGGCGAGCGCCGAGCTACTCGGCGCAATCAGCGTTGCGCCAGCTGCGCGCAACAGGGTGACCGTCGCATCGCGCAGAGCGCGCCAATGTTTCGGATCGCGATTGGAAAACTCCGCGTCATCGCCGAGTGCGGCGAGATCGTGCGCACGTTGCAGGTCGTCGAAGCGCAGCGATGCGTCGCCAAAATCGCGATGCAGCGTCGGCCACAAAGGATAGTGATCGTGGATCACGCAAACAGTCGGCAGGCGCGTCGCCAGCACATCGAGACTGTGACCGATCAGCGACGAGACGATCACCGCGTCGACGCAATGATCGCGAACGATGCCGGCGAGGATGTCGCGATAAGGCCCGTCGGCCAGCGCCGTATCCGCAATCGGCACCGGCAAGGCGATGCGCAACCTTGGCGGTCCTCGCATCGTGCCATCGTGGAGCTCGAGCCATTCGCCGTGCCGCCTCCGCGCGAAGCTGCCGCGCGATACGAGAACGAGATGGCAGGCACGATCGTACGTCCGCGCGAAATCGCGCACCCAGCGTTCGGCGCCGCCGCCCCAGCCGTGCAACACGTGAAGCAGCACCGGCCGCGCGTCGAGTCCCGGTCGATCCGGCGTTGCGCCCGCGGGAAGTGCTGCCGACACGCGTTCGCGAAGCGCGGCAAGCGGCGAGGGCGGTGCCGGATCGCGCGGATCCTCGACATGTGTGGAGGATTTCGAAGCGTCCGCGTTCGCGTGTACGTAGAGATGATCGAGCAGCACGCAACGCAAACCATGCGTTGCCATTGCATCGACGTCGGCAGGCGATGCGTGCCCGAGTTGCGCGAGGCGTTCGCCGTGCCACGCGCTCGCGGCTGCGCGCCGCAATGGCGCGTCGATCAGCCGGCGTTCGCCGTACGCGAAGCAGAGAGCGTCGAGACGCTCGGCCTTCTCGTCGCCATCTTTGCCACCGAGAAGCGTGCGTTCGGGGATGATGTCATCGAGCGCGGCGGCGCCGACCACGCCTTCGCATTCGAGCGCGCGCAGCAGACGTTCGATAGCGAAGCGCGGCAGTCGCGTGTTCGCACGAACGAGAATCAGTGTTTCGCGCGGATAGGCGCGCGCGACGAATGGAATCAGCTCGATCGGATCGTCGCTATCGGGCGCATCGATGTGCATCGCAGCGGGGATCGACGGGCGCGTCGGTCCGATTGTCGCGACCGGCGCGCCGATGTCGGCGGCGATCGTCGCCGCGTTCTCGAGTCCCGCGCCGAACACGCAAACGCGGACAGGACGCTCGCCGATGCTGCGCACCGATGCGGCCCGTCAGCGACCGATCCACGGCCCGCCGGCCGCGCCGTCGCGGCGAACGGACACGCACGAGCCGTCGTCGGCGACCACGAAAACGCGGGAAACGGGGCGCATGGAGACTCCGGCTGATCCGAAGCCGCGATTATCGCTGATCCGCCGCAAACCGTGCCGCGCGGCAGGCCTGTCGGGCGGCAGCGCGCTCGTCTCGCCACGCGCGACACGGCCCGAGTAGACTCGCCCGAGCCTTCCCCGGAATCCGCGCTTGTCCGTTCCCGCCCGCGTTTTCGCGTTTTTCAGAGTGCTGTGGCGCCTGCTGCGCGCGCCGGTCCTGATCGGTTTGGGCTTTGCGGTCGGATTCGTCGTGCCCTATGCGGCTCGCCTCGACCGCGAAGTGCGCGCCCGCTTCGACGATCTGTCGTGGGAGATTCCGAGCCGCGTCTACGCGCGTCCGCTGCAGCTCGCGCCCGGTCTTCCACTCACGGCCGATATTCTCAAGATCGAGCTCGAGGCCGCGCGTTACCTCGAAGATCCGGCCGCGAAAACGCCGGGCACGTTCGCGCACGATGGCGCGCGTTTCACGATCGCGCGGCGCGGATTTGTTTATCTCGACGGACGCGAGCGCGAAAAGCGCATTGCATTGACGATCGCCGATGGCCACGTCGCCAAGCTCGTCGACGCGGATAGCGGTGCCGCGCTTACGAGTGTCCGCCTCGAACCCGCGCGCATCGCGACACTCTACGGAGCGCTCGAAGAAGATCGGCGCATCGTGCAACTCGCGGAAGTCCCGACCTTGCTGGTCACGGGTTTGCAAGCCGTCGAGGATCGCGATTTCAAACATCATCACGGCGTCGATTCGGTCGCGATTCTGCGCGCGGCGTGGGCGAATCTTCTGGCCGGGCATGTCGTGCAAGGCGGATCGACGCTGACGCAGCAGCTGGTCAAGAACCTTTTTCTCGATCGCAGCCAGAGCATGACGCGTAAGTTCAACGAGGCGCTGCTCTCGCTGATCATCGAGGCGCGTTACGGCAAGGAACGTATTCTCGACGCTTACATCAACGAAGTGTTCCTCGGTCAGGAAGGCGGGCAGGCCGTGCACGGTTTCGCGGCCGCGAGCGAGTTCTATTTCGGGCGCGATTTGCGCGGACTCGGGCCGGCCGATGTCGCGCTTCTGGTCGGTATGGTGCAGGGGCCGAGCTACTACGATCCGCGCCGCAATCCCGATCGCGCGCTCGGACGGCGCAATGTCGTGCTCGGGCAGTTTCACGATACCGGATTGATCGACGATGCGACGTACGCGACGGCGGTCAAGCAGCCGCTCGGCACCGCTGCGAATGCGACGCTGCCGCGGGATCGTTTTCCGGCGTTTCTCGATCTCGTGCGGCGGCAAATCCACGAAGATTATCCGGACGCGGAGCTCAACAGCGCGGGCCTCGCGATTCACACGACGCTCGCGCCTTCCGTGCAGACGCTCGGCGAGGATTCGATCGACAAAGCGCTGACGGCGCTCGGCAAGCGTGGCGCGGCAGTCGATGCGGCGCTCATCGTCACTGGCGCTCGCGATGGCGAAGTGCAGGCGATGATCGGCAGCCGCGATCCGGACGAGCCGGGTTTCAACCGCGCGCTCGATGCCTTGCGGCCGATCGGATCGCTGGTCAAGCCGTTCGTTTATCTCGTCGCGCTCGCGCAACCGCAACGCTACTCGCTCGCGACGCTGGTCGAGGATTCGACCGTCGACCTGCCGCAGCAAGGTGGCGGGCGCTGGCAGCCGCAGAACGACGATCACGAAACGCACGGCAATGTGATGCTGATCGATGCGCTCGTGCACAGCTGGAATCTCGCGACGGTGCATCTCGGCATGCGCGTCGGCGTCGATCGCGTGCAGGGATTCCTGCGTTCGTTCGGCCTCGGGCGCGATATCAATCCGAATCCGTCGCTGCTGCTCGGCGCGGTCGAGTTGAGTCCTTACGATGTCGCGCGTCTTTATCAATATCTCGCCGACGATGGCCACGCGCTGCCTTTGCGCGCGTTGCGCGGCGTGCTCGATGCGAAAGGGCGGCCGCTGACGCGCTATTCGGCCAAGCCGGGCGCGGGCGACTACGTGCAGGCGGCGCGATTGGTCACGTACGCGATGCAGCAGGTGGCGATCAGTGGAACGGCGCATGCGATCGCGGAGTCCGGGCTTGCCGGTCTTCACGCCGCAGGAAAGACCGGCACCAGCGACACGCAGCGGGATTCCTGGTTCGCCGGGTTCACCGGCGCGCAACTTGCCGTGGTCTGGGTTGGACGCGACGACAACAAGCCGACAGGTCTCATGGGCGCGACCGGCGCGCTCAGGGTCTGGATCGAGCTCATGAAGCGCATGCCGGCGTCGCCGCTCGACGTGCCGAAGGAAGGGATCGAGCGCGCCTTCGTCGACGGGGCATCGGGAAAACGCACCGACTCGGCCTGCAGCGGCGCGCGCGAGTTGCCGTTCGCGCAGGGCTATGCGCCGGAGGACGAGGAGCATTGCCCGCTGGATGAGCTCAAGAACTGGTTTCGTGGTGATGAGGCCAAGTCGCAGGAGCCATGATGCGAGGACGCGGACATGAGCGGAGCAAGGCACACGCCAGTGAAAAAGGCCCTGCATCACGCATTAACACGCATTGGTGTATTTTTCACCGTATGAAGATCGATATCACTGCTCGCATGCAGATCCGTTTTCCCGTCAACTCGGGTTTTGTCATTCGCACGATTGCCGTCGCAGGCTTGTTCGCGCTCGCCGCCTGCGCGCAGCCGAGCGCGCCTTCGAAAGCCGCAACGAAAGCGCCGGTGCAGGATCACGACCCCGTCGGAGCGATCCGCGCTGCCGGCATGGGCATGGATTCGTCGGTCCAGGTGCAGCCGCTCCGTGATCCGGCGATCGAGGGTTTTCTGAATCAGGCGCACGCGGCCGAAACCGCAAAGAATTTCGACGCGGCCGCTGAAGCGACGGCGCGCGCATTGAAGCTCGCTCCCGACGCGCCGGACCTACTGCAGTATCAGGCCGAGGTCGAAATCCTCCGCGGCAATTGGAAACAGGCCGAGGATCTTGCGATCAAGAGTTTCACGCTCGGCCCGAAAGTCGGCAGCCTGTGCGCTCGCAACTGGCAGACCGTGGTCGAAGCGCGCATTGCGATGAACGACGCGGCGACGCAGGCGCAGGCGAAGCAGCGCTTGAAGGAATGCCGCGTCGCCCCGCCGGTGCGCATGTGACGTCGGCGATTCTTGCGCTGCCCATCAAAACTGCCGCTCCGTGCAAGAACGCCTGCGCATCATGTGCGACTTGATCCCGGCGGAGACGTCGCGAGTCGAAACGCCAATCGCGAACATCGATATCGCGAACCTGACGTCACGCAGCGCATGACCGTCAGCGATTCCATCGCCGGCGCGGCCGAGCTACTCGGTCCGGAAGGTCCGTTCGCGCGCGAAATTCCCGGCTTCGCGCCGCGCGCGTCGCAACAGGCAATGGCGTCCGCAGTCGAGGAGGCCATCGCCGATCGCCAGATGCTGATCGCGGAAGCGGGCACGGGAACCGGAAAGACCTTCGCATATCTGGTGCCGGCGCTGATTTCAGGCAAGCGCGTCATCGTCTCGACCGGCACGAAAACCCTGCAGGACCAGCTGTTTCACCGCGACCTTCCGCAAGTGCGCACCGTGCTCGGCGCACGAGTGTCGGCCGCGTTGCTCAAGGGACGCGCGAACTATCTTTGCCTGCATCGGCTCGATCAGGCCCGGCACGAAGGTCGTTTTGCCAGCCGCGATCAGGTCGCGCAGCTGCAAGCCATTCACGTGTGGTCGACGCAAACGCGCAGCGGCGATCGCGCGGAGCTCGCCGAAGTCGCCGAAGATTCGCCGCTCTGGCCGCGGGTGACGTCGACGACGGAAAACTGCCTCGGCGCCGATTGCCCGCTGTTCAACGATTGCTTCGTCGTGAAGGCACGGCGGGCGGCGCAGGAAGCCGATCTCGTCGTCGTCAATCATCATCTCCTGTTCGCCGATCTTGCGATCAAGCAGGAAGGTTTCGGCGAAATCCTGCCCGGCGCGCACGCCTTCATCCTCGACGAAGCGCATCAGATTCCGGAGTTGGCCGGGCAATTCTTTTCAGTGTCGCTGTCGGCGCGCCAGCTCGGCGAGCTCGCCAGCGATGCCTTGACCGAATGCGCGGGCGTGGGCGGAGCGCTAGCACTGCTGCAACCGCCGATCGATGCGCTGAATCTGTGCATCAAGCGGCTGCGCCTCGCGCTCGATCGGTTTCCCGCGAAAGGCGCAATGACGCAGATCGAGCACGATGCCGACGTCGATCGCGAGCTGACCGCGTTGCGCGAAGCGCTGGCTGCGCTGGCGGAAGCGCTCGGCAAACATGCCGAACGAAGCCGCGGCCTGGCGAGCGTCCACGAACGTGCGGAGATGCACGCATCGCGGCTGGCGCAAGTGTGCGATTCGGGCAGCCGCGATTCGGTGCACTGGTACGAATTGAGCGCGCACGGTTTTGCGTTCCACGCGACGCCGCTCGATCTCTCGCAGCCGTTGCGTGAACTGCGCGCGCAGAGTCATGCGGCGTGGATCTTCACCTCGGCGACGTTGTCGGTGGCCGGACGCTTCGAGCATTTCGCACGCCAGCTCGGTCTGGAGCATCCGGAGACGCTCTCGCTCGAAAGTCCCTTCGAATACGCGCGTCAGGCGCTCGCGTACCTTCCCCAGGGCTTGCCTGATCCCGCGATGCCCGACTATATCGATCGCGTGCTCGACGCTGTGCTGCCGGTTCTTGCCGCATCGCGCGGGCGCGCGTTCCTTCTTTTCACTTCGCACCGCGCGTTGCGCCGTGCGGCGGAAATCCTCCCGCAGCGTGTCGCGTTTCCGCTGTTCGTTCAGGGTACCGCGCCGCGGCATCGGCTCCTGACCGATTTTCGCGCCTCCGGAAATGGTGTGTTGCTCGGAGCCGCCAGTTTCTGGGAGGGTGTCGACGTCGCGGGCGAAGCATTGAGCGTGGTCGTCATCGACAAACTGCCATTCGCGGCGCCCGATGATCCGGTGCTGGTCGCGCGGCTCGACGCGCTGCGCGAGGCCGGCGGCAACCCATTCACCGACTGGCAGATTCCTGCGGCGGTTATCGCCCTGAAGCAGGGCGCGGGCCGCTTGATCCGCGATGTTCATGATCGCGGCGTGCTCGTTCTATGCGATCCGCGTCTGACCTCGCGCGGTTATGGCCGATTGTTCCTCGCCAGCCTTCCGCCGCTTCCCCGCACGCGCGCACTCGCTGACGTCGAACGGTTTTTTAGCTGATTTTGTAGGCCATCCGTCTCGGGACGGAGATACGTTGCCGTATTGTCGCGACCGGCCATCGACTACTTCCACCGACCACAACGCAGTGCTATAAGCCTCGGCGCAGGTCGCGCCGGACGTCCCGGTCTATTCTCTTTTGCCTGTCTATCGTGCTGTCGCCACGGTGCAGCACGTCTTATTGCGCATCCGAAAGTGGAGATCAATCGATATGGGGAATACGTTTCGCATCACGACCCTGGCGTCTGCGATCGGCATCGCGCTGATCGGCGCCAGCATCTCGCCCGTCGCAGAAGCCGCCTCGAGTCAGGGCGCAACGGCCGCGTCGCAGACGCAGACCAATGCGCAGGAGAGCTACATCATCCGCTTCGCCGAGCCCGGCCTGCTGCACTACGCCGGCGGCACGCAGGGCCTGATGGCCACCGCGCCGAAAGCCGTCGGAACACGCAAGCTCGATGTGCACACGAGCGCCGCCGAGGCTTACAAGGCATTTCTACAGACGCAGCGTGATGCGCACCTGCAGGCGATCGCGCAGGCGATCGGCCGCACGCTCAATGTCACGCACACGTATCTCATCACGATGAACGGCGTCGCTGCGAATCTTTCCGCAGCCGAGGCCGCCAACATCGCGACGCTGCCCGGCGTTGCCGGCGTGCGTCGCGCGGGAGAATTCCCGTTGGCGACCTACCACGGACCCGAATTCATCGGCGCTCCGAGCATCTGGGATGGCAGCGCCGTTCCCGGCGGCATCGGCACGCGCGGCCAGGGCGTCGTCGTCGCGGACATCGATACGGGCATCAACAGCACGCATCCGTCGTTCGCGGACGATCCCACGTGCGGCGTGTTCGGCCCGACCAATCACAAGCTTCTGAGCGCGGTCGACTGTCTGACCACCAACGGCGCCGGCCAATGCGTCGGCACGAATCCAGAGGCCAACGATGGCAATGGCCACGGCGTGCACACCGCGAGCACGGCGGTCGGCAACACGCTCGACGGCACCGCCGTTCCGCCGCCGGTGATTCCGCCGCCGTATACGACCATGTCCGGCGTAGCGTCGTGCGCGAGCCTTCGCACGTACAAGGTCTGCGCGACCAACAACTGCACCGGCGCTGCGATCCAGGCCGCCACGGAAGCCGCGATCGCCGATCAGGTCGACGTGATCACGTTCTCGATCTCCGGTGGCACGGATCCGTGGAACGACAGCGATCGCACGTTCCTCGATGCGGTCGGCGCGGACATCTTCGTCGCCGCCGCGGCCGGCAATACCAGCGCCTCGGTCACGAACCCGGTCGGGGCGGTGAACCACCTCGGCCCGTGGGTTGCGTCCGTTGCGGCAACGACGCATGACCTCAACGTGTCCGGCAGCGGTCTTCTCAACACGACGGGTCCTGGCTCGCCGCCGCCGAACACGCAGAACATTTCGCTGAATCCGGGTTCGGGCCTCGACGCGGGCACGCCGCTCACGTCGGTTCCGATCCGCCACTATGCGACCAACGAACTCGGCTGCACGGCGAGCGGCGGATTCCCGGCCAACTACTTCGATGGCGCCGTTGCGCTGATCTCGCGCGGCACCTGCACGTTCGAAGAGAAAATCGACAATGCCCAGGGCGCCGGTGCGCTCGTCGCCGTCATCTACAACAACACGACGGGCGTAGTGAACATGGCGGTCGGCGCGGCGACGTTGCCGGCTTACAGCATTCTGCAGGTCGATGGACAGAACCTCGAAACGTTCATGGACGCCAACAGTCCGGCCGACACGATCGTCGACTTCACGCCGGCCGTGCAGCAGGGCGACGTGCTTGCCGGATTCAGCCTGCGCGGACCCGCGCCCAACCCGTTCGACGGCGTCACCAAGCCCGACATTGCCGCGCCCGGCGTCAACATCTATGCCGCGCTCGACACGTCCTCCGGCAGCTACGGTTATTTGAGCGGCACCTCGATGGCGACGCCGCACACGGCCGGATCGGGCACGCTGCTGCGCGCCGCGCATCCGGACTGGACGCCGCAGGAAGTCAAATCCGCTCTGATGCTGACCGCATTCACCGGTGGCCACGAGGAAGACCTGACCACGACGTGGACGCCGGACGATGTCGGCGGGGGTCGCGTCGATCTGACCAAGGCCGCGTTGTCCGGCTTCGTTATGGACGAAACCTTCGACAACTTCCTGGCCGCCGCGCCTCCGGGCGGAGATGAGTCCACCTTGAACCTGCCGAGTGCGCGCAACGTCAGCTGTGTCGGCTCGTGCAACTGGACGCGCGTGATTCGCAATGCCTCGGGTGCTGCGGCCAACTGGAGCATCACGGTCAACAATCCGACCGGGCTCAACGTGACCGTGGATCCGCCGAGCTTCGCGTTCACCGGCACCGGCGACCGCGTCTTCGGCGACGGCTTCGACGGCACGACGCTGCCGCCGCTGCCCGAGTTCCAGACGCTGACGATCACCGCGACGCCGACGCAGGCGCTCAACAGCGTGACGTATGCGGAAATTGTTTTCCACGAGGCGAACGGACTCTCGCCCGACGCGCACATCTTCGTGGCGGTCGAGGGTCATCCGTAAGGCATTGCGTTCAGTGCGAATCGAGAGGCGGGGGAAACCCCGCCTCTTTTTTTCGTTCATCCATCAGGCGCACCGATCCTGTCGAGCGACGCATGGCGTAATCTTATGTCCGCTCGCGGGACCGTCTCGCGTATTCGGAGGCGGGAAACCGTCGCGTTGGAATCCATCATGAGAAGTTTGCGCATCACGACGCTCGTCGCCGCGATTGCCGTTGCATTGGGCGATGGCGGCGTGGAGGCCGCGAGTCCGGTTTCGCTGAATGTGGTGCCCGCGCAGCTCGCGAGTGCATCGTCGGGCGCGCAGACATACATCATCCGTTTCGACGAGCCCGGTTTGCTGCACTATTCGGGCGGCGCGCAAGGCATTCCGGCGACGGCGCTCGAATCGACTCGCAGCCGCAAACTCGATACACATTCGACTTCCGCGCGCGCATACGAAGCGTATCTGGCGGAGCGGCGATCCATGCATGTTGCCGCGATCTCGCAGGCATTGGGTCGAAATCTCGCGGCGACGCACACCTACGCGATCACGATGAGTGGCGTCGCGGCGACATTGACGCCTGACGAAGCATCGCGTGTCGCGCGCGTGCCGGGCGTCGCTTCGGTACGTGCATCGCGCACGTTCACGCTCGAAACGTTTCGTGGCCCGGAATTCATCGGTGCGGATTCCGTCTGGAACGGAAGCGCGGTCCCGGACGGCGTCGGCAATCGCGGTCAGGGCGTCGTCGTCGGCGACATCGATTCAGGGATCAACAGCACGCATCCCTCGTTTGCGGACGACGCAACGTGCGGCTTCGGCGCGACAAACCACAAACTTCTGAGCGCCGTCGATTGTTCGACGACGGATGTCGGCGGTCTCTGCAACGGCCTGGATCCGGAGGTCGACCCAGGCAATGGGCACGGCGTGCACACCGCTAGCACGGCGGTTGGCAACACGCTCGATGCGAGCGCCGATCCGCCCCCTACGATTCCGCCGCCGCACACGTTCATGTCCGGCGTTGCGCCGTGCGCGCACTTGCGTACGTACAAGGTCTGCACCGTCGATGCCGGTTGCACCGACGCCGCAGTCATGGCCGGCATCGAGAATGCGATCGTCGATCGCGTCGATGTTGCGAACTTCTCGATCGGTCCGACCTGCGGAAGCATGCCGGGCGATTCGCCGTGGAGCGATGGCGATGAGATCTGGCTGGAAGCGCTCGGCGCGGACATTTTCGTTGCAGCGGCCGCCGGCAATACGCGACCAGGCTGCAACGATCCGGGTGGACGTGTATCGAACATCAGCCCGTGGGTCGCGACAATCGCGGCCTCGACGCATGATGAGAACGTAGCCGGCACCGGATCGATGAGCGCGACCGGACCCGGCGCGCCACCCGCAAACGTCGTAGGCACGTTGCTGGTTCCCGGGTCGGGCCTCGATATCGGTCAGCCAATGAGCGGCGTACCGATCCGCTATTACGCGGACAATCCGATCGGCTGCACGGTGAACGGCGGTTTCCCGCCTGGATATTTCAACGGCGCCGTGGCGCTCGTCGCGCGCGGCAACTGCTCATACGAAGAAAAAATCGACAACGCCCAAGCCGCCGGCGCGGTGCTCGCCGTCGTCTACAACAACCAGGACGGCTACGTTTTCATGGGCGTCGGCGGCGCGACACTGCCGGCGTACAGCATTCTCGAAGCCGATGGCCTCGCGTACGTTGCATTCATCGATGCGAGCGCGCCGACGCCGGTCACCGTCGACTTCACACCGGCAACGCAGCAGGGCGATGTGCTCGCATCCTTCAGTCTGCGCGGGCCGGATGTGTTGACGACGATCACCAAGCCCGACCTGACCGGACCTGGCATCAACATCTACGCGGCGCTCGACGCCGCGGAAAACAACTATGGCTATTTCAGCGGCACCTCGATGTCGACGCCGCATACGGCCGGCGCCGCGGCGCTGCTTCGCTCCGTTCATCCGGGATGGACGCCTTCGGAGGTCAAGTCGGCGCTGATGCTGACGGCGGAAACGAATGGCACGCGCGAAGACCGCACGACGCCGTGGACGCCGGACGATGTCGGCAGCGGCCGCGTGGATCTGTCGAAGGCAGCGCTCGCCGGCTTCGTTCTCGACGAGTCGTATTCGAATTATCTCGCCGCCGATCCGGCTCATGGCGGCGATCCGAAAACATTGAACCTGCCTGCGATGCGCAACGTCGACGGATGCGATGCGCCGACGCCGTGCACGTGGACGCGCACGCTGCGCGACGCGCTGCCGGGCGCATCGTCGTGGACGGTCAGCGTGAATGCGCCCGTTGGACTCGACGTCGGGGTCGATCCGCCGACGTTCGCGTTCGGCGGCACCGGCGCGGGTGCGGATACGATCTTCATGGACGGCTTCGATACCAGCGATGCGCAAACGATCGTCGTCACTGCGACGACCGATGCGTCACTTTCCGGCGCGCAATTTGCGGAGCTCGTGTTTCACGAAGCCAACGGCGCCGCGCCCG
>Ga0157372_10003810_pt1 | contig 16195 bp, 18 predicted proteins | sample C55metaG_FD_115307 | JGI IMG/M metagenome (GOLD analysis project Ga0157372, IMG submission 115307) | Corn rhizosphere microbial communities from Kellogg Biological Station, Michigan, USA - C5-5 metaG | ecosystem: Host-associated > Plants > Roots > Rhizosphere > Soil | place: USA: Michigan... | reverse complement strand
GCGTTCAAGGCCTGCAAGGACCAGATCGTATCCGCCTGCCGCCTTGAGTATCAAGACTTGCCCTGATTTATGGTAAGGCCCGGCGAAAAGCACCTGCGAGTCGGCAGGTGCGACCACGGATGCGCTGGCCCCCGTCAAAAACTCTACCCCGGGCATCTGATCGTCGCCTGAGCCGCCGGACAGAACCTGGCCGACCACTGGCCTAGCGAGAGTACCCGGCTTCAAATTAACTTGAGTTGGGACTCCGCCGGATGAAATCACCAGCACTTGGTCCGGCTGCTCGCCGCCGCGCAATACCGAAACCCGGTCCAGAAGAGCCCTCAGATCGGAGGCCTCGGCGGCAATGGCGTTAAACTTGGCCTGCAAGGCTTGCCAGGCCGCAGCGGCGCCGCCTGCGGCTATTTCCTTGGCTGCCACCATCCGGCCAAGGCGCGCCCGCGCTTCGCTAAGCCTGGCAGCGCTTGCGGCGCTCTCCCGACGCTGGATGAGCAACGCGGCGCGTGTCTTCTGCAGCGCCTTCAGCTGCTGCGAGAGAGCGGCGGCCGCGCCGTAGATCTGGGGCAGCCAGCTGCCAAGCACCATGGTGCCGCGGCTCGCCTTCAGCGCATCCGCAGGTTCAAGGGCTACGGCGGGGGGTAAGTCTGTCTGGAGTCGCTCCAAAACGGCGAGCAGACGGGAAACCCGGTCACGGCCGCGCGCGAATGCCGCGGACATGCGCTTTTCCTGTCCGGCGAGTGACGCAACCTTGCGACCGATGTCGGCCTTTTCTGTCTCCAGGTTCTGCACGCGCGCCGCGGTCTCTATCAGCTGCTCGCGGAGCTGGGCCGCCTGAGCCGAGAGCGCTTCGCTCTGCCCCTTCGCCGATTCGACGGCAGGGCGTGCGCGTTCCATCTGTTGCTGGAGAGTGCGATAGCGTTCGCCTGTCTTCGGCATCCTGCCGGCCTCGCTGGCGGGCACAGCATTTCGCGTATCGATGTCAGGCGGCCGCTGGGGCGGCGCAGCCATAGCACCATGGCCCAGCATGGCGGCCAAAATAATCGGAAAGGTTCGCTTCACGCCTGCTGCGTCTGCTTCTGGACGGACTCGATCTTCGCCTGAATTTCCGCTGCATCGCCGAGGAAGCGGGCTTCCGCGGCTCTCCAGTCTGAATTCAGCCGGTAAGCGCGTGGGATGCCGGTCGGCAAGTTCACCTCCACTATGGCCTCATCGCTGATATTCTCCAGATGCTTCATCAGCGCGCGCAATGAGTTGCCATGCGCCACGATCAGCACGCGTTTGCCGAGAGCAAGGTGTGGCACGATTTTTTCGTTCCAGTAGGGAAGCACCCGCTCGAGCACATCCTTCAAACTTTCGCTGCACGGCAGCTCGGCCGGGTTTATTCCGGCATAACGCGGATCGTTGCCGGGATAGTCCGGCGAGTCTTTGGTTGCAGCCGGTGGCGGGGTAGCGTAGCCGCGACGCCATTCCTTCACCTGCGCCGCGCCGAATTTTTCGACTGCTTCCGCTTTGTTGCGCCCCTGCAGCGCCCCGTAGTGTCGTTCATTGAGGCGCCAGTGTTTGGTCACCGGAATCCACATCAGGTCCATGGTGTCCAGCGAAAGCCACAGGGTGTGGATGGCGCGGCTCAGCAAAGAGGTAAACGCGACATCGAAACTCAGCCCTGCTTTCCGCATCAGCCGGCCAGCTTCCCGTGCCTCCAGTTCGCCCTGCGCGGTCAGACGGACGTCACGCCATCCAGTGAACAGGTTGAGCTTGTTCCACTCGCTCTCGCCGTGCCGCAGCAGCACCAAAGGGTATCCGGCGGCATCTTCGTCCATGGAAGCGACTCGCTTTCAGGTCAGCCTTGCTGTGGCTAGCGCAATGGGCCGCGAATGAAAATGCCGCCGGTTGGACCGGCTCGGGCCGCGCCGGGCCGACGCCGTCTAGTGGTTGAATCCTCCGATCCGGTGACAAGAGGAACTGCCCGTTTCCGCTGGCGTTGTGGAGGGGGAGCCGCGGATATTCACAAATGAAGGGTTTTGCAGCGGGTTTTGGGTGCCTCGCCGCGCTGACCCTCCCAGCCTGTTCATCCGTGCAGTCGGCCCTTGCGCCAGAAGGCGATACCGCGCGGGCGATTTTACAACTGTTCCTGCTTTTTGTGGTCGTCTGCACAGCGGTGTTTGTCGTCGTGATGGCATCCCTGCTGGTCGCCATTGTGCGGCGACGCGCGGCGGCGGTCGATCCGGTGCTGCGACCGGATCCCGCCGAGGAACGGCGCATGGCCTGGATCATCGGCGCCGGCGTTGCCGCCACGGTGATCATCCTGACGATCTTCACCTTCGCCAGTTTCCTCACGAACAAGAGCTTCGCCGAACCGCGCCCGCACGGGCTGACCATCAAGGTCACCGGTCATCAATGGTGGTGGCAGGTAAACTACGAAGCGCACGATGCCAGCCAAACCTTCGAAACGGCGAATGAGATTCATATTCCCGTCGGCCAGCCGGTGAAGCTGGATTTTGAATCGCCGGATGTGATTCATAGCTTCTGGGTTCCGAACCTCGCCGGCAAACAAGATCTCATTCCCGGCCGCTACACCACGTTGACGGTTAAGGCCGACAAGCCCGGCATCTTTCGCGGACAATGTGCGGAATATTGCGGCATCCAGCACGCCCACATGGCGATGTACGTGGTGGCGCAAAACCAAAGCGACTTCGAGCGATGGCGCGCGCAGCAGCTCAAGTCCGCCGAGGCGCCCAGCAACGCCGACCTGGGGCATGGCCAGCAAGTGTTCCAATCCAGCGCTTGCGCCATGTGCCACACGATCGGCGGCACAAATGCCGGCGGACAGGTTGGCCCGGACCTGACGCATTTCGGCAGCCGCATGACCATTGCAGCCGGCACGGCACGCAATTCGATGGGCAATCTCACCGGTTGGATCGCCGATCCGCAGCGCATGAAGCCGTACACGCGCATGCCGGCGGTGGCGCTGACCGGGCCAGATCTGATTGCCGTTTCGCACTATCTGGAAAGCCTGAAATGAGCGCTGCCGCCGAACGGTTACGCGATACCGACATCGGCGAGCCGGAGCTCGAGGCGAGGCTTGTCGATATCTGGAAAACTCCGCGCGGATTCTTCGGCTGGCTTTCCAGCGTCGATCACCAGCAGATCGCGCTGCGATACATCGTGACCGCGTTCTTCTTCATGGCACTTGCGGGAATCGGCGCCGTCCTGATGCGTCTGCAGCTCGCCACGCCCGATGCGCATGTGCTTGGGCCCGATCGCTACGATCAGCTTTTCACCATGCACGGCTCGACGATGATGTTTCTCTTCGCGGTGCCGATCATGGAGGCGTTCGCGGTATATTTGGTGCCGCTGATGATCGGCACGCGGAATGTGGCGTTTCCGCGGCTGAACGCGTTCGGGTTCTGGCTATACCTGTTTGGCGGTCTGTTTCTGTGGTGCTGCTTCTTTTCGAACAACGGCCCTGATGTCGGCTGGTTCAGCTACACGCCACTCTCGCTGACGCAATACAATGTGGGTCATCGCGCCGATTTCTGGGCGCAAATGATCACTTATACAGAAGTGTCTGGGCTGGCCGTCGCCGTCGAGATTATCGTCACCACGTTCAAGATGCGAGCGCCCGGCATGAGTCTTGAGCGCATCCCAATCTTCGTTTGGGGATCGCTGGTCACCGCTTTCATGATTCTGTTCGCCATGCCGTCGGTGATGGTGGCGAGCACGATGCTGATTCTGGACCGTGAGGTGAACACCCATTTTTTCGATGTGGCGCTCGGGGGCGATAATATCCTTTTCCAGCACCTGTTCTGGTTTTTCGGCCACCCGGAAGTCTATTTCATCTTCATCCCCGCGACCGCCTTCGTGTCCTCCATCATCCCGACGTTCGCGCGGCGGCCGATGTTCGGCCAGGCCGCCGTGGTGCTGTCGCTGATCGCAACGGCATTTCTTTCCTTCGGCCTTTGGGTGCACCACATGTTCGTTACCGGTCTTCCGCGGCTGGGTGAAAGTTTTTTTACCGCTTCCAGCATGGCCATTGCCGTGCCTTCTGGCATCCAGATCTTCTGCTGGATCGCGACATTGTGGAGCGGCCGGCCAGTGTTTCGCACGCCGCTGCTTTTTGTGCTCGGCTTCATCTTCAACTTTGTGATCGGTGGACTCACGGGTGTGATGGTAGCCTCCGTGCCGATCGATACGCAGGTGCATGACACATATTTTGTGGTCGCCCATTTCCATTATGTGCTGATCGGCGGTTCGGTATTCCCGCTGATCGCTGCCGTTTACTACTGGTTCCCGAAAGTCAGCGGCCGCATGCTGAGCGAGACGTTGGGCAGGTGGAATTTCTGGATCGCGTTTGTCGGGTTCAATGTCGCGTTCTTTCCGATGCACATTCTCGGGCTCGAAGGCATGCCGCGGCGCATCTACACGTATTCCGCCGATATGCCGTGGGGTCCGCTGAACTTTCTCTCTACGGTTGGCGCGGTTATTTTTGCGCTCAGCTTCCTGCTGCTGCTCTGGAACATGATTCGCAGCGGTTTGCACGGCGAAGCGGCCGGTCCCAACCCGTGGGATGGAGACACGCTGGAGTGGGCGACCCCCTCGCCGCCGCCGCCGCAGAACTTCACGCGCATTCCCGTGGTCACGGGTGCCGCGCCGGTGTGGGAAAATCGCGAAGCGTTGCCGGTGATCGCCGGCATGAGCGCGGGCAAGCGCGAAATCCTGGTGAGCACCCTCACGGAAGCCGAGCCCGATGTGCGCGAGACCTCGCCCGAGCCTTCCATTTGGCCGCTCTTTGCCGCGATTGCGGTGGGCGTCACCTTCCTCTGGTCCATCTACACGCCGTGGGCGATCGTTTACGGCGCCATTCCCATCGCGGTGACCCTGACTGGCTGGTTTTGGCCGAAAAACACCACGGAAGATGAGTCGTGAAAACGCGCGTGGTCCTCAACGTTGCGCCCCTGCCAGAGAACGCCTTCGGCTCGCGCACGCTGACTTGGTGGGGAACTATCGCTTTCATGTCGCTGGAAGGCATGGGATTCGCGCTGGCGGCTGGCGCGTATCTATATCTTCGTGTGCTGCAGCCAAGCTGGCCGATGAACATCCCGCCACCCGACCTGCTGCCCGGCACGCTCGTCACTATCCTTCTGCTGATCAGTGCGGTGCCGAACTATTTCCTGGAGCATTGGGCGCGCGCCTACGACATCGGCAAGGTGCGCATCGGCGTCGTCGTGATGACGCTGCTCGGCATCGCGCCACTTGTGGTTCGTGCCTTTGAATTCCCTGCGCTGCGCGAACGCTGGGATACGGATGCCTATGGCTCGATTACCTGGTTCCTGCTTGGGTTGCACACCACGCACCTTCTCACGGATGTGGGAGATACCATTGTGCTGGCGGTCCTGCTGGTTACACGCCATGGCGAGGTTCCGAAGCGCTTCACCGATGTGTCCGACAACGCCGCGTATTGGTATTTCGTCGTGCTGAGCTGGCTTCCGATCTATTTCGTTCTCTATTGGCTGCCCAGAATCGGATGAGCATCTTCGAGCATCATCACGGGGCCTATGCCGGAGCGGCGCTTTTCTTCGGTGCCGTCGCGTGGGGGTTTAGCACCGTGCTCGGCGCGGCTTACGCCGATCAGGCCTGCGCCATGCGCATGACGATCAGCGGCGGACTGGCGTTCGCCGCTCTTGTGCTCGTGATCATCGGGACACTGCTGTCCTGGCGCTCGCTGCGGCTGTTGCAGGCCATCAACATCGCGCCGGCGATGCCTGCACGAAATGCGCGAATTTATCTGGCGCGCATCAGCCTGATGGGGGCCGGCTTGTTCGCGCTTGCCATTCTGTATCAGCTGGCGGCCTCCGGCATTTTCAACGGCTGCGAGCGATGATCGCCTACGAGTGGAGCTTCGACCCATTCGTCACGGTTCCGCTCGTGCTCTCCGGCGCGCTATATACTACGGGGGTGGCGCGACTTTGGGCGCGCGCCGGTGTCGGTGAGAGCGTAAAACGCTGGCAGGTGGGCTGCTTCACCGCTGGCTCGCTTTCGCTTTTTGCCGCGCTGGTTACACCGCTGCATGAACTGGGTGAGCATCTCTTCACCGCCCACATGATTGAGCACGAAGTGCTTATGGTGGTGGCTGCGCCGCTACTCGCGCTCTCGCGTCCGATCGGCGCGTTCCTCTATTCGCTTCCCAGGAGCTGGCGCCATTGGCTCAGCCGCAGCGCAGGCGCTCGCTGGATCTCCGTCCCCTGGAACTGGCTGACGCGGCCGCTCGACGCCACGATCTTACACGGCGCGGCGATCTGGATTTGGCACACGCCGAAGCTGTTCGATGCGACCGTAACGAACGAAACCATGCACCGCCTGCAGCACATCAGTTTTTTGGTTACGGCGCTGTTCTTCTGGTGGGCGATTTTCCGCCGCGCCCGCCGCGACTATGGGATTGGTGCCATTCACGTCGCGGCCACGATGGTGCACACGAGCATTCTTGGCGCGCTGATCACGCTGTCGCCACGGCTGCTCTATGTGGCCCAAACCAGGGACGCACCCGCCTTTGGCCTGACGCCGGTAGAAGACCAGCAACTCGGTGGGCTCATCATGTGGGTTCCGATGGGCACGCTTTACGCGGCAATCGCGCTAGCGTTGATCGGGCTGTGGATTGGCGCACGCAGCCGCAAGCACTCATATGCGGAATGATGTAACCGGCGTCCACCTGATTTTGCGCCGGTCTACACGCCCGCCCATATCCTCATCGTCGTAGACGATTGGCTGGAGCGGGAAATCGAGGCGTGGAGGCTCGCGAAAGGTGTTTACGTTCACCGTGAACCAGCCGCGTCCCCCATCCGGCAACAGAGCGCCAATGTATACGCCGCAATTGGCGCAAATCAGGAAGTCCGCTGTTTTCAGTCCGAAGCGGTAGCGGACGAGCTTCTCCCTGTTGCGTACGTCGATCCGCATCGCGCCCTGCGGATCGCTGGTGTTGCGCGCGCCATGGGCCCGACAAAACGTGCACATGCAGGCGCGCAGGCCGAGGTCAGCGAGACCGGCACTCGCCTCGAAGATGTACCAGAGATTGCCGCAATGACATCGACCTTCGAACTTCGGCATGGCTCTATACCGGCGGGGGAGTAAAGCCGCCGCTCGCCTCTTCGGCAGCAACCGCCAGATCGAAGAGCCGATCTTCGCCGTGCTCCGGACCGACGAGCTGCACGCCAACAGGCAGCCCGCTTCCAGTCAGGCCGGCCGGCATCGCGATGGCGGGCAGATGCAACGTGGTAGCAAGTGCGATCCAGCAGAGCATCGTCATATAAGGGACAGACTGGCCATCCACATCGAGTTTCCGCGCGAAGAACGGCTCAGAGTGATCGTGTGGAAACGCAGTCACCGGCGCGACGGGCATAAGAATGGCATCATGGTTCTGGAAGAACCTGGCCATTCGGTCCTTCAGTTGCTGGCGCTCGGCCTGGGCTCGGGCAAATTCGTAATAGCGAGACGTACAGACGAGCCGGTTGAAGGCCGGACTCCAGGGGTCCGGACTGTCGCCGACAGCCTGCTTGTCCGCTTCGCGTATGTTCTCCATTTCGGCCAGCATGGTTTCCGGGAAGCCGGCTGCGAGAATGGGTGCAAGGATACGCCGATAGGTGAGAAGCAGATCGCTGGTATCTACCGGCGACGTGATTGGCTTCAAAATGGCGCCTTGCGCCTCAAGCGCTTGGGCAGCCCGCGCCACACCGTCTCTCACGTCGCGCGCGAGCGGGAAGTTTGGGTCCTCCTGCCACACGGCAATCTGCATCCCGCGAATACCCTTGCGTTCGGAAACCTTGCCCCTCAGTACCCTCCAGAAAAGGCGCAGGTCTTCGGGGTTGCGCGCCATCGGACCGCCGACACCGAGATCGAGTTCGTAATATTGCTCCGGCAGCGGGGGTATGTGCCCCCGCATCGGCAGCACACCCCAGGTCGGCTTGAGAGCATAGACGCCGCAAAAGCTTGCAGGCGTGCGCAGGGAGCCGCCGATATCTGAGCCGATTTCCAGCGCTGTGATCCCGCAAGCTAATGCCGCTGCGGCGCCGCCGGACGAACCGCCCGGCACCCGGTTCATGTCGTACGGGTTGTTCGTGGTGCCGGAGATAGCATTGTAGCTCTGCCAGTCGCCAAGCATGTATGGCACGTTTGTCTTGCCCCACACCACGGCGCCTTGTACTCGCGCGCGCTGCACCAGTTCGGCATCGCCGCAATCTTTCTTGCGGCCGGTGAGTGCCGGATTGCCGGCCACCGCCGGCATGTTCTCCACATCGAAGCCGTCCTTGATCGTAATCGGTAGGCCGGCCAGTGCGCCCAGTTCTTTTCCATTTGCGCGTGCATCATCGATCGCTTCGGCCTTTCGACAGGCGCGCCCCAGATCGGTCGCTATTACCGCGTTAATTTTCTTCGCCAGCGACTCGTGCCGCGAGGCATGCGCGTCCAGAAGTTCGCGTGCGGAAATCTCCTTTCTCTGCAGCTGCGCGAGCGCCGCACGAGCGGTGGCGTAAATCATTTCAGTCATCCCGTTCCCCATCCGCCATCACAGATCGGTCCAGCCGGATCCGATCACGTCGACGCGCCAAGTGGCGCGCCGCTCGCGCACACTGCGTGGTCGATCCGGCCACGAGCAACGGCGCCGTCGACCGCCTCCAAGGCGCCAGACTGCAATCTCAACCCCAAAAGGCGGCCGCGCTCCACTGGACCCGGAAAGCTCATGCGACCAAGCGGCACCGGGGCAAAACCGACCCGGCCATAGTACGGCAAATCGCCAACCAGCAATATCGTGCGATAGCCGAGCCGCTCGGCTTCCAATATCCCCCGCTGCATGAGACCGATGCCTACGCCCCGCCCACGTTGATCCGGCTGAACTGCCAAAGGTCCAAGCAGCAGGGCAGGGGCAGGGCCCACGAAAATCGGCCAGAAGCGGATGGAGCCGCGCAGTGTGTGCTTCTCGATCGCTACAAAACTCAGCGCATATATGGGGTTAACGCCTTCGCGCAGTCGGTATGCGGCTTTCGCATATCGCCCCGGTCCGAAGACGCCGGCCACCAGTGCCTCGACCGCCGAAGCATCGTCGGATTGTTCGGGCCGGATCTCCCATTCCACGCGGTTTTGCACTTCGGTGTGTCCCTGCTTGCCGGCTCCGTATGCCCCTACTTGCTCTTGGCGCAAGCTCACCAGTACGGCTGTTGAGTGCCTTCGCCTACTAATTCGGTGAGGCGCCGCAAGGTGCCGGGTGTAGCGTCGCCGGGAGGTGACTCCGGCTTGGCCCAAAGAATTTCCGCAATTTCGGCATTCGGCCGAAAGGCAATGTAGGCGTTCGGCACGCGGTAGAGCGCCACCACATTGGTGGCCATGCCGACTGCGCGCGTGTAGAGGCCGTGGAGAATGGGACTCTCAGCTTGCTGCAAGCCTATCTCTTCCTGCAACTCCCGGATGATCGCCTCGGCTGGAGGTTCTCCCCGTTCCACGCCACCACCGGGCAAGTGCCACCCCTTTGAATAGCGTTGCCGGACAAGGAGAACGCGTCCCTCCTCGTTTTGCAGAATGGCGCTGACTCCAAACGCAACCGGGGTGCGTAATGCCTTGAAGGCAATAAGCCACGGCAGAAGCAAAGACTGGCGCGCCGGCATCTCCAGCTTCCGAAGCGTTCGCCCCGGACCCTAGCCGCTAAACGTCTTCGATGCATCCGCCGAATGACGGACCTCGGTCATGCCCACCGTGCGCAATGTCTTGAGCCGTCTGCTCAGGCGGTACTCATCCAAAGCAATCAAACCGCCGGCAATGGCCCCGGCTAAAGCACCTATCGGCAATGCGTAGAACACGTCCCGGTCACAGCCCAGCGCAACGATCGCCGTCACCAAGAGGCCCGTCCACTGCGCCACATTCCTGGGCATGCGCTGATCCATGATTCTCTAACGCACAATTACGGACTATGGCGCGGAGCGAAAGCAGATGCCTAAGAAATCGTTAACGGCGGTAATCGCCGCGGGTTTGCCTAGTCCGCGAGGCGCCAGGGAGGAAATCGGCGCATCTCGCCGGCGCGGTAAAGGCAGAGCTTCACGCCGGCCGGATCGGTGAGCCACGCCTCGCGCCATAGCCGGCGCTGGTCCGCGGGATCACTGTCGAAGCCGGTGCCTTTGGTCTTCAGGTCTGCCACGCGGGCATCCAGATCTTCGCATTCCAAGTAGATTTGCGGCCCGCGGCCGGCGCCATTCGCATTGTCGGTAACGTGCAGCGAGAAGGTGGCGCCGCCGTCGCCCACTTCAAAGCGGGCGTAATGCGGACTCTTCACGATCAGCTTGAGGCCGAGCGTTTGATAGAAGGAGATAGAGCGTGTCAGATCGAGTGCGGGAACGGTAATGTGGTTCAGGCGCATTCGGAGAGGTTAACGCCGCAACTCCATCACGTCATAGACGGATTCCTGCCCTGGGAACGGGAACTCGATGCGGAGGTGTTGTCGGCCTGCCGCAGAGAGTAGCCCAATCGCGTCGTCGGGCGAGGTTTGCGCGCCAGCAGAAGCGCCATTGCCGGAATAGGCGTGCATGGACTCGCCCTTAACCGACCACGCCCCCAGCAACACATAGCCGCCAGACTCATGCGGGTAGAGATAACCTGCAAGCCGTTGCGTGCCACCCATTTTCTCGAAGAACAAATGACCACCGCGCTCGCTTACGCGACAGGAAAACCAGCCATAACCGATGGCTGGAAGAATACCGCCCCCTTTCGCCGTGCGGCAATGCCAATGCCCGACAAGCTCGCCACGCGAAATTGGATGCATATCGCCGCCGAACGCGGCGTGCACCGCCCTGGCATCTCGCTGGATCGGACCATACTGCGCGGCGTCCATGCCTTTGGCGCGCGCTTCATGCAAACGCGAGAGGCGTTGAACATCGTAAGGCGAAGCCACATCTTCCCAGCTGGCTTGGGCGGCGGTGATCGAGAGTAGCGAAACGAAAAGAGCCGAAAGCCTGAGCACGGCTTTGATGGTCATTCGTCCCTGTCCTCCGGGCAGGTCCAGCCCTGGAGCTGGCTCGAGGGCGGAGTCCCGATAATATGATAACCGGCGTCAACGTAATGAATCTCACCGGTGACGCCCAAGGACAGATCGCTGACAAGGTAAAGAGCGGCGTTGCCCACATCGTCAAGGCTGACAGTGCGCCTGAGCGGACTCTGCGCCTTGTTCCACCTAAAAACGGTCCGTGATTCGCTGATTACCGACCCTGCAAGCGTGCGCATGGGGCCGGCAGAGATGGCGTTAACGCGGATGTTTTCCGGCCCCAGGTCGGCAGCGAGGTATCTCACGCTGGCCTCCAGCCCCGCTTTCGCCACGCCCATCACATTGTAATTGGGCGTCACGCGCTCGGAACCGAGGTAGGTGAGCGTGAGGAGCGCACCGCCGCCGTCTTTCATCAACGGCAAGGCGCGGCGGGCCACGTCCGTGAACGAGAAGCAGGAGATCGCAAGCGAGCGGGTGAAGTTCTCGCGCGAGGTTTCCACATACCGACGCTTCAGTTCTTCTCGGTCGGAATAGGCGATGGCATGCACGACAAAATCGATCCGTCCCCACTCGCGCGCCAGCATGTCGAACGCGGCATCGAGTTCTGCGTCGTTCTCGACATCTGCCTGGAGCAGAACGTTGGCTTCGATGGAATCCGCGAGCGGCCTGAGCCGCTTCCCTTGCGCTTCACCTTGATAGGTAAAAGCGATCTCCGCGCCATTTGCGTACAATGTGCGTGCGATCCCCCAAGCGATGGAATGATCGTTGGCCACACCCATCACCAGCCCCCGGCGGCCCTGCATCAGCGGATTGCGCATAAGATCAGGCGTCGTAGCGCTGGAATACCAGCGTCGCGTTCGTGCCGCCGAAGCCGAAGGAGTTGGATAACACCCGCTCGAGTTTGGCGCCGTCGACCCGCGAACGAACAATGGGCGCGTCGGCGATTTCCGGATCCAGCTCGTCAATATTCGCGCTTTCGGCGATAAAACCATTCTTCATCTGCAGGATGGAGTAGATCGCTTCCTGCGCGCCCGCCGCGCCGAGCGAATGTCCTGTCAGCGACTTGGTGGAATTGATCGGTGGCAGTCGGTCGCCGAACACTTCCCGAGCGGCCTTTACTTCAGTGACATCGCCCACTGGCGTCGCCGTGCCATGCGCGTTGATGTAATCGATCGGGCCACTTACGGTCGAAACCGCCTGGCGCATGCAGCGGATAGCGCCTTCGCCCGAGGGCGCGACCATGTCATGACCGTCGCTGGTCGCGCCATAGCCCACCAGCTCGCAATGGATTTTGGCGCCCCGCGCTTTGGCGTGCTCCAGTTCTTCCAATACCAAAAGGCCACCGCCGCCGGCGATGACGAAGCCGTCGCGATCCTTGTCGAAGGCGCGAGAGGCGTGCTCTGGGCTGTGGTTAAACTTTGACGACATGGCGCCCATGGCATCGAACAGGGCCGATAATTCCCAGTCCAGCTGCTCCCCACCGCCGGCGAAGACAATGTCCTGCTTGCCGTATTGGATCATCTCGGCCGCGTTTCCAATACAATGCGCACTGGTCGCACATGCAGAGCTGATCGAGTAGTTCACGCCCTTGATCTTGAACCACGTGGAAAGCACCGCCGAGCAGGTCGAAGACATTGCTTTCGGCACGGCAAAGGGACCGATGCGCTTTGGGCTGTGATTTTCGCGCGTGATGTCCGCCGCCTTTACAATGGCGTCGACAGAGGGACCACCGGAGCCGACAATCAACCCGGTGCGCTCGTTCACCACATCCTTTTCTTCCAGCCCGGAATCGGTGAGCGCCTGCTGCATTGCAAGGAACGCGTAGGCGGCCGTGTCGCCCATGAAGCGCCTGGCGCGGCGATCGATTGTGGCATCCAGGTCAACATTGGGCTTGCCACGTACTTGGCTACGGAAACCATATTCTGCTTCTTCCTTGCCGAAGCTTATGCCGGATTTCGCTTCGCGCAGCGAGGCGAGCACCTCCTGGGTGTTGTTGCCGATGGATGAGACAATGCCCATGCCGGTGACCGCCACGCGTCTCATGAACTCTCCTTTCAGGCGCGGCGACCCGGCCGCGAAACTTCAGACCGGTGAAGCCGCTTCCGCATTGTCGGTGAACAGACCGACGCGCAGATCCTTGGCTTCATAGATGGTCTTGCCGTCCACCTGCATAATGCCATCGCCAATCCCCACCACCAGCCGGCGCATAATCACCCGCTTCAAGTCGATGTAGTAGCTCACCATGCGATTGGCAGGGAGCACCATGCCAGAGAACTTCACTTCGCCCACGCCTAGCGCGCGCCCGCGGCCAATACCCCCAAGCCACGCGAGAAAAAATCCGATCATCTGCCACATGGCATCCAACCCAAGGCAGCCCGGCATCACCGGATCGCCTAGGAAATGGCATTTGAAAAACCAGAGGTCGGGCCTCACATCCAGCTCCGCCTCAATGCGGCCCTTGTCCGCAAGGCCTCCCTTTTCGGATATTTTGGTGATGCGGTCGAACATTAGCATAGGCGGCAGCGGCAGCTGCGCGTTGCCCTTGCCGAACAGTTCGCCGCGGGCGCAGGCGAGCAGTCCTTGCAGATCGAAGCTCGATTGTCTGCCCAGCATGGCGTCTCCCGTCCCTCCGCTTCCCATGAACGCCCTTGACTTGGGATCGTTCAGGGCGGATTTTCTGTTCCTTAGAAAGGTTCTAACTAGTAGCGCTCGTGCTGAGGTTAGCAGAGTTCGGGCCGGAGCGTCAGCCGCTTCCTGCCCGCTCGCAAGGTGTTGAGATATGACGGCTTCCCGAAAGAAGAAGGGCTCCGCGCAGCAGGCGATCCAAAGGCTGCGACTGGCCGGCCTGCGCCCCACCCGCCAGCGGGCCGCCCTGGCGGAGCTGCTGGGCTCCGAGCACCGGCATGTCTCCGCCGAGTCGCTCCATACCGAGGCGCAGAAGGTAGGGGTGCCGGTGTCGCTCGCCACGGTTTACAACACCCTGCATCAGTTCACGGAAGCGGGCCTGCTGCGGGAGGTGGTGGTCGCCAGCGGCCGCACCTACTTCGATACCAACACCGGCGACCATCAGCATTTCTTCTGCGAGGACGACGGCGAGCTGATCGATATCGACGGCGAGGTCATCGAGGTGGCCGGGGTGCCTAACCCGCCCCGCGGGATGAAAGTGGATCGGGTGGATGTCGTCGTGCGGGTAAGGCGATCAGTTTAGAAATATTCTAAAGTGTGTTGACAGGGGCAGAGGCGACGCGCATTTTAAGGATTGGCACGGGCAGCCATCGCCCGAACGACACAAGGAGGATCCTCATGGCAAACCTGAAGAGTTCCAAGACTGCGCAGAACCTGAAAGATGCGTTTGCTGGCGAGAGCCAGGCCAATCGCCGCTATCTCTATTTCGCACAGAAGGCGGACGTAGAAGGCTACAATGACGTCTCCGCCGTGTTCCGCTCAACCGCGGAAGGGGAAACGGGTCACGCGCACGGCCATCTGGAATTTCTCGAAGCAGTTGGCGACCCGGCCACCGGTGAGCCGATCGGCGGCACCGACCTGAACCTCAAGGCCGCCATCGCCGGCGAGACGCACGAATACACCGACATGTATCCGGGCATGGCGCGTACCGCCCGCGAGGAAGGCTTCGAGGAAATCGCCGACTGGTTCGAGACGCTGGCGAAAGCCGAGAAGTCCCACGCCGGCCGCTTCCAGCGCGCGCTGGACAGCCTCGGGCAGTAACACGCGACTGTCGTTATCCTCCCCCGTATACGGGGAGGTGGCGCGAAGCGCCGGAAGGAGGAGATATGATGGTCCCCCTTCCGCCTCGCTCGCGTCGCTCACTCGGCACCTCCCCCGCAAGCGGGGGAGGATAGGTGATATCACCGCATGGCCAGCAAAGAAGGCAGCCTCGACGCGCCGACACGCGAACCCATCGCGTGGCGCACAGACGATTTCTACGATGAGCAGAAGCTCGACGCGGAGATGCGGCGCATCTTCGATGTGTGTCACGGCTGCCGCCGGTGCTTCAATCTGTGCGACTCCTTTCCGCGCCTGTTCGATCTGATCGACAACGGCCCCACCGGAGAGGTGGATGGCCTCAAGAGCGAAGATTTCCCCGCCATCGTGGAAGCCTGCACGCTCTGCGACATGTGCTTCATGACGAAGTGCCCGTACGTGCCGCCGCATCCCTTTAATGTCGATTTCCCGCACCTGCTGCTGCGGCACCGCGCGGTCGAGGTGAAGAACGGCAACAAGGATTTCACCCAGCGCCAGCTTGCCGAAATGGACCGCAATGGGCGTCTGGCTGTGCCCCTCAACGGACTCGTCAACTGGGGCGCGCAGAAGGACAACAAACTCACGCGCCCGCTGATGGAGAAGACGCTCGGGATCGACCGGCACGCGTCGCTGCCGAAGTTCGCCTCGCAGACTTTTCTCCGGGCCGACACGAAGAACCCTATTGCGCCGAACGAGAGCGCGCCCGCTTTCGGCAAGCGCAAAGCCGCGCTCTACGCCACCTGTTTCGTGAACTACAACAAGCCCAACACGGGCATGGCGGCTCGTGCGGTGCTTAACCACCTGGGGGTTGAAACCCGCGCCGCCTATCCAGGCTGCTGCGGAATGCCCTTTCTAGAGCAGGCAGAAATTTCCCGCGTGGCCGCTCAGGCCGCGAAGGTCTCGAAGGAACTGGTGAAGCTGATCGACGAGGGCTACGACATCGTCACGCTCACCGCTTCTTGCGGCCTCATGCTGAAATTCGAATGGCCGCTGATCGTGCCCGAGAACGAAGACGTGAAGCGTCTGTCCGAAGCGGTGTTCGACATCGACGAATATGTCGTCGATATCGCGAAGAAGGAAGGCTTGCCCGCGGACATGAAGCCTTTGCCGGAAGGCGTGACCGTGCATCTGCCGTGTCACGCGCGGGCCCAGAACATGGGCCCGAAAGCGGCGGAGATGCTGCGCCTCATTCCGGACACGCCAGTGGATGTGATCGAGCGCTGCTCCGGCCATGGCGGCACCTTCGGGGTGGTGACGAAGACGCACAAAATCGCGGAGAAGGTGGGGCGGCCGGTGTTCCGCACTGCGTTACAACAGGCGCGCGGCCATATCGTGTCCGATTGCCCCCTCGCCGCACAGCACATCGTGCAGAACGTGCGTGAAATGGCGGCGAAGGACGGCCAGGAGTATCCGGTGAAGGAG
>Ga0157372_10003808_pt1 | contig 16203 bp, 14 predicted proteins | sample C55metaG_FD_115307 | JGI IMG/M metagenome (GOLD analysis project Ga0157372, IMG submission 115307) | Corn rhizosphere microbial communities from Kellogg Biological Station, Michigan, USA - C5-5 metaG | ecosystem: Host-associated > Plants > Roots > Rhizosphere > Soil | place: USA: Michigan... | reverse complement strand
GGTATAAAACAACTCAAAAACAGGGAAGTGAAGCCTACGTTTTGACCGACGAGGGTGGAACAACTCACAAAAGCATCGGGCAAGTAGGTATGGAGACTTCGGTTGAAATACTGAGCAGGCTTGGTGCTTTTTGTTTTTATTTAGGGGGCGAATTGGAACCTTCGTATATTAGGGAATGATCCTCTTTTACCTGCGCGGCGCCTTCCGCAATCTCTGGCGAAATCCTTTCTATAGTTTGATCAATATCGGGTGTCTGGCTGTCGGACTGGCGGTGAGCATGACGATACTATTATATGTGTTGCATGAACATAGCTATGACCGGTGGCAGGCCAACTCGGGGCGGATCTTTACCACCTGGGGCACTTTTCATTTTGGCAATTCGGAATATCATTCGGGGGCTGTGAGCTACCAAACGGGTCCCTTGCTGCAGAAGGAAGACGGGAATGTGGAAGCCTATGTGCGGACCTGGCGGGCGTACCGGCCGCCGGTGGTGAAGAATGCGGCAAAGCCGGGTGAGGTGATCGGTAACAACGGGTCCTTTCTCTTTGCGGACCCTGGCTTTTTTCAATTCTTTAGTTTCCGCCTGCTGAGCGGCAGCCCGGAGCAGGTGTTACGACGGCCCAACACGGTGGTGATCACGACGCGTGCGGCGAAGAAGTATTTTGGCAATACCGACCCTGTCGGGCAGGTGTTGTTGTATGACAAGGATACGAGGCTGGAGGTGACGGGTGTGGCGGCCGATCCGCCGTCGAATACCGATATCGATTTCGATTTTGTGGGTTCGCTGGCGGGGGCGGAGACCATGCCGTTGATGAAGGGACTATTGGACCCTGCGAGGGTGGACGGCGGTAATTTCTTTACGTATTTCCGGCTGAAGGATGCATCGGCGGCTGCGAATGTGGCGGGGACGATCAACCGGATGGTGGTGCAACCGGATTATGCCAAACAAAAGGATAGGTTCGAGCTGGTGCCTCTTGCCGCCGGGCATCTTTTTGGCAAGGAGCACGGGCTTGGCAGCTACCTCGATATCTTTCCTTTCGTAGCCGGACTGGTGCTGTTGCTGGCGCTGATAAATTATATGAGCCTGGCGACGGCGCGGTCGGCGCTGCGGGCCAAGGAAGTAGGGGTGCGGAAGGTGATGGGAGCGGGGAGGGGACGCATAGCGGCGCAGTATTATACCGAGTCGGCGGTGTTTGCGGTCTTGTCGTTTGGGCTGGGATTGGGTCTTTTTCTTTTGTTCCGGCCGGTTTTCCTGAATTTATTGCAGCTGAAAATTGACGGCGGTTTCCTGTTGACGCCGCTCGTGGTTGGTTGTTTTGCGGGGCTGCTGGTGTTTGTCATTTTGGTGAGTGGCAGTTATCCTTCGTTGGTGCTGTCGGCGTTCAAGCCGGTGGCCGTGTTGTATGGCAAGCTGAGCCGTTCGCGCGGCGCCGAGCGGGTGCGGAAGGGATTTATCGTCTTTCAATTCACCATATCGATGGCGCTGATCCTGTGCAGCGTCATCGTCGAAAAAGAGCTTTACCTTATCCGGCATACGGCGACCGGGGTCGATCGCGAGAACGTCGTGATGGTCCCGTTTGGAACCTCGCTTGGGCATTATGAGGCATTCAAGCGGGAAGTGCGGGGGATGACCGGCGTGCGCGAGGTAGCCACGGCGCATTACCCTTTGTATGGCGGATTCGAACTTTGGTCGGCCCAGGTCGAGGGGTCGGATAAGCAATTAATGCTGCGGACCCTGGATGTTGACAATGATCTTACCCATCTGTTGGGACTTGAATGGAAGACGAAGCCATCGGCATCCGGGGCGTTGTATGACGGCACGCATATCCTGCTGAACGAAAAGGCCGTGGCAGCCCTTGGGCTGCCCGGGGACGTCCTGGGACGAAAGGTGCAGCTCGGACCGCGTGAATATACTGTTGGGGGCGTGCTGAAGGATTTCAATTACCAGTCGCTGCAAAGCGAGATCGCGCCGCTGTGCCTGTTTGTGGGCCAGGATACGGCGCGGAAGTGGGGGACGACGGTAAGCGGGTGTATGTATGTCAAGGTGAATGCGCATATGAATCTGCCTACGCTGCTGGCCAATCTGCGGTCGGTGTATGAGCGATACGATCGGGACCGGGCGTTCGAATACAGCTTCCTGGATGAGGCGTTCGATAAGGTGTATAAAGCAGAGGACCGGTTGGCGGGGCTGTTCGGCGTTTTCACGGCGATCACAATTTTGATCGCCTGCCTGGGGCTCTTTGCGCTGGCGACCTTTGCCGCGCAGCAGCGGACCCGGGAGATCGGTATCCGCAAGGTGCTGGGCGCTTCGGTGAGTTCACTGGGTACCTTGCTGAGTGTGGACTTTCTGCGCCCCGTGGCGCTGGCCACGCTGATCGCTTCGCCGCTGGCGGCATGGCTGATGCATTGGTGGCTGAAGCAGTTTGCGTACCGGACTGTTATCTCCTGGTGGATCTACCCGGCGGCAGGGGCGATGTTGCTGGGGATCGCGCTGGCGACGGTGTTGTTCCGCAGCCTGCGGGCGGCGCGGGCCAATCCGGTGAAGAACCTCCGCGATCATTAACCCGTGCTTAATACCTTAATTTATGTTCCTCAATTATCTTCGGATGGCGGTCAGACAGATGCGTCACAACAAACTGTACAGCGTCATCAATATCTTTTGCCTGGCGGCGGGGATTACCGTAACCCTGACGATCGTCCTTTATGAATTGCATGAGTACAGTTATGATCGCTGGCATGCCCGTTCGAAGCGTATTTTTTTGATGGCCAGCGGGGAGAGCTTTGGGTCGCGGACCTTTTTCAATCAGCAGCTGACGATTGTCGCCGGGCCGGCGGCGAAAGAGGCGGATGCCTCGGTGCAGGCGATGACCCGGATGTATCCTGTATTCCAGGGTGTCGACCTGCAAAACAGGGCAAAGCCGGAACTGCGATTCCGGGAGACGCGCGAGATGTATTTTGTGGACAGCAATTTTTTTAGCTTTTTTAGTTTCCGGCTATTGCGGGGGAATCCTGCTACGGTGCTTTCGCGGCCTTTCACCGTGGTGGTGACCGAGAGCCAGGCGACCAAATATTTTGGTTCGGAGGACCCGATGGGCAAGACTTTGCTGATGGACGGCCGGTTTCCGCTGGAGGTGACCGGTGTGGCCGCCGATGTGCCCAGTAATAGTTCGATCCATTTCGGATTGCTGTCGGCGATCGGTACGATGTCCGGTGTGGAGAAATTTCAGGACTATCTGCATGACGAGGTGATCCAAAATGGGTCGTTTTCCACGTGGCTGCTGCTGCGCGATGCGCGGGATACGGCAAAAGTCGAACCGAGTCTGGCACGGATCGGACAGGCGCTGGAGGGAAGGGTGAAGGAACCGGTTGAAGACGGGCCTTTCAAGCAACTCCATCAATACCGGCTGTTTCCGATCAAGGGGCAGCATCTGCGATTTACCGGGGTGCATGGGCGGTACCTGGGGCCGCTGATGGGGGTGGCGGGGGTGATCCTGTTACTGGCCCTGGTGAACTATATGAGCCTCGCCACGGCAAGGGCCGCGGTGAGAGCCAAGGAAGTGGGTGTGCGTAAAATCCTGGGTGCGGGCAGGTTGACCCTTGCGGGGCAGTTCTATACCGAAAGCGCCCTCTTCGCCGTAGCAGCGTTTGTCGTTGGGGGAGTGTTGTTTCTTTGGCTGAAGGGATATTTCTATCGGCTGATGGGCGTCAGGATCGACCCAGGCTTTTTGACGGACCCGGTGGTGCTCGGGTTCTTTTCGGGTTTGTTCGTGCTGATCGTCCTCATTGCGGGCAGCTATCCTTCCCTGGTGCTGTCGCATTTCCGGCCGGTGACCGTGCTGTATGGTAAATTAAGCAGGAAGCTGGGTGGCGAACGGGTGAGGAAAGGGTTTATCGTATTGCAGTTCGCGATCTCGATGACGTTGGTGATCAGCAGCGCGGTGATCGGCCAGCAGCTCTATTTCATCCGTCATGCAGATACCGGTATCGACCGGGAGAATGTGGTCATGCTGCCTTTTGCCGCGACCATGGAACATTATGATGCCTATCGCCATGAGGTGGAGGCATTGCCGGCCGTGAAGGGGGTTGCCTCGTCGCATTTCGAGCTGTATGCCGACGGCGTCTTTATGCATATGGTGGATCAGCCGGGTAAGAATTCGCCGGCACAGGTCGATGGTGTCATAGTAGACAGCAATTTTATTTCGATGCTGGGGATGAAGTGGGCGGAGGCGCCGTTGGCCGGCAGTCATTGGACCGGTAAGAAAAATGTCCTGTTGAATGAAGCGGCCGTGGCCGATCTTGGACTCGATAAGCCGGCGATAGGGCGCCAGCTGCGGATCGACAAGGAGACGGTCACTGTCGCGGGGGTGTTGAAGAACTTCAATTACCTGTCCTTGCATGCGCCTATCAAGCCGTTTGCCGTGACGGTGACCGAGGATGCCGCCAAGGAGTGGGCTCAAGGGATCTACGGCTGTCTGTATGTAAAGATCGGCGCGCACGCCAATGTGCCGACCGTGATGGGGGCGATCAAAAAGATCTATGGCCGATATGATCTGCACACGCCTTTCCGATTCGACTTCCTCGATGAGGCGTTCGACAACAACTATAAGCAGGAGGATCAGCTGGCGGGGTTGATGAGCGTGTTTACCACTATCACCATTGTGATCGCCTGTCTGGGCTTGTTTGCGCTGGCGACGTTCGCGGCGGAGCAACGGGTGAAGGAGATCGGCATCCGCAAGGTGCTGGGGGCCTCGGCCGGGTCGATCTGCCTGTTGCTTTCCGGGGGCTTCCTGCGGCCGGTATTGCTTGCCGTGGTCATCTCCTGTCCCGTGGCGGCCTGGGTAATGCACGGGTGGCTGGCTGATTTCGCCTATAGGATCCCACTGTCGGGGTGGATCTTTATGATGGCGGCGATCGGCCTGATGGGGGTAGCTCTCGCGACGGTGATGTTCCGCAGCCTGGGGGCGGCTCGGGCCAATCCTGTCGACAACCTCCGGTTGCCTTAGGAGGGGCGGCTCCGGCGAGCTGTGGATTTTATTGCCCATTTCTCCGATGTTGTTTCCGGTAATCTGCCTTTAACGAATTTCGGCATTGTTCTTGGGAGCTGAAAGGTGTCGCACATCCAATTTATTCACCAATCAAATTACTACTATGAATGCGCAGAAAGTTATGATCAGCACTCTGGCGGCGCTTGCCGCAGGTGTGGCTGTCGGCATTTTAGTTGCCCCCGCAGAAGGAAAGGAAACACGCAGGAAGATCGCGGATACGGCCGATTCGTTGAAGCGAAAGCTGCGGAATCTGAGGGGGGTGACCATGGATGAGCTGGACGAGTTGAAAGAGATCTTCGAAAGGGAAACGGAAGGAATGAAAGAGGACGTCCGCAACCATGTGCTGGAGCTGATCAAGGCGGCTAAAGAAAGAGGAAATCATATTAAGGAGCAGGCGTTGTCCTGATTGCATATCTTTGTATAGACCGGGCCAGGTTTGGTCTGGTGGAGAGGAGCCCCGTAAGGCTTCACTGAGTTAGGAACCCCGTAAGGTTCTATTGAACTGGGAATCCCGTAAGATTCCAGAGGGTGGACCCAAGGTGTTTGGGCCCACCTTTATTTTTGGGGATAGGGGAGATTGGGTATTTTCCGATCCTACGTATCGTAGAAATACTAATTATAGGGAAAAACACCTATGAGTATTCCTTGAAATCTGTATTTTCGTGCTCAAATTCCCCTTTTTTCATGATCGAACTCCTAAACCAATCACTTTATGTGGTGAGCGGCACAGCTTGGTCAATCGCCTATATTTTCATCATTATCCGTGGGTTTCGGGACAGAACCTACGGGATGCCCTTCATTTCCCTCGCGTTCAATATCTCCTGGGAGTTTTGCTTTGCTACTATTTTCAATGATGGCAACCCGGTGCACCGGGTGGTGAATATGACCTGGTTCCTGTTGGATATCGGTATCCTGGTGACGTATCTGCGGTATGGGAAAAGGGACTGGCCGCAGCGGATCAGCACGAAATATTTCTATCCCTATTCATTCTTCGTCATGACGATGGCATTTGCCATTATTTATTTTGCCACCCGGGATCTGCATGACATCTATGGGGCAAATCTTGCATATATTATGAATCTGACGATGTCCGTCCTTTACATCAACATGATCAATACCCGCGGGAATCTGTCGGGGCAGTCGGCGGGGATCGCCGTTGCCAAATTGATCGGGACGCTGGCTCCGACGATCATGTTCTATATGTTGCGGTCGAAGTTCCTCACCTTTACCGGTGGGCTTATCGTCGTTTTCGATCTGATCTATCTGTTGCTGGTTCTCAATGCGGGGCGATTGGTCTGGCCATTTCGCCTTAAATTGCGATCCTAAACAGGAATTATGCCCATCGATCTTCGTTCGGATACCGTTACACGCCCGACGCCCCCCATGCTTGATGCCATGTTCAGCGCATCCGTGGGGGATGATGTTTTCGGGGAAGACCCTTCCATCAATTCACTCGAGGCTATGGCCGCCCGGCTTTTCGGGATGGAGGCGGCCCTTTACTGTCCGAGTGGCACTATGTCCAATCAGATAGCTATTAAATGTCATACGCAACCTGGCGACGAGGTGATCTGCGAGCAGAAGGCGCATATCTATGTCTATGAGGGTGGCGGGATCGCTTTTAATTCGGGTTCGCAGGTGCGGGCCCTTCCGAGTGACCTTGGACGGATAACGGCCGAGCAGGTATCCCTGGCGATGAACCCCGACGACGTACACCGGGCGCGTACCAGCCTCGTGGCGTTGGAAAACACCTGTAACCGGGGTGGGGGCAGCTGTTATGATTTTGAGGAGATCCGGCGGATCCGGCAGGTATGTACCGACAACCACCTGAAATTCCATCTCGATGGGGCGCGGCTGTTCAATGCGCTGGTGGCGACGGGCCGGACGGCCAGTGAATTCGGCGCCGTTTTCGACACTATTTCCGTGTGTTTGAACAAGGGATTGGGTTGTCCGATCGGCAGTATCTTATTGGGACCTGCTACCTTTATCAAGCAGGCGCGCCGCGTGCGAAAGGTGTTTGGCGGCGGGATGCGGCAGGCCGGTTTTATGGCGGCCGCGGGGAGCTACGCGCTTGAGAACAATATCGAGCGACTGGCGGTGGATCATTCGCATGCGCGAACCATTGCCGCAGCTTTGGAGAAGAAAGACTTTGTCAACAGTATCCTACCTGTCGAGTCCAATATCATCATCTTTGAAATTGGGGGAGCGATGGATTGTGCAAGGAGCCTGGCGGCGGACCTTCGGGAGAAAGGTATCCTGACGATCGCCATCGCGGCCAACCAGGTCCGGATGGTGACCCACCTGGATATCAGCCCGTCGATGGTCGACGAGGTAGTGGGCGTGATCGAACAATTATAATTTTTGTATTGTTAGTTTTTACCAACGAAAAAAATAGTTTCCTTATGTTCCCGAAAGTATCACCGAAAGAGACAAAGGCCTGGCAGGAGCTGCAAAATCATTATGATAAGGAGATGAAGGGCGTGCACATGCGTCAGCTGTTTGCGGACGAGCCGGGGAGGTTCGAACATCATTCGCTCCGGCTGGATGACATCCTGTTCGACTATTCCAAGAACATTTTTAACGAGAAGACTTTGGAACTGTTGCGCCGGCTGGCGGTGGAGAGTAAGGTTTCCGAGGCCATCGAAGCGATGTTCACGGGAGAGAAGATCAATGAGACCGAGAACCGGAGCGTGTTGCATACAGCGTTGCGGAACTTTTCGGGGAAGCCGGTGCTTAGCGATGGGAAGGATGTGATGCCGGACGTGTTGCGGGTGCTGGCGCAGATGAAGGATTTTTGTGGCCGGATTCATAGCGGGGAATGGAAGGGATACACGGGCAAGAAGATAAAATACATTGTCAATATCGGGATCGGTGGAAGCGATCTTGGGCCGGTGATGGTCACGGAGGCGTTGCGGCCTTACTGGATCGAGGGGATGCAGGCGTATTTCGTAAGCAATGTCGATGCGACGCATATCGTGGAGACATTGAAGAAGGTGACGCCGGAGGAGACCTTGTTCCTGGTGGCTTCCAAGACCTTTACGACGCAGGAGACCATGACCAATGCCCATTCGGCGAGGGACTGGTTCCTGAAGGCGGCGAAGGACGAGAAATTCGTCGCGAAGCATTTTGCGGCGCTGTCGACGAACGCGAAGGAGGTGGCGAAGTTCGGGATCGACACCGCCAATATGTTCGAGTTTTGGGATTGGGTCGGCGGCCGGTATTCACTGTGGAGTGCGATCGGGTTGTCCATCGCGCTGACGGTCGGCTATGACCATTTCGAGCAGCTGCTCCGGGGGGCGCATCAGGCGGACGTTCATTTCCGGACGACGGCGTTCGAGAAGAATATCCCGGTGACGATGGCGCTGATGGGCCTGTGGTATACCGATTTCTTTGGGTCGCAGACGGAGGCCATCCTCCCTTATGACCAATATATGCACCGGTTTGCGGCCTATTTCCAGCAGGGCAATATGGAGAGCAACGGTAAGAGCGTGGACCGGAATGGTAAGCCTGTGGAATGGCGGACGGGTCCGGTGGTGTGGGGCGAGCCGGGGACGAACGGGCAGCATGCGTTCTACCAGCTGATCCACCAGGGGAGTATCCTGATACCCTGTGATTTCATCGCGCCGGCGATCTCTCATAATCCGCTTGGAGATCATCATAATAAGCTGTTGTCCAATTTCTTTGCACAGACGCAGGCCCTGATGAACGGAAAGACGGAGGAGGAATGCAAGGCGGAGGGTGTTCCCCCGGCGCTGATCCCTTATAAGAAGTTTGCGGGAAACCGGCCGACGAATTCGTTTTTGATCAAGGAGATCACTCCATTCACGCTTGGGGAGCTGATCGCCTTATATGAGCATAAGATCTTTGTGCAGGGGGTGATCTGGAATATCTTCACGTTTGACCAGTGGGGGGTTGAGTTGGGTAAGCAGCTGGCGGGGAAGATATTGCCGGAGCTGAAGGGGAATGAGCCGGTGTCGAATTATGATAGTTCGACGAACGGGTTGATCAATGCGTTTAAAAAGATGAGATAATTTTTGTGTAATCCGGCGGGGCCCTGCATCGGGGTGGAAAAGATGTATATGAAAATACTTTTTCTTTTCCTTCTTGTTGTGGGGCCTTTTTGTGTCTGGGGGCAGCGGTTGCTTCCTGCGCCGGGGGATGGGCTTCGCCTTCCGGGGGTTGTCGTTGGGGATAGTGCTTTGCAGCGGCGATTGTTTGTTAGCGGTGGGGCGGAGGTGCGGGTGATGCAGCCGGATCGGATGCCTTGCGTGGTGGCGGACCTGGCGTTGGTGGAGCGAATGCCGGTGGACCGGAGGGGGAGTGGGGATCGGATGCCTGTATACCGTGGGAGCGGGGATCGGGTGCTTGTGGATCGGATTCCTGGTAGGGTAAAGGGGTTGTTGGCGCCGCGGTGATAGTTTATTCCGCCAAAATTAGGAAAGCCCCGGTTCGGGGCTTTTTTGTTTGCAGTTACGGAAGGAGTCGAACCCTCCTGGAAGGTCATGCGGACCTCCGCCTCGCCGCTCGGCCACGTAACTCATGTAACCTGGGGCCAAGATAGGATGAATTTATTAGTCTACAAAATTGGTAGACTAATTTTTTCAACCGGGTGGCCGGGGAATTTTCCACATTTTTTAGGAAACTGTTATAAAATAAAAAGTTGATGGGTTCGTTTTGGGTTAACTTTGCCTGCATCTAAATGACAGGGCAGTAAACCATGAAAATCAACGACATCAGAAAGAAATTGAAATTTGAGAGAAAGAGTTCTTATACGACTTTGCGGATGGCATTTGTGGCGGGCGTCTGCGGGGTGATCGTGTTGACGGCCTGCAATAATGGCCGTTCGGATGCTGCGGGGAAGGCGGATTCCTCCCCGAAGGCTCCGGCAGGGAAGGCAGTGGCGGCGCAGGATACGGTTCCCGCGGCTGCGGAGCCGGCGGGTCCGATAGATACGGCCCTGTATAACCGGTTGCTGAAGCACCTGGCGAATCGCGATTCATCGGGGAAGTGGCCGGTCAAGACGGCCTATCCCAACGCGGGGGCGATATTGCCTTTCAAGCGGATCGTCGCCTACTATGGCAACCTTTACAGCAAACGGATGGGGGTTTTGGGTGAATATCCGCCCGATGAGATGCTCCGGATGCTCAAGGGAGAGGTAAAGAAGTGGCAGGCGGCCGACACGACGATCCCGGTGATCCCTGCCCTCCACTATATAGCCGTAACTGCGCAAGGCAGTGCCGGCAAGGATGGGAAATTCCGGGCGCGCATGCCTTTCAAGCATATCGATTCGATACTTCATATGGCGGCGAGGATCAATGCCCTCGTTTTCCTGGACATCCAGGTGGGCTTTTCGAATGTACAGTCGGAGGTTCCCTTGCTGGAAAAATATCTGAGCATGCCCAACGTCCATTTGGGAATCGATGCGGAATTCGCGATGAAACCCGGAATGCGGGTGGGCAAGAACGTGGGCACGTTCGATGCTGCGGATGTCAACTGGTGTTCGGAGTACCTGGCAAAATTGGTGAAAGCGCACAACCTGCCACCCAAGGTCTTTGTCGTGCATCGTTGGACGCAGAAAATGATCACCAATTACAAGGAGATCCGGACGCGTCCCGATGTGCAGATCGTTATGGATATGGATGGATGGGGTCCGCAGCAGTTAAAAATGGATACCTACAGGAATTACGAATGGGCCCAGCCGGTTCAATTCACCGGTTTCAAGCTGTTTTATAAGAACGACGTGAAAACGCTGGCGAAGGTGAAATTCGCGGCTACTACGATGATGACGCCCACACAGGTGCTGGCGTTGAAGCCCAGCCCGATCTATATACAGTATCAATAGACTGGTTTAACTTATCGGGGCCGTGGTCCTTATGGCAGAATATCGCCGTGAGAACCACGGCCTCTGTTTTTTTCAAAGTATGCGTCCAGAGAGAGTGGTCCACCGCCCTCGACCAGGAAAAAGATGACCAGCAGAAGGGTAAGGATGGCCAGGATCAATTCGGATTCAGGAGCGAATACGCCTCTTTGTGCGTTGAAGATGATGGCGCCGATGAGGATCGGGAGTTGAAGCAGGGCCATCGGCCGGGTCCAGAGCCCGATGATCAGCAGCGTACCCGTGAGAAGATTCGCCCAGGTGATGAGGATGGGCAGCCAGTGGGTCTGGTTCTCCGCCAGAGAAGCGCTGCCGTAGATCAGGCGGTCCAATAAGGTGGCGTTGTGCATAAAGGTAATGCCTTTGGCAAAAAGAAATAACCCGAGTCCTACGCGGACGATGACCAACCATCGCGGATGATGGGTGGTGCCCCAATCACGAATTTGTTGCAACGTAGTCATAGTAAATTATTTTTATACGAAGTTACTATATTACTATGGGTTGCAATAGCTATGCCCCTAAGAGAGCTTTTTAACCAGGTACTTAGGGGATTCTTCATAGCCCTGGCGCGCATAGAATTCGTGTGCCCGGATACGCCGGGTGTGGCAGTGGACGATGATCCGGTCGCAGCCCTTTTCCCTGGCGAGACGAGTGGCCTCTGCCTCCAGCCGGGCGCCAATGCCCTGACTGCGCGCATTTTCGTCGACTGCAAACGCTTTTATGGTAGCGACCGGGCCTTTCAGCGACGGATAGATGGAAAAGTCCATCGAGAGAAAGCCGGCGACGGTGGCGTTCTCTGCCCAAACCAGGAGCGTCTCACGGGGATCGGCCAGCATTTCCAGCAGATGTCGTTCGAGAAAGGCATCGGTTCCCGGGTAACCCAGCTGGGTAAGCAGCCGGGAGATGGCCGGGGTGTCGCCCGGCGTAGCGAGACGGATCATAGCTGTTATTTTGCGCCCAGCCAGCTTTTACGGAACTGCTGGATGGCCGGAGTTACGGTCTGGCCCGCCTGTTCGAAGGTGACGACCGAAACGGCGGGGTTCTCACCAACGGTAATGGTCCCTTTCTTTTCTTCCCCGCGGTGCAGGTAGCGGATGGCGACTGCCGCGCCGGGATGCAGCTTGCCCAGGACGCCGTTGAGATCGGCCAGGGTGCGGGTGTCCTGGTTGTCTATCGCGAGGATCTTGTCATCGATGTCGCAACCCGCCTCATATAGCGGAGTCCCCCGGAGCGTACCCGCTTCGATGATGAGGCCTTCCTTTTCGGAGAAGGTGCGGGGGGAGCCGCCGATCCAGGCTTTGCCGGCGTCGGTCTTCTTCAACAGGAAGCCTGCCGGCGCCAGCAGGGTATTGTAGTCGATGGGCTCGTGTCCATAGATATATTTTGTGAAGAATCCTTCTGCGAACTTTTTATCGCCGGTGAATGCAGCGAGCACTTCCTGGAGACCTGCGACATTATAGGGGATCTCGGGCTTGCCGAATTTCTTCCAGGCGGCGGTCATATACTCGTCGAGGGTCTTATTGAACTTTGCGCGCAGCTGGAGATCCAATGCGAGGGCGATGCTGCCCCCATAAGGATAGTACGAGCTGAAGATGTTGGGGAAGTTGGTCTTGTCGACCGCTACGCCGGCGTCGGTGAAGACGGCTTCCTCGCTGGCCTCGACGGGTGAGTAACCCTGGGCGCCGGGCGTATTCATTTTGGTGTTGATCAGGCCGGCGATGACGGTTTTGGCATAATCGGTGTCGCGGAGGAAGCCCGCGCGTGTGATTAGGAGTTCGCCGTAGTATTGGGTGAAGCCTTCGGCGAACCAGAGCTCGTAGCTCATGTCGCTTTTTTCGAAATTGAACGGTTCGAGGGTCCTGGGCCGGATGCGTTTCACATTCCAGCAATGAAAGAATTCATGGGCGAACACACCGAGGAGCCGGTCGTTGTCGCGAAAGACGGTGGGGATGCTGATCATTGTCGAGTTTCGGTGTTCCATACCGTCCCCGTGTACGTAAGGATTGATGCTGGCGAGGAAGGTGTAGGCGCCGTAATCATAGGCGGGCGTCTCGTTGAAGACAGCCTGTGCCTGGCGGACGATGCGTTGTACTTTCCCGCTGAAATTGGTGAAAGTGGTGTCATCGGCGCCGCCGTCGAGGGCGATCCGGAATTTATAGGTCTTGCCGTCGGGGTTCTTCACCTCCCATTGCCGGTAGTGGAGCGGGCCGAGTTTTGTCGGGCAGTCCATAAAATATTGAAAGTTGCGGGCGAGGAAGGTGAGGCTGTCACCTGTAGGTTGCATCTGGGTCGCGACGGTCCAATGCCATTCTGTGGGGACATTGAAGTGGATGGTGATGGGAACATTGTCTGCGCCCTTGAGCCACATGAAAGCGCCGGGCATATTCAGGTGAATTCCGGCGGGGTCGAGACCGACATAGGTGCCATCGGCATAATTGCCATAGAGGGTGTATTGCAAACGTACGTAGCCATTGTGGCGGGTAACCTCATAGACATCGCCGTCGACGCGTGTCAGGGTGAGGGGCTTGCCGCCGGCATCGAGGGCTTTGACGTCATAGACGTTCTTGCCGAACTCGTGGGTGGCATAACGGCCGGGGGAGGAGCGGCTCATGCGAAAGACGGCTGTGCGGGTGTTGAGGTCGCTTACGACCATTTCTATCCGGGCCTCATGATGGGCGAGGTTGGGAAAGGATACGATATAGCTGATGCGCTGGGAAAAAGCCTGCCTTCCTGCGAGGGCCAGGGCGAGGATTAGAACACTCTTTTTGAAGTCCATATAAGCAATTAATAATTAGTCGAATATAGACAATTTGGGGAAATGGGATTAAAATTAAATTACGACTTGTCGCGGGATTTGGGCGGCTGCGAATTTTAAGTATATTGGGTACCGTTATCCCATATGTAATCACCTTTAACCCTTTCGCGCATTATGAAAAGACTCTTTACTCTGTCGCTTGCCATGGTCATGGCCATTGGCTTCTGTTCTGCTTCCTCTTCTGTTGTGGTTGCTCCGGGCGCTAGCGCTGCGGCGCGGGAAATTGTTGCACCGGCGCCTTCGGTGGCTCCTGCGGTGACGGCGGCTGCGCCTGCGGGAACGGCGGCTGCTCCTGCGGCTTTGAAAGCTGCGGATATCAACATCCCGTTGGGCAAGACGGGAAAGACGGTGAATCTGCAAGAGCTGGCGACGATGAAGGTGAGCGATGTTGAAACGATGACGGGCAAGAAAATGGGCCTTTTAAGGCGGGTGGAGTTCAAGCTTGCCCAAAAGAAACTGCGCCGTTGGATCAATGCGGACGGGACGATCAACAACAAGAAGCTGGCGATGCTGGCCAGCAAGGATATGGATGGGGATACCGGTTTCCATATCGGGGGATTTGCACTTGGGTTTCTGCTGGGGTTGATCGGGGTGCTGATCGCCTACCTGATCAATGACGAGAAGAAGCACAACCGGGTAAAATGGGCGTGGATCGGCCTGGCGGTGATCGTTGTGATCGTTATTGCCGTAAGCGTGTAGTTAGCGGTCTGCTGAAAGATCCTGCGCCGTTGCTTTTGGCAGCGGCGTTTTTATTTCTGTTGGAGCTTTCGGATGACGATATAACCGAGGATGCAAAGGGCGATGATGAGGACGACGGCGATGAGGCCCCAGGGGTCTTCCCTGAGGCGTCGTTTGAGCCTGCGTTGTTTCTTTTTCCCGAGGGTCTTTTGCATCGCGGCGTTGAGCTCGTCGACATAGGATTGCATATCCTTTTTGTTACCGACCTGCTGGAGACCTTCGATGGCATCGTTGAGGAACTCGTTATCGGCCATGGACCGCTCCAGCTCATGCAGGGCCTCGCCGGAGAGCTTTCCGCTGAGGTAGTCCATCAACTGTTGGTTGTCGATGTCCTTGTTGCTGTTGGCTAATATGTTGAGCAAGTCCTTGTTCATCTGTTCGTGCCCTCCCGGGCCTTTTCGATCGCTATTTTGAGGTTTCGTTTACCGTTCTGGATATAGCTTTTTACCTGTAATAACGAAAAACCGGTGCTGCCGGCTATTTCCTGGTAGCTCTTTTTTTCCAGATAGAACAAAATTACACAGAGTTTTTGCTCTTTTCCCAATTCTTCCAGGGCCTGGGTCATCCATTGAAGCAGCTGTTCTTTCTCCCAGTGCCGGTTGTTACCGGGTTCTTCGTCCCAGGCGGCAAGGAGGGAGTCGGTGAGTTCGGTGGAGCGGCCGTGCTGGTCGCGCAGTCGCATCAGGCAGTGGTTCCGGGCGATGGTATAGATCCAGGATTTAAAGTATTCGACCCGGTATTTAGCCAGCTCGGTGATGACCTTTACGAAGATCTGCTGGACGCAGTCGCGGGCTTCTTCTTCGTTATGAAGGTATTTCATGCAGACCCCGAAAAGCAGGAGCGTATAGCGTTGAAGCAGGGATCCCAGCCATTCGTTGTTGTGGTCCTCATAGAAACGGCCCAAAAGCTCCTGGTCGGTCATATGGTGGAATGGGTCTTTTCTCACGATGTTAATGAGATGCGAAGATGCTGAAATTCCATAAATTTACGGCATGATCAGAGCAATTTGTTGCGTCCCTGTAAGCCCGCTTAGGGCAGAACCCTCTCACCGGACAGAAATGGTCAGTCAGCTCGTATTTGGCGAGTGTTGCGAAATTTTAGAGCAAGGTAAGGAATGGAGCCGGGTGCGTGTCCGTTATGATGAGTATGAAGGTTGGTGTACTTCCACGCATTTGACGGAGGTGGACGAAAAGGAGTTCGAGGGTGGGGCGGTTTCGCTGACGCCCGAGTGGGTCACGGCGTTGGAATACAATGGTCATCCGATGATGGTGCCGATGGGCAGTCATCTAACGGCGATGAAGAACGGCCGGGCGCAGTGGCGGAAGAACCAGGTACATTATAAGGGCAAGACCTGGGACCCGGGGGGTGCGGCGCTGGATGCGAAGGCGATCCGGCAGCTGACGTATAAATTCCTCAATATTCCCTATCTCTGGGGAGGAAAATCCGTTTTTGGGTTCGATTGCAGCGGGTTTGTGCAGACCGTTTATAAATTCCTCGGGGTGCCGGTGTTGCGGGATGCTTATCAGCAGGCGACGCAGGGGGAGGGGGTTGGTTTCCTGGAGGAGACGAAGACGGGGGATCTGGCTTTCTTTGACAATGAGGAGGGAAGGATCACGCATGTGGGCATCCTGTTGAATGCGCACGAGCTGATCCATGCGTCGGGCAAGGTGAGGATCGATAAGATCGATAATATGGGGATCGTGCGATCGGATGATGGGCAGCGGACGCATCAT
>Ga0157372_10003807_pt1 | contig 16204 bp, 15 predicted proteins | sample C55metaG_FD_115307 | JGI IMG/M metagenome (GOLD analysis project Ga0157372, IMG submission 115307) | Corn rhizosphere microbial communities from Kellogg Biological Station, Michigan, USA - C5-5 metaG | ecosystem: Host-associated > Plants > Roots > Rhizosphere > Soil | place: USA: Michigan... | reverse complement strand
GCGGAGATAAAGGCGTTGTGCGCTCGGTCAAAGTAGTTTAGGATGCCCTGGTGGAGGGTGAGGCCGGCCCGGAGGATGGTGGCGGCTACGGGCTGGTCTTTCAACACTTTACATATGGCGGTGCCAAGGGGTGTCTGCACTTCTTTTTCTTCGAAGGCGAGACCCTTGCTGATCTCGTAGGCAGCCACTTCCCCGATGCGTTCCAGGTTGCGGCGGAAGCGCATCCTGTCTTTTTGGATGTCTTCATCGCGGATCTCGCTGATCCAGTTGCATAAAAGGGAATACTCTTCGCTTAAGTTGACGACCATATGAAAAATTGGGTTTTGTCCCGTACTGGGATTTGGTTGGGCAAACCTACGCTAAAATTGGGAGAATTGGGCCGGGACATGATGGCCGGGAGCGGGTCTGCGAGTAGTCGGAGAACTGGACATGACGGGCCGGGCAAGCTGCCGGGGGCTGCTGCTGCCAGGGGAGCGGGCGGGGGATGTGCCAGGGGGTGCGCCAGGCGTCTGGGCTGATTGAAGAGGATGACCCGGGGGTTGAATGGAGAGAGGGATTGGCTGGCGTTTAGGAAGGAGGGGTGAAGGGTTTTGTAGAGAAAGAAACTTTTTATATTTTTGTAATGGAGGCTTTGCCGGGCAACTGGCATTGCCTTTTTCTTTTCTATACTATTGCGACGCTCCAGATCATATATTGTTTGTTTGGATTGATTTTCCTGAGAGTGCAGTAACGCATTGGCTTGATCAGTTCGAGATAATTATTCAATTCTTCGCGCGGATCTTTGTTTAATTTTCCTACCCTGAAATTCCAAGACATGATATAAGCGACAAAGTCAACGACCTGTATACCTGTGGTCAGATCACTATGTACAAAAAATGGTTCAGGGATGATCCTGCCGGCCCTTCGCCGGCCTTTGGATGTCATCTTAAAATATCTGTCCATTTGACCCAACAATAAATGACTTGCTGATTTATCCAGTTCATCAAAGACAACTATTCCTCTTGGTTCGGACTGCCTGTCTTCCAGAAAATAGTAAAATCTTTCAAATAGATAGATATAGTCTTTCCGTAACATGCCTTTGTCGGCAGGTATTGACCTCTCGTCATATATGATCGAGGCAAATATTTTGTATTTATATAGATGACACAATTCCAAAAGCTTTTTGACATAGTCAAGCTTTGCCTGAGCGAGAGCTGTAAGCTGCTGTTTTGTTACCCGGGCGCCGTCATTCAAAGCTTTTTTGGCCAGGGTGGCTCTGTCTTCAAGTGCGATGGGAGGCATCTGATCTGCCAGGCGAAACGTTTTCCTATTTAAAAACGTTCTTGCTTTTATCTCATTAGTTCCTTCGCTGTATTTTCTGCCAAAATAGTGTAGTTCCAGTAAATGTGCTTCCTTGATAAAACTCCACAGATATTTATCTTCAATAGCAATTCCGGCGAGCACTTCATAAGGGGAATCATGATGATCCTGGCCACTCTCATCGATAAATAGGAAAAAGGCCATAGAATGGTATTTCTGCAAAAATACTAAAAAATATAGTATAAATATACTAAATAAATTGGCTTTTTGAGCTCTACCTTTGCCGCCTTATGGTCTACAAAGTCATTGGTCTTATGAGCGGCAGCTCTTTGGATGGATTGGACATCGTCTATGTTCATTTGCAGGAAGGGGTCTCTTCTATAAAAGACAGTCCCCGCAAATGGGAGTTTTCCATATTACATGCTGCCTGCTATCCCTATTCAGGGGAGTGGAGGGACAGGCTGGCTGGAGCGCGGGAGCTGCCAGCGGGTGAGTACTTGCTGCTGCATACGGCCTATGGGCAGTATCTGGGTGAGCAGGTGCAGCGCTTTATAGAAGAGCATCAGCTCCATTACCAGGTGCAGCTGATAGCCAGCCATGGGCACACCACTTTCCATTCGCCGGAACATAAGATGACGGCGCAGCTGGGTGATGGGGCGGCGTTGGCCGCCCGGACGGGGATCAATGTGGTGAGTGACCTGCGGGCGATGGATGTGGCGCTGGGGGGACAGGGTGCGCCGATAGTGCCGGTGGGGGAAAAGCTGCTGTTGCAGGACTACGCCTTCTTTCTGAATCTGGGTGGTATTGCGAATGTCTCGGCGCATGGAGGGGGCGGGGGTTTTGTGGCTTTCGATGTATGTCCGGCTAACAGAGTGCTGAATATCCTGGCGGGACTGGCGGGAAAGGAATATGATGCCAATGGCGCGCTGGCGGCGGACGGAAAGGTGGATGAGCAGCTGCTGGAGAGATTGAATGCATTGTCCTATTACAGTAAACCATATCCGAAGTCGCTGGCCAATGAGTTTGGGACGGAGACGGTGCTGCCGGTGATACGAGGGGTGATGGGTGACCCGGGCGCCGGTCGCGGTGACAAGGACGGGCTTTCGGTAGAAGACGCGTTGTGCACTTATGTGGAGCACATTGTGGTTCAGATACGGAGGTCAGTAGAGAGGCTATTACCGGCCGATGGGCGGGGCGGGACGCATGCGAGTGAGGGCCTGGCGGTCGGAACACATTCGACGGCGGGCAGGATGCTGGTCACTGGCGGGGGAGCGCACAATGGTTTTTTGATTGGGCGGCTACGGGAATTGCTGGCGCCGCTGGGTATCGAGGTAGTAGTACCGGATGAACAGCTGGTGGATTATAAGGAAGCGCTGGTAATGGCCCTGATCGGGGTATTGCGCTGGCGCGAAGAAAATAATGTTTTTGCATCTGTCACGGGTGCGTCGCGGGATAGTATTGGCGGGGCGGTATGGATCGGGCAGGAATAACTCTGCATTTTTCCTGCAGTTAGCTGTATGTGATAGTAAATACTGTCAAAAGTTACATTTTCAAATTTGGTGAAGGAACTTTCAACTTTGTAATTTGAAGTTCAATGGTAAAATGGACGCGGATATTTGAAAGTTTTTTCTTCACACTCAAAAATGAAAGTTTATGAAAAGGAAAGTTTTAGGGCTTTTGGTAGTTGCCCTGGCAGTGAGTTTATCTGCGTACACCAGCCGTCCGGAAAATGGTAAAGCCAGCTATTACTGGTTTCCTTTAAGTGCCACGGGGAGTCCACAACCAGTAAATACGCTGGTATTTCAACAATCTGATCCATATAACTGCGCCAACTGGGCGCCGGGTAGTTATTGTGCAGGTGGATACACTTCCTATACCTTTGTCGGGTCATCCTATTACGCGGCTGGCACGGAAGTGTTGGTCCATTATAGTTTTTTCTTTTAAACAGGCATTATCGGATATTTTGCGGCATACCGGGATTGAAATCCAATACATATCCAGGTATGGGTAACGTCCACCGGGGATCGTTGGGTGGTAGTATATAAGTAATACCATTGATGGTTCGGCTGATAGATTGTTGCGTCTTTTTGTCCAAATTCAGTCTGCGCAGGTCTGTCCAACGCAAGCCCCTAAAGACAAGTTCTTTTTTTCTTTCAGCAAGTATCTGTTTTAGCGCATCATCGGCATCCGTGGCGGTATAGGGCGTAAAAGCTCCGTTGGCCCATCTGGTTTGCAGCAGATAATTCAGGTCGGCCATCGCCGCCGTGGTATTGCCGAGACGTGCTTCACACTCGCTGCGGTCTAAATAAACCTCATCGACAGCAAGCCCGGTGAAACAGTAACCAGCTTCATCAAAAGTTCCAAAATAGAAGTCGCCGAATTTAAAGTAAAGGTCCTTTCGCAAGTCGCCTGGCCTGTACGACGAATAGAGTCCGCCTTCTATATGTGAATGAAAAATAGCGGCAGGACCGCTGGGATAGTATGCAGCGCTAAATATCACTTCGGGGTTCCAGCGATAAAAGGAAAAGATCCTGTCGGGAGGGATCGTGTCAAAATGCATGAGGTCGGGCTGTTGTTGGATGGCAGAATCAGCATAAAGCAGTGCCTGACGGTACTTTCGCATACTCAGGTATGTCCTTGCAAGCATCGCATAGACAGCTGTGATGGAAGGTCTTGTCGGCCTCCAGTTATCGTCTTTGGGTGGCACATTTCTCGCTGCCCGGAGATCGCTAAGGATCTGGTCATAGGTTTGTTGTACTGTTGCCCTGACTATTTGTTGGTTCCTGCCTGGAGTCAAAGGTAACGGTATGCCCCAAGTGTTACGAGCAGTGGCGCTATCGTATGGAGGGGAAAAAACTTGAGACAGCGTATAGAATGCGAACCCCCTGTAAAGATGCGCGGAATTTTCGATGCCTTGCCACCTGGCTGCCTGACCTGTCTGAGAGATATTGGACAATGCCGAGAGGACGTTGTTGGCTGATGCCACTGTCCCATAGGGAAGATCCCAGTCGGGGAATTCATCACCGGTGTCGAACGTGCGTGACCATGTCATTGCCTGCTGATTTACGAGGCTGCAAGAGTCGAATTCCCCCATAGTGGGATTATATTCGTCGGCACTTATGATGGGCATGGAGGGGTATCCGTAATTACCATAGCCGTTCATCACCATGTCGTTGTCCAATACTGCCTGGCAAGCATCCAGGGTCGTGAGGCGCTGTTGCCTTTCATCGGGTGGGACGTCCGTCAGCTTCTTGCAGGATGCTGTCAGCAGGAATAACAGGAGGAAAGTATAAAGAGTATTGAGTTTTTGCATATAAAAAGTTGTTTAACGTTTAAAAAGAGATGCTGATCCCGCCAAACACACGGGCTTTTTCTTTTGGCATTTCCGGATAAAAGGCGTCGTAATGAAATTTGTTACCTATCCAAAGGGGCCCCAGATTGTTGACGCCTGCAAATACCTTCAGGTGCTGGTACTGATGTTTCTTACCCGGAAGTTGCCTTAGTTCATAGTTGAGTATAACGTCCTCCGCACGGATGTTATCGGCCCGGACGACCAGGGGTTCGGAATAGGCGGCGAGGAAGTCTCTAAATCTATTTCCTGAGTAGTCGATGGAAGGTATGAACGTATGCAGTTCGTCACCGGGCTTTTGCCAGGGCGCCCCATGAGGAGCATAGGTATTCCAATTGTTGAGCTGGTCAGTGCTGCTGAACGCGGGCATCCTGATGACATATCCGAGCCTGTAGCTGATGGTGCAGGAAAGGGAGAAGTCTTTTACCGTAAATGTATTGCGGAAGTAACCAAACACGCGGGGCAGGGAAGGGCCTTTATATACCATATTACCAAGGGTTGTATTGTTGACAATGGTATTCCAGTCTTTACTGCTCTGACCATTCCATAAGCCTTGTGGATCGCCTGTCTGTTTGTCCAGGCCTCGCCACGTATACGCATAAACGCCGGATATTGGCCTGGATAGTACGGGATTGGGAAGACTGGGATCGAGATATTCTTTTCCCATGCCAGCGGGAGCGGAATAATGGGTAAGGCGGGAGGATAGTGTACTTACTGTGAGGGTGGAGAGCCACTTCACCCGGCTGGAAAGGTTACGGCTGTTAAGGGTCAGGTCGACCCCCGAAGTCCACATACCGGCTGAGTTACCAAGGGCGTAAGGACGGCTGCCCGGATTCTGAATACCACCACGCGTCGGGTCGATAGGTGTCGGCGCCATGAGGCTGGAAGAGCGCTTGAAATAAGGTTCAAGCGTGCCCCATATTATTTGCTTCCTGGTAGCAAAATCCACCGCCATTGTATAAATCGTCACCTTCTCCCATCCAAGGTTTTCATTGGGAAGACTCAACGTATAGGCCGTCATGTAGGGTGTTCCTGTAATCCCTCCGTAAGCTGTGGATATCGTCATGTAGGCGGTGGACTGTCTCGAAATATTACCCAGGGTTCCGGCAGATGCCCGGAAGTCCAGCTGTTGAAGGAAACGCCATTTATAGAAAGGTTCGTTCGAAATGTGCCAGATGACGCTTAAAGCCCCCACGGGCGTCCATTTTTTATTTGTCGCTGCGCCCCACAAATTGGCAAAATCTTCACGAAAGGTCAGCGAGGCGGTGTATCGATCGAAATAGTTATATGTACTGGTAAGGAATCCACTGATGAATCTGTCTGCAGTTCGGTCGTGTCCGGCTTTTACTGGAATAGCGGAGAATTGGCCGGCCCCTCCCAGAGCGAGCGGATATAGGGTAGTATCATTAATGGCGGCCGGTGCAGCAGCATTGCCGATGCCATATTGAATACTCGTATCCCCTGTGGTGACGATATTACAGAATTCAACACCGCCAAACGTTGAGAGATAGTGTGTCCTGCTCCAAGCCTTTTTATAGGCAAGCTGCGCCCTTGCCTGGTTTGATATAATGGTCTGCCAACGGATGTTGGAAATGCCGCCGTAAGGAATAGGTGACCAATGCTGACCTGTTGCGGGATCGGTCTGCATGAACTGATCGACGATGTCATTGACATAGGAGCTATTCCCTGTATGAAAGTCGTTGACTCCCGCCTTTTGACGCTGGAACTGATATTTTATTTCGAAAGCAAATTCCGGATGGAATGTATAGAGCAAACCCAGGTTGGCAATATAGTTGGAAATACTTTGTCTATTGTATTCCTGATGCAGGCCAAGCAAGGGGTTCCATGTCGCGTCAAGGTAACCCTGTGAGACCAGATGTTGCATATAGTTTTGGCTGTAATCGCCGTAGAAGGGCGTCGGATTGCCCTGACTGTCTTTAAATCGGAAGTATGTCGGCAACCTATTGCCATTATGTGGACTGGAGTAATCGAATCCAGGATTGCCCAGGCTGTTATAATCAATATCTGCGTAGCTCGCGGAGGCCGATAAAGACAACTGTTTGTTGATCACATATGTCAGTTGCCCCCGGCCGGTGCGACGCTGCTGTGTCGAACCCGTCAGACCTAAGGTAGAACGAGTAAGCCCAAGAGATGCAAAATATGTCAGACGGGAGATCTTTCTGCTGATCTGTATAGTGTATTGCTGCTCGACACTTCGCTGGTAGAAATAGCGTTCAAGGTCACGTCGCACGTCGTAGTTTCGCATGGATGCGATGCGGTTGGCTGCTTCCTGGCGGGAAATAAGTCCCAAATCTGCATCATGTAGGATCGAAATCACGGGTGACAAAGCAGCGGTGTTGTTATTGGCGTGGAAATAGTTGTCGTAATATCCTCGCTGGTAGGCTTCTTCCTCCATATCAATCTGGCTTGCTGCTGGATATAGATGGTAGTTAAAGACGTCCGGCCTGCCCTGTATGCTGAAGGTATGGGTTGCGGTAATGGCGGCAGGGGCAGCTTTGGCTTTTTTAGTAGTGATAACGATGACGCCATTGCCCGCCCTGGCACCCCATATAGCTGCGGAAGCGGCGTCCTTGAGAATGGTCATCGATGCAATATCCTCGGGGTTAATGCTCCATATGTCGCCGGAAAAAACGAAGTTGTCAAGGATGATAAGCGGGCGATTTCCTGCATTGATGGAGCTATATCCCCTTATCAATATATTATTCACCACGTCATTACTGGTTGTCTTGCCATTGCGCATGAATTGTATACCTGAAGACTGATAGTCTATCCGATTTAGCAGGTTGGATTGGTAGGTCCGATCAGGGCTTGACAGGTTGATGACATCCGGGAAGCCTGCCAGGTTTTTTTTCCTACCTTCTATAATGCCATTGCTGGCTGGAGGTGTCACCGTTACTTTATCCAAATTGACGATCTTGTTCTTTAAACGAACTATTATCCCTTGTTTGTCCGTCACCCAGGCTCTCGCCGTATCCAGATTCACACAGGTGAAGACAAGTTTCGAGCCTGCGGCGACGCTGTCAAAGCGGAAATACCCATGAACGTCCGTGTGTGTGGTGATATTGGAGCCTTCGATCTGGACGTTGACATCCGGGATAAAAACAATGTCCGAATCCTGATTTGCACGCATGACGATGCCCCAAATGTGATACAGCATGTGTGGTGATGGGATTCCTGCGGATGCGGCACCCACCTCCCAGAACAGGATGCTTCTGCTGCTATCACTTTTCTCGCACCTCAAACCATGCTGCGCCAGATCTTTTCCGAGGAATTTATTTAGCGGATAATTGGAGAAGCGCCCGATTACTTTTTGGTCAAGGGTCATGCTATTGCCGCTGAAGTCACAGCGAATATGGAGCTGCTCTTCTATAGATTCGAATATTCTGCGTAGCGTGGGATTCTTTTCAGTAACGGTGAATCTTTGTCCTATGGCGTTGCCGCATATTATCAGGCATACCCATGACAGCGCAATAGCCTTGCCGGGGCCGTGACCCCAAAATTTTCTTTCCATGGTTTGTTTTTTAATGTTTGTTGAAATAGCCAGCATCCTCCCGTGAGGGCTGGCAAAGAAAACCTAGGAAAGGTTCAATGGAAAGTGAACTAAAGGAAGGCGTGGTTTAATGGATGCTTAAAGGCTAATGATTATTTTGTTACCCGTGAGCGAATATTTGAAGGTGGTTCCATGGCCTGAAACATAATCCAGGGCCTGGTCAATTGTCATGCTCCGGCTGAGCTCGCCTTTAAATACTTTTTGGCCCAGCGTAAGGGGTATGTCAAACTCTTTATTATACCAACGGGCCAATGTACGCAGCACCTGTGTGAGGCTGTCGCCGTCGGACCTGAGAATGCCATTTCTCCAGGCAATGACCGTCGCGGCGTTCACCGTCTTTTTGGGCTGCCAAATATTGGGGCCTGTTGTCAATTGTTCATTTTGGATCAGAAGTTCGGAATGATCTTTTGTGGAGACCTGTACTTTGCCATCGACGACGGTGGTATGGATACATGACTCATCCGCATAAGCCGAGATATTGAAGCTGGTACCCAGCACCAGGACATTCAGGGCCGCATCGCCCTCACCCACCTGTGCAATAAAAGGCTGCTCAGGATGTTTGGCTATTTCCATGTATGCCTCTCCTGCAATCTTTACTTTCCGCCTGGGGCCTGTAAAGGCGGATGGGAACCAGCATGACGAAACATTATTCAGCCAAACCCTTGTTCCATCAGGCAGCCGGATGGCAAATTGCCTGCCAGCCGGGACATTTAATATCGCGTCGGAAGCTTCGACGGCCCTGGTGGCAGCTGTCGTGATATTCAGCTCATTGCTGTTTATTTTGTTTATAACCATTCCAGACCTCTGCACGTTCCCTTTTCTGCTCATGCTGTCAAGGTCGATGTCTGTTCCATTCGGAAGTACAAGACTTACATGGCTCTTCACCCGCTGTTGAATGCCGGCAGCGAGACCTTTACTTCTATTGCCGTCGAAAGAACTGAATAAATATATAGAACCAATGATCACACCTGTGACAATGGCAGCCGCTGCAACCATACGTCCGGGGGACAATATAACTTTCCATCCACGCCGCCTGTCAGCGAGGCGGATTTCGAGTTTCGCCCGGGCTCCGACCAGACTAGCTTCCACATCAAATTGTTCCAGAGATGACAGATCTTGCCTAACAAGCTCATCATCATCCAGTCGTGCTATGACATCCCTTAGTGAAGGCCGTAGCAGGCAGTATTCTTCCAGCTCCTGTTTTTGGTCCGAAGTCAGCTTCTTTAAGCGAAGCAGGTGTAGCAGTGTTTCAATTCTTTCTTCGGAGATATCAAGCATTGCCGAAAAGATTTTTAGAATAATATCTGTGAAAATGTGATTTTGCACCCCGGAAGGGGAATTTTTTTTAGAGCTCGTCATCCAGGTCGTCCCTGAGCGAGCGCAGGCCTTTCGACCTTTCAGAACGAACGTGATTTTTTTCTATCCCATTCTCCTCTGCAATCTCCTGATCTTCTTTACCATGGAGGAAGGTATCCTGGATCACCTTCTGCTTCAATGGCGATAATTGATTCATCTTTTTAAGAACACTGTTATAAGTGATCTGGTCATCAGCCTGTAGCAGCTTTTTGTCGGGGGATGCGTCTATAGCAGTAACGCCCATGCCGAGGGATTTGTGTCTCTTAAGATGCTTCACATAGTCCGCATATTTTTTGTGTGCAATTCCGAGCAAATAGCTTTTTAGTTTCCGTGGTTTTTTAAATGCCTTTTTGCTTAGCCATAACGCTATAAAGCAGTCATGCATAATGTCTTCCCTATAAGGATCGTCTTTGAGCCTTGAGGTTAGAAATAAGAATACGTCTTTCCAGTATAGTTTGTAGATTGTTTCAAAGGCCTGCGGTTCACGCTTATTGAACGATGGCAGACTCCGGTGCTCTGCGTCATCAGACAGATCATCTGCTGGATTTGAAATCGTGTCCATTGCTTTGTGTTTGAGAAGGATAGCAAATATGTAACACCCTGACCTTGTAATGGTCTGGTTGTAGAGTAGAAAACTGTTAATGGTCAGTGCTCATCTGAGGGACCGTCATTAAAAGACGCATGCTGGAGAGAGACAAGAAGTAAAACAAGCTTACTTCTTTGGTCGAGGAATGCTTTTGCCGGGAAGTCGGGTCGCACAGTTACAAGGTTTAGGCAGCAAAGGTATAAGTATTTTTAAGAGACTAACAACTGTTTGTTTTGCTAAACCCTTTTTGTTACAAAATTTTTTCTTTCCGTCTTAAAATCCGCGTACCGGCAGCCCAGAAAATGGCATTGCTGAATATCTTTTTATATGCCGCATTGTCGAAGAGCATGGGAGAATGCCCCATGAATATATATACATTCCTTGCCCTCATCTTCGGGTTGCACCATATCACAGGATGGTCTCCCATCTTCACGGTCGTGTCGGGCCGGTAAGATCTCTCATCCACATTGGCCAGCACCTGTACGTTTGGTCTGGGACTCTTATCCCATGTATACCATTCTTCTTTTTCTATCACAAAAGAGTCCGGTACATTCTTCATCACAGGATGATCCTTATTTTCCACATGCACCACCGCACTGGCAAATCTGGCGATATAATCCTTCCATCGTATGCCTCCCATAAAACCGGAGAACCAGGGCCACATCGGGTATCCATCAAATTCACCTAACAACGTGGCATGGTGCATCCCGATCCAGCCTCCTCTTCCTTCTTCGATATATTTTTGGAAGGCAGCCATTGCCTCTGCCCGCCACGCATAGGGTGCGTAATCCAGCTGAATGATCAGTGCATAGGCTGACAGATATTTTTCTGTGATGCTGTCAGGACTTGTGATGTAATCTATCTTGAAATTGCTGTCTGCCGCCAGCTGGTCCAGCCATATTTTCCCCCGCTGGGAATATTCCAGATGATGACCGCCATTCTCATATAATGCCAGTACTCTGAATCGCGGTTTTGATGGGCCCTCCGGGCGGGAAAGTTGCGTACCCTCCTGACCCCGTCCAATATTTGCGGTGATCAGGAAGAAAAGGAAGAGCCGCATTCGTTGAAAAACTTGATGCATATCAATTAAATCCTTTGTTTTATCAAATATCGGCTTCATGGTCTGGAAAGACAAACTCGTAGATTTACGATACCTCACTTCGGCTAGTACCCAACGCTAGGTGTTTGTTCCTAACCCCCGGTAAGTTTACCGATCAACATTCTCAATACCTGTTTCAAATCTTTGGCAAGCGCTGGTCTGCGTCGGTATATTTGTTCTGTCATCGCGAATGACCCGTTGCTGATCCAAATATCCAAATCCAGAATCCGAAAAACCAGAATCCTAGAAATCCAAACCCTGAAAACCGAACCCTTACTGACCTGGCCCTTTTTAATCCAATCCTAAAACCGTCATCCAAACCTATGAAAACATCCGATATCCGTATTAAAACCTATGAACGCGTCCAATGTCCGTACCTTTTAATGTCCAATGTCCAACCGTACCCTAAACGTCCAATGTCCATTACGTACCCATGAAACTATCCAATGTCCGTGTATCTAAACCGTAAACTGTCGCAGACCCAGATCCATCCGTACCCAAGCCTATCCTGGCCTGTGCATTCTGTACCATGTGAACCACTGTAACCATCTCAAAAAGAAAAGACCCTAATACAGTGAACGCATTACCCGCCGTGACCCCGGCGGGTTTTTTGTTATTATGGACATAATTCCACCGACAAAATACATCCTTTCACCGCCCATTGGCCGAATGCTGCCTATTCCCCCTTGTAACTGCTGCCCTAACCCCCTAGTTTTGAAGAAAAAACATACGATGACGGACGAAAAGGAAAAATATCATGGCAGGACGGCGGGTCGGGTAGGGGCAGGTTTGTTTCTTCTGCTCATTGGAGGGTTGCTCCTGCTGGACCAGATGGGTTTCCCTCTGCCGGACTGGCTCTTCAACTGGCATATGCTTCTGATCGCGATAGGTCTTTTCCTGGGCATACGGCACGGATTCCGGGGCGGCGCCTGGCTGATCCTCATCCTTATAGGGAGTTTTTTCATGGTACAGGACTATTACCCCAAGATCCCTCTCCATCGCTTCATCTGGCCCTGCGTGCTCATTTTCGTGGGTCTGCTCATTATGCTCTCCCCCCGCCGGCGTCCACGCTGGGGACATGAATGGAGGGAAGAATTTGGCCCCCGCCGCCACTGGAAAGAGAGACGCTGGCGGGACAGGTATACCCAAACCTTCGCCTCCTCCAAAGAAGGGTATTCATCGGAAGATTATATAGACTCCACCGCCATTTTTGGCGGTGTGCATAAAAAGATAGTATCAAAGAACTTCAAAGGCGGGGACGTCACCAGCATCATGGGCGGCACCGAGCTGGACCTCACACAGGCCGACTTCACAGGTGTCATCCACCTCGACGTCACACAGGTGATGGGCGGCACCAAGATCATCGTACCCCCTCATTGGGAAGTCCGCTCGGAAGTGACGGCTATGTTCGCCGGCTTTGAAGACAAAAGACAGCAGCCCGCTGTCACCAATCCCGATAAAGTATTGATCCTGGACGGCACCTCCTTCTTCGGAGGTATAGAGCTCAGGAATTATTAAACCAAAAGCAATTCTCGCTATGAACTGGTATTTATCAAAGATCATTTACAGGATCATTTGTGGGGATGGAGATCATACCCCTCAATTTGACGAGCAGCTCCGGCTTATCAATGCCGTCGACGAAGAAGAGGCGTTCCGCAAGGCAATGACCATTGGTGAAAGGGAGCAGGACGGATTCTACAACCATGAGCAAAAGCTGGTACAGTGGAAGTTTATCAACGTGGCTGAGCTGTATAAGCTCAGCGGACTATTGGATGGGGCGGAAGTATACTCCCGTATACAGGAGACGGACGACCCTGACAGATACATTGAATTCACGAACAGGAAGGCCGCGCATATACAAGGTAGCGCCACGCATAAACTATTAGAGCTTTTGTAGCACCAAAGTAGCGCCACAGGCGCTACGCCCGAAGGGCAATAAGACAGCGTCCGTGTAAAGGCACGGACCTTCAGGTCCGAACTCCTAGCAAAAGTTTAAAAAAGTTTTTCTTGGCCAGATCACCGCTATCCATCGGAAAGTTCCTCCTCATCTTCATCAGCTGGTGGCTCATTTGGGCCTTCCTGCAGACCCTTCTGCTCATGGGGTTTGGACTCAGCCTTGGCATCGCCCTTTCCGACAGCATAGTAGCCAATACGCTGGTGGCCCTCTCCTGCGGATTTATCAGTAACAATCTGCAGTATTATCTTCCAAAAAAGGAACGTTACTGGTACATACTCTTCCTCAGCCTGGGACTTTCCATTCTCATAACGATTGCCTGCAAGGGGATCCTAGTGCCGCTGCTCGACGGTCCTCATGGCGATCCCCATTATGCCACCTTCTTTTCCAGATCCTGGGCGGTACGTTTTGATATTATTTTCCTGCAGGTGGGTTGTATGACCATCCTCAGCGTATTGTGGTATTCTTCGGAGGAAGAGCAGCGACAGATGCAACGCCGCAGCGATGCAGAACGGCTGGCGAAAGAGGCTGAGCTGTTCAAGCTACGCCAGCAGCTGGCTCCCCACTTCCTCTTCAATAGCCTCAATTCCATCAGCGCCCTTATTACCAGTCACCCTGAACAGGCCCGGAAGATGATCCAGCAGCTGTCCGACTTCCTCCGGGGCAATGTGAGAAAGGAAGAGCAGCAGTCCGTCCTGCTGGCTGAGGAGCTGCAATACCTGCAGCTCTACCTGGAGATAGAAAAAGTAAGGTTTGGGCATCGCCTCAGCACCGACATCCATCATGATGAAGCCAGCCTGAACATGACGCTGCCGCCCATGCTCCTGCAGCCTATCGTAGAGAACGCCATCAAATTCGGATTGTACGACACCACCGAGGCGGTCACCATTAGGATCGAGGCCCGTGCGGATAATAATTATGTAGTAATTTCGGTACAGAACCCTTTCGACCCCGAAACCTCCCGTCCCAAACAGGGTACGGGTTTTGGACTTAGCTCCATACAACGGCGTCTGTACCTGTTATTTGCCCGGGGGGACCTCTTTGAGACCCGGGTAGAAGGCCATCTGTTCACCACCATCGTAAAGATACCTCAAACAGCACACAACACTAACATATGATAAAAGCAATTATAATCGACGACGAGCCGCTGGCAAGAATGATCGTGCAGGAATATCTTCAATCCTATCCGGAGATCACGGTAGTACAGGAATGTGGCGACGGATTCGAAGGTATCAAGGCCATTCAGCAGCACCATCCCGACCTCATATTTTTGGATATACAGATGCCGAAGATCAATGGCTTCGAGATGCTGGAGCTGGTAGAAGAGCCGCCGGCCGTTATCTTCACCACCGCATTTGACGAATACGCTATCCGGGCATTCGAAAATCACGCCGTTGACTATCTGCTAAAGCCATTCAATAAGCAACGCTTTGATAAAGCCGTCCGCAAATGGCTGGATCAGTACACAGCCACGCAGGCCACTGCCAATGCACAGAGCGCCGTCACATCCTCTGAAGCCGGCTTGTCCCCTGGCGATACATCCGGAGAAAGTACTACAGTGTCCTCTGGTAATAAGACCCGCGAGCTGCTGGATACAGCCGCCCATTCACCTTCCCAGCAACAACGTGTCGTAGTCAAGACGGGCGGGAAGATCAAGATCATCCCCGTAGAGGACATCCACTATCTCGAGGCATCAGATGATTATGTAAAGATACACACGCACAATGGAGCTTTTCTTAAGAACAAGACGATGAATTACTTCGAGCAGGTGCTGGACCCGTCCCAATTCGTACGGACGCATCGCAGCTATATCCTCAACGTGCAGCAGGTCACCCGTATCGACCCCTATGAAAAGGACAGCCACCTCTGCATTCTTCAATCCGGCGCATCCGTCCCCGTAAGCAAGTCAGGGTATGTGAAGCTCAAGGCGGTGCTGGGTTTATGAAACCACCATCATGCACTGTCCTGCCCTGAGAGCAAACGAATTGGTACTCAATTGTAAAAATTATTCATTGCAAAAAATAAATAAATCCTAACAGCCGTTAGTTTTTCTATTAGAAAAACAAGTAGTTTTGTCTTGCAATAAAGTCATTTACTGCTATGACGAAAGACTACCCCAAAAAAATATTTCCTGACAAAAGGGGCAAATATTTTTTGCTGCTGGTCTCTCTTCAGCATGCGCCTTCTCCCGACGCTCCCAGTCATGTTTTGGTCAATAGGAACCAGGCTTCCTACGCTACCAATGTTGATTGACCATACCCTTGCCTGCACAAGGTGTTACTATTGAGCATTCCTTCCAAACAAAAACCATGGACACTTTACATCCAAAGGAGAATCTGTCCGATGACATTCTCATGCTGGTCAACCGGCGTGATCCAAAAGGTTGGGCATATCTATATGAGTTCCATCCCCAATTATCCGGCTTTGCAGCCTACAGGATAAAGAACAACATAGACAGTGAGGACATAGCCAGCGAGGCGATCAATAAAACATGGCTGCTGCCTGGTCCTTTTGACAGCAAGCAAGCCCTGAAGAGCTGCCTATATAGGATCACTGCCAACATGTGCTCCCAATACAGGAAAGAACGTGGATGGCCGGCTGAGTTGACCGACGAGCTCCCCGAATCCCCTGCCATCGATCCAGCCATTACAGCCAGGCGGGCAGCTAAAGCTCAGGAGATCATAGAAGCTATCAGAAAAAAGAAAGGGCTTGCCCGCGCCGTGGGAGAAAAGATCCTGATCGAAGGTCAAAAGAACAGGCAGGTCGCCAAAGACAACGATGTTTCGAATGAGCAGGTAGCTAGGAAGAAAAACAAGCTCATCGCCTGGATCAGGAAAAAATGGGGATCATAAAAAAATTTATAAGGCTAAGAGGGGGATAAAACGCATTTTTTAAGATATAAATATGTAAACCTTTTTGCAATGGACGGAATTCCGGACACGCTAACAGAAAGAAATAAAGAACTGATGTGTAAATATTGGACAGGGGAG
>Ga0157372_10003806_pt1 | contig 16206 bp, 11 predicted proteins | sample C55metaG_FD_115307 | JGI IMG/M metagenome (GOLD analysis project Ga0157372, IMG submission 115307) | Corn rhizosphere microbial communities from Kellogg Biological Station, Michigan, USA - C5-5 metaG | ecosystem: Host-associated > Plants > Roots > Rhizosphere > Soil | place: USA: Michigan... | reverse complement strand
TGCACCGTAGTCAGTGAGGTTCTTAACGATACCTTTAACTTCCATGCCTTCCTGCAGGTTTTCCAGCAGCTGATCGCGCTCTGCGCTGTTTTCGGATTCGATAACCGCACGACGTGAAACCACCACGTTGTTACGTTTCTGATCCAGCTTGATTACTTTGAATTCAAGCTCTTTGCCTTCCAGGTGCAGCGTGTCGCGTACTGGACGAACATCAACCAGGGAACCTGGCAGGAACGCACGAATACCGTTCAGCTCAACTGTGAAGCCACCTTTCACTTTGCCGTTGATAACACCGGTAACAGTTTCAGCATCTTCGTAAGCTTTTTCCAGCGTGATCCAGGCTTCATGACGCTTAGCTTTCTCACGGGACAGCAGGGTTTCACCGAAGCCGTCTTCCACTGCGTCCAGAGCAACGTCAACTTCGTCGCCTACCTGGATTTCCAGTTCGCCGGCTGCGTTCTTGAACTGCTCTGCAGGAATTGCAGATTCAGATTTCAGACCCGCATCAACCAGAACTACGTCTTTGTCGATAGAGACAACAACGCCACGAACGATGGAACCCGGGCGGGTTTCGATTGTTTTTAAGGATTCTTCAAATAGTTGAGCAAAAGATTCAGTCATATTGATAATCTTCAGGATTCTTCAATTTAACGTCCACCTGACATCCTGCCGGGTGGGGTTGTTTCACATGCCCTGTGATATCCATATCAAAGGGTTAAAAAAATCGGTTCTGCGATGCTACTGCGGCAGAGAAAGTTTTTCGCGCGCATAATTCAGAGCAGTTTCAATCACCTGCTCGATTGACATGCTGGTTGAATCCAGCACTAACGCGTCTTCTGCCGGTCTTAACGGTGCGATAGCACGGTTGCGATCGCGATCGTCACGCTCTTTTATCTCAGATAAAAGGCGTTCAAAGTTAACACTAAAGCCCTTCTCCTGCAACTGTAGCATACGGCGATGCGCACGCTCTTCAGGGCTGGCATCCAGAAAAATCTTTACCTGGGCGTCCGGAAAAACCACCGTACCCATATCTCTTCCGTCCGCAATAAGGCCTGGTGCTTCCCGGAATCCCCGCTGACGGCGCAGCAGCGCTTCACGTACGCGCGGGAAAGCGGCGACTTTCGAAGCCGTATTGCTGACATCCTGAGTGCGAATTTCGCTTGAGACGTTTTCGCCCTCAAGGATGACTTCCATCTCGCCATCGCTGGGCACAAAGCGAACATCCAGATGCGCCGCGATAGGGACCAGCGCCTCTTCAGAAGTCATGTCTACCTGATGGTGTAACGCGGCCAGCGCCAGCACGCGATAAATAGCGCCTGAATCCAACAGATGCCAGTTTAATGCCTCAGCCATTGCCTTGCACAAGGTCCCTTTACCGGCTCCGCCTGGACCATCAATGGTGATCACCTGGGCTATAGGCGTCATGTCGTTCTCCTGTTGGTGGAATGCCTGCTTAACCTGCTCAGGCAAATAACGACGCATATTATACGCTGCTCTACTGACGATCGTTACCCCTTAAGCGTAGACGGGCTGAAATTAATCGAGAGCCGCAAAAGGATTTCCCAGGAAACCAATGCCAGGAGCGTGAAGCAGATCGCAACCCGCTGCACAGCTATGCAGCGGGGGCGTTCGTTATGCCGGCTGGCTGAGACGTGCAAACTGCTCGAAATAATCCGGGAAGGTCTTGGCCGTGCATTTCGGATCGAGAATGGTCACTGGCGTAGCAGACAAGGCCACCAGCGAGAAGCACATCGCCATACGGTGATCGTTGTAGGTGCCGATTTCAGCATACTGAATAGTTTCAGGCGGCGTGATGCGAATATAGTCATGCCCTTCTTCGACTTCAGCACCAACTTTACGCAGCTCGGTCGCCATTGCCGCAAGACGATCGGTTTCTTTCACGCGCCAGTTGTAGATATTACGCATTACCGTAGTGCCTTTGGCAAACAGCGCCGCCGTGGCGATAGTCATCGCCGCGTCCGGAATATGGTTCATATCCAGATCGATAGCGTTCAGTTCGCCGCGCGTGCAGGCGATATAGTCGTCGCCCCATTCAATAACCGCGCCCATTTTTTCCAGCACGTCGGCAAAATGAATGTCGCCCTGCATACTTTTTCGACCGATACCGGTGACTTTAACCGTACCGCCTTTGACTGCGGCCGCTGCGAGGAAATAGGAGGCGGAAGAGGCATCGCCTTCCACCAAATAATCGCCTGGCGAGGTATAGTTCTGGTTGCCCCTGATACGAAATACAGCGTAATTATCGTTTTCTACCGTGACGCCAAAGGTCTGCATCAGGTTCAGGGTAATATCGATATAAGGTTTTGAAACCAGCTCGCCCTTAATAGCAATGGTCGTGTTTTGTGGAGCCAGCGGCGCGGTCATCAGCAGCGCGGTCAGGAACTGGCTGGAGACGCTACCGTCGACGGCCACTTCGCCCCCGCTGAAGCCGCCTTTGATATGCAGCGGCGGATAATCCGTCTGTTCAAGATAGTCGATCTGCGCGCCGCCCTGGCGCAACGCATCGACCAGATGACCAATCGGACGTTCTTTCATCCGCGGCTCTCCGGTCAGCACAATATCGTTAGAACCCAGGCAAAGCGCGGCGGCCAGCGGGCGCATCGCCGTCCCGGCATTGCCTAAAAAAAGCTCCAGCGGCTGCGTCGACTGCAGAGGGCCGCCCTGACCAGTCACTTCACACTCTGTGCGGTCTTCAGAAAGCGTAAAGCTTACGCCCAGCGCTTTTAGCGCGTTCAGCATATGACGCACGTCATCACTGTCCAGAAGGTTGGTCAGACGAGTAGTGCCTTTTGCCAGCGCAGCGAGCAGCAAAGCGCGATTTGAGACGCTTTTGGAACCAGGTAGGTTAACGGTACCTTCTACTCGCGCGACGGGTTGTAAAGTCAGGGATTCCTGCATGTGAGACTTCTTCTCCAGATAAAATGCAACAAAACCCCGCACCGGGCGAGGTTTTACTATCAAAACCGTACCGGCTAATTAACCGTGACGACGTTCAAAATCAGTCATAAATTCGGTTAGCGCTTTAACGCCTGCCAGCGGCATAGCATTGTAAATTGAAGCGCGCATTCCGCCTACGGCACGATGACCTTTTAACGCATGCAGGCCAGCCGCGAATGATTCTTCGAGGAAAACCTTATCCAACGCTGCATCAGCCAGCTGGAAAGGTACATTCATGCGCGAGCGATTAACGTGAGCCACATCGTTACGGTAAAAATCACTGTTATCAATGATACCGTAAAGCAGATCGGCTTTAGCCTGATTCCGCTTGTCCATTTCCGCTACGCCGCCCTGTTCTTTCAGCCATTTAAAGACCAGGCCGGAAAGATACCATGCAAAAGTCGGCGGCGTGTTAAACATGGAGTCGTTTTCGTTTAATACCGTGTAATCAAGGATTGACGGCAGCGCTTTCTGGGCTTTGCCCAGCAGATCTTCACGTACGACTACCAGCGTCAGACCAGCCGGTCCAATGTTCTTCTGCGCACCGGCATAAAGGACGCCATAGCGGTTAATATCCAACGGACGGGAAAGAATAGTGGAAGAGAGATCGGCCACAGCAATCTTATCGCCGAAGTCCGGCTCTTCATTAATAGCAACACCGTCAATGGTTTCGTTTGGACAATAGTGAACATAGGCTGCTTCATCTGAAAGCGCCCACTGGCTCATAGGCGTAATAGCGCGCAGCCCGTCAACGGTTGTTTTCACGTCGATGACGTTAGGCGTACAGTATTTTTCCGCCTCTTTAATCGCGCTGTGCGCCCAGTAGCCGCCGTCGGCATAGTCTGCCGTACTCTGGCTGCCCAACAGGTTCATCGGAACGGCAGCAAACTGCGCGCGCGCGCCGCCGTGACAGAATAATACTTTGTAATTTGAGGGGATTTTCAGCAGATCGCGAAAATCTTTTTCCGCTTCCACGGCCACCTGCGTAAATTCCTTGCTGCGGTGGCTGATCTCCATCACGGAAGTTCCTGAACCCTGCCAGTTGCAGAGTTCCTGTTCGGCACGACGTAGCACTTCTACCGGCAGCATTGCTGGACCGGAGCTAAAATTGAAAACCTGGCTCATTTCCCCTCACCACTTTCAGATCAATCGATTTCGAGTCTGCTACCGGTTTTATCATTGCCACCCTGGCGCTGCAATGTTTAATCGGGTCAGCCGACCAGTTATGCGGCCTGCGCCGCAACAGCTTGTAGCGTGAAATATAGTGACCACGATATTTTGTGAGGCGTCTTCCGGTTAGCTTTTTTTATGGCCGATCTGCGCAGGCAAAAATGCCACAATAGCCGGGTAAAACAGTTCGTCGGATAGCGAATGGTCGGGAAACCCCGTATCATGGCGCGTTTTCGGCACAACCCAAAAACGAGTGGGCACTATGACGCAAACTTATATTCCAGGCAAAGACGCCGCACTGGAAGATTCCATCGCACGCTTTCAGCAAAAATTACAGGATTTTGGCTTCCATATTGAAGAGGCCTCCTGGCTGAATCCGGTTCCTCATGTATGGTCGGTCCATATTCGCGACCGCGACTGCCCGCTCTGCTTCACCAACGGTAAAGGCGCCAGCAAAAAAGCGGCGCTGGCTTCGGCATTGGGTGAATATTTTGAGCGTCTGTCGACCAACTATTTCTTTGCTGATTTTTGGTTAGGTAACGCGATCGCCAACGGCGATTTCGTGCATTATCCTGACGAAAAATGGTTTCCGCTGCCGGATGACGACAGCCTGCCGGAAGGCATTCTTGATGCGCGACTGAAGGCGTTTTACGATCCTGAGCAGGCACTTAGCGCCAGCGATTTGATCGATCTGCAGTCCGGCAATGCCGCACGCGGCATCTGCGGCCTGCCGTTCACGCGTCAGTCCGATGGGCAAACGGTTTATATTCCGATGAACATCATCGGTAACCTCTACGTCTCTAACGGCATGTCGGCAGGCAACACGGCCAACGAAGCGCGCGTTCAGGGCCTTTCTGAAGTCTTCGAGCGCTATATCAAAAACCGCATTATCGCCGAATCTATCAGTCTGCCGGCCATCCCGCAGGAGGTGCTTAACCGCTATCCGGGCGTAGTGGAGTCCATTGCTAAACTGGAAGCTGAAGGCTTCCCAATCTTTGCTTACGACGCTTCACTGGGCGGCAACTATCCGGTTATTTGCGTGGTGCTCTTCAACCCGCAAAACGGTACCTGTTTTGCTTCATTCGGCGCGCATCCTGATTTTGGCGTGGCGCTGGAGCGTACCGTGACAGAACTGCTGCAGGGACGCGGGCTGAAAGATTTGGATGTCTTTACGCCGCCAACCTTTGATGATGAAGAAGTCGCCGAGCACGCTAATCTGGAAACGCACTTTATCGATTCCAGCGGTCTGATCTCCTGGGATATGTTCAAGGACGAGGCGGATTATCCTTTTGTCGACTGGAGCTTTGCCGGCACCACGCAGGAAGAATTCGCCACGCTGATGGCCATCTTTAAAGCGGAAGATAAAGAAGTCTATATTGCTGACTATCAGCATCTGGACGTGTATGCCTGCCGTATCATTGTGCCAGGCATGTCAGATATCTATCCTGCGGAAGATTTGCTGCTGGCTAATAACAGCATGGGCGCTTACCTGCGCGATACGCTGTTATCACTGCCCGACAGCCAGTGGGAAAAAGAGGATTACCTGGCGCTGATTGAACGCCTGGACGAAGACGGCCATGACGACTTTACCCGCGTACGCGAGCTGCTGGGCCTGGCAACAGGCAAAGACAACGGCTGGTACACGCTGCGTATCGGCGAGCTGAAAGCGATGCTGGCCCTGGCAGGCGGCGATATCGATCAGGCGCTGATCTGGACGGAATGGACTATGGAGTTTAATGCCTCCCTGTTTTCACCCGCCCGCGCCAACTACTATCGCTGTCTGCAAACGCTGCTGCTGTTGAGCCTTGAGGATGAACGCGATCCTGTGCAGTATCATACTGCTTTCGTACGTATGTATGGACAGGAAGCCGTAGACGCGGCATCTGCCGCCATTAGCGGTGAAGCGCCTTTCTACGGGTTGCAGAGCGTGGATGAAGAGCTGCTGGCCTTCCCGGCTCATCAGTCGCTGCTGGCTGCCTATGAAAAGCTGCAGCAGGCGAAACGCCGTTACTGGAAATAATATTTTTGGCCCGCTCGACAAAAGCGGGCCTTTTATCAGGGCCAGTTTTAACGCTAATTAATCCATTAACTTTTCTTAAGGTTAATAAAAAGTAGTTTATTTATTTCCAGGTATTAAAAAATTTATTTATTCGGGATCTATTTTATTGCAGTTGTTAACCAGAAAAGCAGATGCTATTTAAAAAATAATAGATAAATTAAAATAAATTTTAACTAATAAAATCAATAAATTAACCCACCTTACACGCCTTTTTTTTAACTCGTTCCGACAATGTCCGGCGTCAATATGATCCACATCAATTTCTCACCTATACTGCTTTGTTAGTATTTCGTTGTTGATAAACTTCAGGAGACGTTAGTGTGAAAGCTGGCAATCCGTTCGATTTACTTTTACCGTCTGAAATGGCTAAAGTCGCTGAGGAAGCCGGTGTCTATAAAGCTCAAAAGCACCCCTTCACCACGTTTTTTTTGGCGATTACCGCAGGCGTTTTTATTTCCATAGCGTTTGTTTTTTATATCACGGCCACAACAGGGACTGAAACTATCCCTTATGGCGTAGCGAAGCTTATTGGCGGCATCTGCTTTTCGCTGGGGCTGATGCTGGTCGTGGTCTGCGGTGCCGACCTTTTCACCTCGACCGTGTTAACCATGGTGGCTAAAGCCAGCGGACGGATTACCTGGGGTCAGCTGGCGCGCAACTGGCTCAATGTCTATATAGGGAATTTCTTCGGCGCGATGTTTTTTGTCGGGCTGATCTGGTTTGCCGGCCAGTATATGGTGGCAAATGGTGCATGGGGGTTAAATGTTCTGCAAACGGCTGACCATAAGATGCACCATACTTTTATTGAAGCTGTCTGCCTCGGCACCCTCGCTAACCTGATGGTTTGCATGGCGGTCTGGATGAGCTATTCCGGCCGCAGCCTGACGGACAAAATGCTGTCGATGGTGCTGCCCGTAGCGATGTTTGTCGCCAGTGGTTTTGAGCACAGTATCGCCAACATGTTCCTTATCCCCATGGCGATCGTTATTAAAGATTTCGCCGCACCGGAGTTCTGGCAGGCCACGGGAACCACGGCAGCACACTTTTCCAGTCTGACAGTAGGCAACTTCATTGTTGACAATCTTATCCCCGTGACGCTTGGCAACATTATTGGCGGTGGATTGCTGGTCGGCCTGACCTACTGGGTTATCTATTTGCGGGACGGCGATCATCACTGATTGCCGACAACAGGATTAAGCCCTGCTGTGCTGCAGCAGGAACGAAAGAACTTCATTGAAAAGGTGATCACATGAGCGAGCAAAATGTAAACCAGGCTGCTGCCTGGGCAGGCTTTGCAGAGGGCGAATGGCAGAACAGCATCAACGTCCGTGACTTCATTCAGAAAAACTATACGCCTTATGAAGGTGATGAATCCTTCCTGAGCGGCGCAACTGAAGCGACCACTAAGCTGTGGGATAAGGTAATGGAGGGCATCAAGCTCGAAAACCGCACCCACGCGCCGGTCGATTTCGATACCGATTTAGCCTCTACTATTACCTCCCATGACGCTGGCTATATTGACCGCAAACTGGAAACCATTGTCGGCTTACAGACTGAAGCGCCGCTGAAACGCGCGCTGATCCCTTTTGGCGGCATTAAAATGGTGGAAGGCTCCTGTAAAGTTTACGGACGCGAGCTGGACGCCGGCCTGAAAAAAGTCTTTACCGAGTACCGCAAAACGCATAACCAGGGCGTATTCGATGTTTATACGCCGGATATTCTGCGCTGCCGTAAGTCCGGCGTGCTTACCGGTTTGCCAGATGCCTACGGCCGCGGCCGCATCATTGGCGACTACCGTCGCGTTGCGCTTTACGGCATTGATGCGCTGATGAAAGATAAATTCGCCCAGTTTGCCTCGCTGCAAAGCGATCTTGAAAATGGCGTCAATCTTGAAGCGACAATCCGTCTGCGTGAAGAGATCGCCGACCAGCATCGCGCGCTGCAGCAGATTAAAGAAATGGCTGCCAAATACGGCTGTGATATTTCCGGCCCGGCCACAACGGCGCAGGAAGCCGTGCAGTGGACCTACTTTGGCTACCTGGCCGCCGTTAAATCGCAAAATGGCGCGGCAATGTCTTTTGGTCGCGTATCCACCTTCCTGGATATCTACATTGAACGCGATCTGCAGGCGGGCAAAATCACCGAGCAGGATGCACAGGAACTGATTGACCACCTGGTGATGAAGCTGCGTATGGTGCGCTTCCTGCGTACGCCTGAATACGATGAGCTGTTCTCCGGCGACCCAATCTGGGCAACGGAATCGCTGGCCGGTATGGGCGTTGACGGCCGTACGCTGGTAACCAAAAACAGCTTCCGCTTCCTGAATACCCTGTACACTATGGGTCCTTCGCCAGAGCCAAACATGACCATCCTGTGGTCTGAAAAGCTGCCGCTGAACTTCAAGAAATTTGCGGCCAAGGTTTCTATCGATACTTCATCCGTTCAGTACGAAAACGACGATCTGATGCGTCCTGACTTCAACAACGACGATTATGCTATCGCCTGTTGCGTCAGCCCGATGATCGTCGGCAAGCAGATGCAGTTCTTCGGTGCCCGCGCCAACCTCGCTAAAACCATGCTTTACGCTATCAACGGCGGCGTGGATGAAAAACTTAAAATGCAGGTAGGCCCAAAAGATCCGCCGATGATGGACGACGTGCTGGAATATGAAAAAGTGCTGGATCGCATGGATCACTTTATGGACTGGCTGGCGAAACAGTACGTTACCGCGCTGAACATCATTCACTATATGCATGACAAATATAGCTACGAAGCTTCTTTGATGGCGCTGCACGATCGCGATGTCTATCGCACCATGGCCTGCGGTATTGCCGGTCTGTCCGTCGCTGCCGATTCACTTTCCGCGATCAAATATGCCAAAGTTTCCCCTATTCGCGACGAAGATGGACTGGCCGTTGATTTCAAAATTGAAGGTGAATATCCGCAGTTCGGCAACAATGACTCACGCGTAGATGATATTGCCTGTGACCTTGTTGAACGCTTTATGAAGAAAATTCAGCAGCTGCAAACTTATCGCGATGCTGTCCCGACTCAGTCAGTGCTGACTATCACCTCTAACGTGGTATACGGTAAGAAAACCGGCAACACGCCAGACGGTCGCCGTGCCGGTGCACCTTTTGGCCCAGGCGCTAACCCAATGCACGGCCGCGATCAGAAAGGCGCTGTGGCTTCGCTTACCTCCGTTGCGAAGCTGCCATTTGCCTACGCTAAAGACGGCATCTCCTACACTTTCTCTATTGTGCCAAACGCGTTAGGTAAAGATGACGATGTACGTAAAGCCAACCTTGCCGGTCTGATGGATGGTTATTTCCATCATGAATCCAGCATTGAGGGCGGTCAGCACCTGAACGTTAACGTGATGAATCGCGAAATGCTGTTGGAAGCGATGGATAATCCTGAGAAATATCCTCAGCTGACCATTCGCGTTTCGGGTTATGCGGTGCGTTTTAACTCGCTGACCAAAGAGCAGCAGCAGGATGTGATTACCCGTACCTTTACGCAAACGATGTAAGCCTCAGGGCTCCGGTTCGCCGGAGCCCAGCCTGCTTTGCCAGCCCTCTTCTTCGCAGGCGGCTGGCAAAACAGACTTAACGCAGCTTCAGACTGCGCAGCCGCTACAAGCGGCATGACTATGGAGAATTCACCGCAATGTCAGTTAAAGGTCGTATCCACTCGTTCGAATCCTGCGGGACCGTTGATGGCCCCGGCATCCGCTTTATCACCTTTTTTCAGGGCTGCCTGATGCGCTGCCTCTACTGCCATAACCGGGATACCTGGGATACGCACGGCGGTAAAGAGGTTACGGTGGAAGAGCTGATGAAAGAAGTTGTCACCTATCGTCATTTTATGAACGCATCAGGCGGCGGCGTTACCGCTTCGGGCGGTGAAGCTATCCTGCAGGCTGAGTTTGTCCGCGACTGGTTTCGCGCCTGTCATGCAGAAGGCATTCATACCTGTCTGGATACCAACGGCTTTGTTCGCCGCTACGATCCGGTTATTGATGAACTGCTGGAAGTAACCGATCTGGTGATGCTGGATCTCAAGCAAATCAATGATGATGTTCACCAAATCCTCGTCGGCGTCTCTAACCATCGCACGCTGGATTTTGCCCGATATCTGGCCAAAAAGAATATCCGTACCTGGATACGCTATGTGGTCGTCCCCGGTTATTCTGATGATGATGACTCCGCACACAGGCTGGGCGAATTTACCCGCGACATGGGCAACGTCGAGAAAATAGAGCTGTTACCCTATCACGAGCTGGGTAAACACAAGTGGCTGGCAATGGGTGAGGAGTATAAGCTGGACGGCGTCCATCCTCCCAAAAAAGAGACGATGGAGCGGGTCAAACATATCCTCGAAGGATACGGGCATAAAGTGATGTATTAACGAGCGGAGACCCGCTCGTTATTTTACTTTTCGCCCATCAGGCATGTGCGATCGGCGTGGCATGACGATCGGCCTTGCGCAGCAGCATCATCAGATAAACCAACGCCACGCCCGCAATCATCACAAACAGTACACGGTCAGAATAGCTCTGCATCAACATTGAGGTCAGCGCCGGTCCTGCAAGGCTACCGGTGGTATAGCTCAGCAGCAGCGCCTGATTCATCGCCACCAGCTCATGATGCGCCACTTTTTCGCAGGCCCAGGACATCGCGACAGGGTAAAGCGTAAAGCCTGAACAACCCAGCACAAAGAGCGCGGGTGCCATAGCCGCATTGCTGAGCATCGCTACCGCGCCCAGGATGACGCCAAACACCAGCACGCGCAGCACCAGCAGCCGCCCATAGCGATCGGCCAGGCGCCCTACCGGCCACTGTCCGATAATGCCGGCGCTGACCAACAGCGCCATCCAGTAGCCGACGGCGGAGTCGTTCATTCCCTGATGGGAAAGATACAGCGGCATCAGGCCGTACAGCGATCCCAGCAGGATCCCGGAAATAATGCAGCCGTTGATCCCCAGGCGTGCGCTGCGTCGACGCAGCATAGACCACATGCGCCCGGCAGGAGCTTCTTCTCCCTCGCCGCTGGCGGTAATCCGGGTAAAAACCAGCGGCAGAATAGCCGCTACGATAAAACCGGTTACCCAGGGCAGAGTATGCAGCAGTTCCGTTGACACCTTGCTGACCAGCAGCTGACCAATCACCGTCGCCACATAATAGACAATCATATAGGCCGCCAGCAGCTGACCACGATTACGCAAGGTGCCGCTGCACAATAAGGCGCTTTCAACCACTACCCATATCAGAGCGCAGCCGATACCCGCGACGAAACGCCAGACGGACCATGCCCAGAAACCGTGTTCGAAGCCCAGCGCGGCCGTAGCCAGGGCAAACAGCGCGGTAGCAATGTAGTAAGCGCGATTAAAGCCCAGCCGCTTGATTAGCCAGCCAGCTATCAGGGTGCCGATCAGGTTTCCCGTAAAATAAGCGGAGCTGACCGTGCCGACCTGCCAGGTAGGCAGAGCCTCATGAGTAAGCCAGAGCGGCACCAGCGTGTTGAGCACGGCGATGGCGATAGTCAGCAGCAGCAGGCCGCAAAGCAGCACAATAACGGGACGGGACCAGGTAGACATAGTCAGAAATGACCAAAATAAAGGAAGATTTTGCGCGCATAATGCCACTGGCCGAATTATTGTCAACGGGGCGTTTTGGGGCACCGCACAATTTGCCGTGCGGTGATTTAAATTTTTTATCCGCAGCTCTGTAAGCACTGATTAAAAGGCAACCCATACCTGTTTAACCCTTTGATAATGAATAGCTAATAACGAAAACGGGTTTATTTATCGATGATATTTATTGCTGGATAGCCTGCATGGTTAAGGGCTGCTAAAACCGCAGGCAAAAAAAAACCTGTGGGTATGAACCACAGGTTTTTTAGCTGTCCCGAAGATTAGCCGATAAACTCAAGGCCTTTCATATAAGGACGCAGCGCTTCCGGCACCTGAATTCGGCCGTCTGCCTGCTGATAGTTTTCCAGAACGGCAACCAGGGTGCGGCCTACCGCCAGGCCAGAGCCATTGAGCGTGTGCACCAGACGCGGTTTTTTCTCCGTTTTGCTACGGCAGCGCGCCTGCATACGACGAGCCTGGAAATCGCCCATATTGGAACAGGAAGAGATTTCACGGTAGGTATCCTGCGCGGGCAGCCAAACTTCCAGATCGTAAGTTTTGCATGAACCGAAGCCCATATCGCCGGTGCACAGCAGCACCTTGCGGTAAGGCAGCTCCAGCAGCTGCAGCACCTTCTCCGCATGGCCTACCAGCTCTTCAAGCGCCTGCATGGAGTCTTCCGGCCGCGTGATCTGCACCATTTCAACCTTGTCGAACTGGTGCATGCGGATCAGCCCGCGCGTATCACGACCGTAGGCGCCAGCTTCAGAGCGGAAGCAAGGCGTATGCGCGGTCAGTTTCAACGGCAGCGACTCTTCTTCCAGAATTTCATCACGAACCAGGTTGGTCAGCGGCACTTCTGCGGTAGGGATCAGCGCATAATCGCTGGCCGAGGCTTCCTCATCCAGCGGACGAGTATGGAAAAGATCTTCGCCGAACTTCGGCAGCTGGCCCGTTCCGTAAAGCGTGGCGTGGTTAACCAGATAAGGGACGTAAGTTTCCAGATAGCCATGCTGTTCGGTATGCAGATCGAGCATGAACTGGCTGAGCGCACGATGCATCAGCGCAATTTGCCCTTTCATCACCACAAAGCGCGAACCGGTCAGTTTGGCAGCGGCGGCAAAATCCAGACCGGCGGCCATTTCGCCCAGCTCGACGTGGTCACGCACGGCAAAATCATATTTGCGCGGCTCGCCCCAGCGGCTGACTTCCTGATTCTCGCTGTCGTCTTTGCCCAGCGGCACTTCGTCAACGGGAATATTAGGGATCGCTAAAGCGACATCACGAATTTCGTTCTGTAACGCATCCAGTTCCGCTTTGGCCGCATCCAGGCGTTCGCCCAGCGCGTTCACTTCCTGACGTAACGGCTCGATATCTTCCCCACGCGCTTTGGCCTGCCCGATAGATTTGGATCGGGAGTTACGTTCAGCCTGCAGCGTTTCGGTTTCGACCTGCAGAACTTTGCGGCGCTCTTCCTGCGAGCGCAGCGTTTCAACGTCCAGCTTATAGCCCCGGCGTGCCAGTTTTTCAGCGACTGCGTCTGGCTCATTACGCAGCAGATTGGGATCGAGCATGCTTGTCCTGTGATCAGTAAAAAAAGTGGGCGCATTCGCCAGGCGAATGCATTGAATTCCTTGCTAACCTTACCGCAACGCCCGGATCAACGATAGCGTTTTGTCGGGCTATTTTGATCCTGTTCAGCAAGCCAGGCCAGCTTTTCGCCAATCTTTCCTTCCAGCCCGCGCGAGGTCGGCTGATAATAGCGCGTCTGCGCCATTTCCCCCGGGAAATAGTTCTCCCCCGCGGCGTAGGCGCCGGGTTCGTCATGCGCATAGCGGTATCCGGCGCCCAACCCCATCTCTTTCATCAGCTTTGTAGGCGCGTTACGCAGATGGTCAGGCACATCGTAATCTGGCCGATCGCGCGCGTCGCGCATCGCTGCCTTAAAGGCGGTATAAACGGCATTGCTTTTCGGCGCACAGGCAAGATAAACAATCGCCTGAGCAATAGCCCTTTCGCCTTCGGCCGGCCCTACACGCGTAAAGCAGTCCCAGGCGGAAATAGCCACCTGCATGCCACGCGGATCGGCGTTGCCCACGTCTTCGGAGGCGATAGCCAGCAGGCGACGGGCCACATAAAGCGGATCGCCGCCTGCCGTAATAATACGGGCATACCAGTAAAGCGCAGCATCGGGCGCAGAGCCGCGCACCGATTTGTGCAGGGCGGAGATCAGATCGTAAAAGCGATCGCCTTTATTATCGAACCTGGCGCTACGTTCACCGGAAACTTCGTTAAGCAGCTGCGGCGTTAGCAGACGCTCGCCTTTGTCGCTGACCTCGGCCATATCGGCCATCATTTCCAGGGTATTTAACGAGCGGCGAGCGTCGCCGTTGACCAGCTCCGCAATCATTCTGCGCGTAGCATCAGGCAGCACGATGTTTTGCTTGCCGTAGCCCCGCTCGCTGTCTTGCATCGCCTGATCCAGCACGCTTTCTATATCTTCAACGGTCAGAGACTTCAACAGGTAGACGCGCGCCCTGGAAAGCAGAGCGGAATTGAGCTCGAAAGAAGGGTTTTCCGTCGTAGCGCCAATAAAGGTAATAGTGCCGTCTTCAATATGCGGGAGAAAGGCGTCCTGCTGGCTTTTATTAAAGCGATGCACTTCATCGACAAACAGGATAGTGCGACGTCCGGCATTGCGGTTCTGCCGCGCACGCTCAATGGCCTCACGGATCTCTTTTACGCCTGAAGTGACGGCAGAAATGCGTTCGACATCCGCCTGACCGTAGCGACCAATGATTTCTGCCAGCGTGGTTTTGCCGGTACCTGGCGGCCCCCAAAGGATCATTGAGTGCAGGTGCCCTGCCTCAATGGCCCGCGGCAGCGGCTTCCCCGTCGCCAGCAGATGCTGCTGACCGATATATTCCGCCAGCGTGCGTGGCCGCATACGCGCGGCCAGAGGCTGAAACTCGTTATGAGAGAAATCCAGAGAGAGTGTGCTCACGCTGACCTCACTGACGTTGATCGTCCACCGTCACGCCCTTGGGCGGCGTAAAACGGAATTTGTCGGGGCTGACCGCAGTGTTCTGCTGGCTTTTCAGCGTATAGCTGCTGCGCTGCCCGTCCTGTTCAACGGCGCTGAACTGATTGATGGTGCCGCTGGCGGAGACGTTAATCGTAAACTGCTTCAGGTTGCCATCGGCTGATTTTGGCGTCAGCTCGAAGTTATCGCCAAGCTGTTTGATGTTGTACTGCTTCCAGTCGCTGCGCTGGTTGCGGGCAATCAGCATAAACGGCGTATTGCTGGTGGCGTCTTTCAGCCATGTCGCGCTGACCTGCTCGACAAAGGGATTATAGAACCACAGCGTTTTGCCATCCGAGATCAGGATGCTTTCGTCCGGCGCGGTCATATGCCAGTTGAAAAGATCGGGACGTTTAACCCACAGCTCGCCTTCGCCATCCTGCACGGACTGGCCGCTGCCATCGGTGACTTTTTGCTGGAAGCTGGCGTGAAAACTGGTGACTTTATCCAGACGCTGCTGCAGGTCGGAAGAAGCGTCCGCCAAAGCGCTGGCAGAGGCAAAAGTAGCAAGCAGACAGCATGTGATAGTGAGTTTTTTCATTTACGACATCCTTATTGAAACTTTTGTATCCCGATTAGCGGGCAGGCTTAACTGTAGCCAGGCAGCAAAGAAAGCAACAGGGGAATAAGCTGATTGCGATAGATCGGAGATGGGGACAAAGCGCTGAAATTCAACGGGTCGGCATAACCGACCCGCTGCTTTTGACAAAATATTACATCTCGTGCGGCGGTGGCGAAAGCACCTCGCGGTTGCCGTTATGGCCAGGCGGCGACACGATACTTTGCGCCTCCATCTGTTCAATGATACGGGCTGCACGGTTGTAACCGATACGGAACTGCCGCTGCACGCCGGAAATAGACGCACGACGCTTTTCTACCACGAAGGCGACCGCCTGGTCGAACAGCGGGTCGAGCTCTTCATCGCCATCCAGCCCCAGCGACGCGCTTTCGCTCTCTTCGCCAGCGGTAATGCTTTCGATATATTGCGGACGACCACGCGCCTTCCAGTCTTGTACCACGGCGTGGACTTCTTCATCCCGCACAAAGGCGCCATGTACGCGCACCGGCATTGAAGAGTTAGGTGGCATATAAAGCATATCGCCCATGCCCAACAGCGATTCCGCACCGCCCTGATCAAGAATGGTGCGCGAGTCGATCTTGCTGGAAACCGTGAACGCGATGCGGGTTGGGATGTTAGCCTTAATCAGGCCGGTGATCACATCCACCGACGGACGCTGCGTCGCCAGCACCAGGTGAATACCGGCGGCACGCGCTTTCTGCGCCAGACGCGCAATCAGCTCC
>Ga0157372_10003803_pt1 | contig 16209 bp, 9 predicted proteins | sample C55metaG_FD_115307 | JGI IMG/M metagenome (GOLD analysis project Ga0157372, IMG submission 115307) | Corn rhizosphere microbial communities from Kellogg Biological Station, Michigan, USA - C5-5 metaG | ecosystem: Host-associated > Plants > Roots > Rhizosphere > Soil | place: USA: Michigan... | reverse complement strand
CATCGCCCGACTTGATGTACTTCACTACGTTGACTCGTTCTGCGTATTGCTTCGGTCTCGCCATATTTTTCCTCGTGGCGGCGCCGAAGATAACGTTGGTTGTGGTTTCGGTCAAATATGGGAACTGAATGGAAGGGATTGAAGCAGTTGTCGCGATTTTATGGACAGGAAGCTGGACAGGAAGCGATCTAAGGGTATGAAAACAAAGAAAAGCGGTTAGGGGGCAGCGTTCTAACCAACTGAACTACGTCCCCACTCGCCAAATCAACGAGATCCGATTATGCGGCTCTACACGGATTGCATACCGTGCCAGATGGCGCTGGATTGCCCAACCGGGATCCAGGTTGTCACCACTCCGGACCCAACCGCAACAATGCGACCAACCGTTGTACTACAGAAATATCCTAACAGCTTCCGCTATAACGGGAAAGGCCCGCACTCCGCGGTCCGTTCACTTTGGCGCATCCGTGGATCTGGGAACAAGTTGAACTTTCAGATTGCGCTCTAATCCTTTCGTGACTCCGACTCCCCACAGTTTTGTAACCGGTCCCAGGACCAGGAATCGCATAGCGATGTGCGCGGAAACATGGTAGATTCTGAACTCTCACAAGATCCCGATGCGCCTCTTTTACGGGTGGTGGATTGTCCTTGCTGCATTCCTAAATCTGTTCTTCTCTGTGGGGATCATCTACTACGGATTCCCGGTCTTTTATCCATCAATGGTTAGTTCGTTGGGTTTTACGCGCGCCCAACTGACTCAAGGCTTCCTCGCGGGATTTGTCGGTGCAGGTCTCGTATTTGGGCTCTTGGCGGGCATCCTCATTGATTCGCTGGGATCCCGGCAGGTGATCCGAATCGGTATTTGGTGTGTCGGCCTGCCGCTCATTCTGATGGGAAGCATGACACACCTGTGGCAATATTACGTGCTCTGCATCGCAGAAGTGATTGGTTACGTGCTGACCGGACCTATTCCCAACCAGGTCTTAGTCTCCAACTGGTTCCATCTGAAACGTGGGCGAGCGATGGGCATCGCATATCTTGGCCTGGGAGTGGGCGGTGCCGTTTCCCCTCTTCTGATTAATGGATTGATACAGAGTTTCGGTTGGCGGAACGCTTTCAGAATTATTGGAGCAGTCATTCTCCTCGTACTCTTCCCCGTTGCGCAATGGATCACGCGCTCCAATCCGCACGACTTGGATCTTCATCCCGACGGGTTACCGCCCGCTGACGCTGCCAATGAACCTGCTTGGAGCGCACGAGAGCCGATGAGCGTCGCGCGAGCCATGCGCAGCCGCAACTTCTGGTTGATCGTTACAGGGTGCACATTCACCATCGGAGCAATCGGCGCGGTGACACAGCACCTGATTCTTTTTTTAACGGGTGAGGGATATTCCCTAAGCGGCGCTTCCCGTGTAGCGAGCGGATTGCTGGTCTCAAGCCTCGCTGGACGCGTGATCGTAGGTTATTTTGCGGATCGCTACAGCCGGAAGAACGTTATGGCTCTCTTCTATTTCGCGTTGGCGCTGGCTATTCCTCTGCTGTTCGCGGCCCCGCGGCATGGAGTGGTTTGGGGATTCGCGATCGTCTTTGGTTTTGCAATGGGCGCCGACTACATGCTAATTCCCCTGGTCACGGCGGATTGTTTTGGATTGGCGGCACTGGGCAAACTTCTGGCTGTAATTATCACGATATATTCTGTCGGGCAATGGTTCGCCCCGTGGCTAGCAGGAAAGATCTTCGATACGCGGCACAATTATGATCTTGCCTGGCTCATGATGTCGGCCGCTGCTGCTACAGGTGCTGCACTAATCTATGTAGTGTCGCCAGAGCGGCAAGCGCGTCCTCGCGGTGCTGGAAATCCAGCTAGTCCGCGTGATTAGGGAAAAAGATGAGCACGAGCGAAATAATCCGCCTCGGTGGTATGAAAGGCGTGGCGCGCTTCAAACAACATATCCGTGCTCTAGGCCTGAACATTCCTTGCGACGACGAACTATCCCTCGATCAGCACTCGCCTCTACGACAGATGCTGCTCAAAGAAAAACTAGCCATCGGCAACCGGATTGCCGTGCAGCCGATGGAAGGTTGGGATGGCTTAGCCGACGGGAACCCTTCCGAGCATACATTCCGCCGCTGGGAACGCTTTGGCCGCAGCGGAGGCAAGCTGATCTGGGGCGGTGAAGCGGTGGCTGTATCTCAGGAAGGACGGGCCAATCCCAATCAACTGCTGGCTGCTGAGCACACGGCTGCCGGGCTGAGCCAACTGCGGGCGGTGCTCGTTGACGAACATCGGCGCGTAACCGGATCAGATCATGGCCTTCTCCTCGGGCTGCAGTTAACTCATTCTGGCCGCTTCAGCCGTCCCAATTCTTCTCAGAACGGTGAGCCCCGCATTTTGTACCATCACCCCATTCTCGATCACCGAATGAAATTGCCAGAAGACCATCCCGTCCTCAGTGACGGAGAAATCGGATCGATTGTGGAGGACTTTCACCGTGCTGCCCTTTTGGCGTGGAAGTTGGGATTTGATTTCGTGGATGTCAAACATTGTCACGGATACCTGGGCCACGAATTCCTGAGTGCACACACTCGCGAGGGCCCCTATGGCGGGAGCTTCGAGAACCGCACACGCTTCCTGCGGGAGGTTGTGGAAGGAATCCGCTCCGTCGCCCCGGGTCTTGGCATCGGAGTACGCTTTTCGGCCTTTGATACGGTGCCCTTTCGGGCAAACCCAGCGCACACTCCAAACGGCAAACCGCAACCAGGAATTCCTGAGATTCCTGCGAACCTGATCCCGTACCGCTGGGGATTCGGCCTTGACCCCCTCCATCCTACGGAGTGGAATCTTTCAGAGCCGATTCTGTTTTTATCGCTGCTCGAGAAGATGAATATAACACTGGTGAACGTCACCGCTGGCAGCCCTTACTACAGCCCGCACATTCAACGGCCAGCGCTCTTTCCGCCATCGGATGGGTACCAGCCTCCACAGGATCCGCTGATCGATGTAGCTCGGCAGATGGAAATGACGCGCTTTCTGAAGCAGCGTTTCCCTAATTTGATCTTCGTGGGATCGGCTTATACCTATCTGCAGGATTTCCTTCCCTACGTGGCGCAGGCCGGCGTTCGTGAGGGCTGGGTTGACATGGTCGGACTAGGCCGAATGGTCTTGACCTATCCGGAACTGCTTTGGGACGCTTCGGGTGGCCAGGCAATCCAGCATAAGCGAATCTGCCGAACCTTCAGTGATTGCACGACAGCGCCGCGCAACGGTCTTCCATCGGGATGCTATCCGCTCGACGATTACTACAAAGATTCGGATTTTGGTCAGCGTCTCAAGCTCCTGAAGAAGCACTGACTCTGCGAGCTTGGTTGAATGGGAAATTTTAAAATGGCAAAGCCGCCCATCGATATCAAACGCATCGACTCGCGACGCCAGTTTGGCCGGAAGGTTCAAGGAATCGCGGCCGCTCTGCTCCCTTTTCAATCGAATGGGCGAATTGCTGTCGAAGCATTTCAACGGCATGTGGCAGCGACGCACGCGGCCGGCCTGATCAATGCCGTCAATATGGATACGGGGTATGTGAATTATCTTTCGGAAACTCAAAAGAACAACGTGCTTGAATGGACCCGCGCGGCTTTAGGGAAAAACGTCCCATTCGTGGCGGGAGCATACATTGAGAATCTCGAGGGCGATGTCGCTACTCTGTATCGACGCCAGTTGGATTCGATCGTAGCCATGGGTGGAATTCCCATTTTGTTCCAGACCGCGCGCCTGAAAGCGAGTTCGGACAGGGAGTTGGCAGCTACTTACCAGGCCGTATGCCGCGGATATCAGAATGTGCTCGCCTTTGAGCTCGGCGCCATGTTTGCTGCCAACGGCAAGATTTTTGATTCCAAGACGATAGTGCGGTTGATGGATATTCCCGAGATTAGCGGAATGAAGCACTCTTCTCTCGATCGCCTCGTTGAACTGGAACGGCTCGCCCTACGCGATCGGCATCGTCCGGACTTCCGGATCTTCACCGGCAACGACCTGGGCATAAACATGATCGAGTACGGATCTGACTATCTGCTGGGACTTGCTACATTTGCGCCAGAACAATTTGCCGAGCGCGATCGCTTATGGCAAACCGGTAACCCCGCCTACTACGCACTCAGTGATGCTTTGCAGTATCTGGGCGACGTTGCCTTCCGCCATCCTGTTCCCGCATACAAACATTCGGCCGCTCTGTTCCTGCACCTCTGCGGTCGCATTCCCACGGCGAAGACGCATCCCAAAAGCCCTAAGCGACCCGCGGGTGAGATCAGATGGCTGCAGGACTGCGCGTGGCGTCTTGCTGATACCAAGCGGAATAGGAATCGAGCGATCAGGGATGCAACGAACGATGCCCAACAACCGCGCGGCCCGTCCTTATAGCCCAACGATGCGCAGACGGAGATTCCCGGAGAGATTTTTCTCCCAGCGCAGAATGCCGTGCGTGTTCGTCCGCAGACGAACAAGTTCCTTCTCGACTCCCGGCAGTGCCGCCGTTGCTGACGAGGGAACGTTCGGTCCGTAGAGGCGCAACTCGTACACCGAGTTGGGCTGCAGGCTGGATAATGTCAACGACGTGCACGTTAACTCGGGCAGTGAGACTTCCCCGCCCCGGCTCGCTGACTCTGACGTGGCGAATAACACGCACGGACCTTGCTCTGAAACGGCTCCCGCAAAATTAAGCCCTTCGATCACAGAGACTTTGCTTTTTCCCGTCGTCCCGAGATCCCCAATTTCCAGCAGGTGCAGGAAGAAGTCTTCTTCGGTGGGCACCGAGGGCGACACTTCAATCCGCCAGGCGCCAGGTACAACGTTCCGGCGGTTTGATGGTGAGATTTCGGAAAAATCCTTGCCCCAAAAAGTCTTCCACATGTGCGCCAGCTTTGGATCCTCTGGCAACGGCCCGCCTTTCGCAGGTTCAAGAGGCCAATTCTCGCCGCTGGCCCAGGGACCTCCATTGTCATTGCCCGGCGTGTAGAACTCATTTCCCGGGCCACCTCGCCGCGTGACGACCCGCTCCCGGGGGAGCAGCGAATGGACAAGGAGTTCCCCTCTATTTTCCCGGAACCTGAAGGTGTTCGCATTTCTAAATTCCTTTGCCTCCGCAGTCCCCTGCCCCAAATCCTGATCGATCGAGGGTTGATTCACTCCATGCAGTAGCCAGACCTTTCTGAAGGAAGGATTCGTACTGACCACGCAATCGAAAACGAAGAGCAGATTGTGCGCCGGGGCGTACAGGATTTCGCGAGTGAACTTCTTCATCTTGTCCTGTGAATATGCCTTGGTGGCATCGCCCAGCGCGTAATGATATTGACCGGGGACATAATCAATGAGGCGCATCGTACCCAGGTCCCAGAGGTCGCGCGTGCGCTCCCAATCCTTCGGACTGCGGATCGTGTTCCAGTAACGGGAGGAATTCATACGCTGCCCCCCATCGTTGGCCGCTGGCAGCAGATTCTCGGACCAGAAAAACTTTTCCGACGGGTCATACACCAGCACCGAGTTGTGCGCGACGCTTCGGCGGTAGTAATTCAGATAGTGCGGGCTCTCGCTGTCTGTGTAGTCGGCCCCGCTGTCGATCGCAAGATAGCCGCCGTGGTAGATGTTGATCTGATTCTGATCGAGGTGTTGGTGCTTGGCCAGGTAAGGCCCGCAATCGAATTCGATCCAGGTCGAATCCTTCGTCCAACCGTCACGGATGACGAGGTGTCCTACGCCGGGAAAGTACCGCTGCCTGGGAAGCTCGTTCTCGCTGGCTAGCGCCGGAGCTCGAGGCGCAACTTCGGGGTCGTTCCATAGGAACTCGAGCACGGGTAGGGTCCACTGCTTCGCGAAAAAGCCGCTGCTGCGGAGAAGCCACGCAGCATATGGATCCTTGAAGCGGTTCACGGCGTACCCGATGACTGACGTATCACGCGCGTCCAGGATCGGGTACTCATTATCGCCCTCGCGCGAGGGCGTGCCATCGGGAAGCAACTTGTAGAGATATGTATTTCCGATGTTTCGGAGCAATGAATAGTGGTGAGCCGGGTCGATGCCTGTCGTGGTGCGCTGCAATTCCGCCAGCAACGTCAGAGACGCCCACGTAATGCGCATGTAGTCCATCGACTCGTGATAGCTGCCTTCCGGAGTTGAAAACTCTGTGGTCTCGAGAACATTCGCAAAGCACTGCGTCACCTTCTCGAGCCAAGCCTCGCACCGGTTTGCGCATCCGGAGTAGCCTTCGAGCGCGGCCGCGACGAATGAGGGCAGGCAAAGGAAGCGGGCAGAGTAGTTTTGATAGGAGAATACGCTGGGATCGGCAAAATCTTCGCTGGCCAGCATTGTCGCTGCGCCATCCATCAACTCGGTCGCGATCCGATCCCGCAATGTCTGCTCGAACTCCGGATAATCAAAAAGCCAATCGAACGCCAAAGACCACCGCGCGTAGTCGATCCAGGAACGTGATGGTCGTACTCCTTTTGCTAGCCGATTCGTGCGCATGGCCTTCAGTGCTTTGTCAGCGAAACTCCTATCGCCGCTCAGTTGCCACGAGAGCGCCCATCCTTCCATGTCATCCGACGGCCGCATGCCGAGTTGATAACGAGTCTTCAGGAGCGCGAGGCCGGTGAAAGGATCGTTCTTACCGATAAGAAGACGAGGACGAGATGCAGGCGCGTTCGCGCTGCTCCGGAGTATGGTCATCCCGATCGTCGCTCCTACTGCCATCATGAAGTCTCGACGTCTCATTCCCTGCTCCCGCATAAGTAAACACAAGTATACGAAACAAACTCGACAGCGACGGATATTACAGCAGATGTTGTTATGGCGCCCAGCCACGCATAAGTACCTACTTTGCAATCGCTTACTACGGGCTGATTCAATCTACCCACACCCCTCCAGCACCTTTCGTTTGTTTTGCTCTGATTGAGTGTATAGAATGAGTCGGTGGAATATGGTGCAACAGGCGACGGATTTTAACACCTGGTAAGGAACCCACTATGGCGTCCGGTTCACGACTGTTAGCCGAGCAACGCAGGCGCAAGATACTTGAGTTCATCGAGCACAAGGGCCAGATCACCGTCCGTGAACTGGCGAGCCGGTTTTCCGTTTCCGCGGTGACGGCGCGCGGGGATCTTGATGCGCTCTGCACAGCAGGTCTGGCGATTCGTTCCCATGGAGGGGCAGTGCGGAAGCTGGAGACGGGTTCGGACGGCGGCACCTCATCCCGGGAGTCTCAAAAGTTCGCCGACGTGGCCCGGCTGGCCAAAGTCAGCCTGAATACCGTTTCGCGGGTAGCCCAAGGAAATTCCAAGCTCGCCCCATCAGTGCAAGCGTCCGTTCTCGCGGTGGCGCGAGACCTGGGCGTCAATTTGGCATCCGGCGCAGCAAATCGCACTATCATGTTTATCCTCGGCAATCGCGAAACCGTGAATGAATTCCAGTCGAAAGTCCTTCTGGGAGCCGAGGGATACTGTACCCGCAATGAGTGGGCGCTCCAATTCATTTCTTTTCGTTCCGATCTGAACGCGCCGCTGAGCAGCTTGAACCTTCCCGAAGTCCTGACGTCATCGAGCCGCCCGAGCGGGGTCATTTTAACTGGCACACATTCCGCCAACATTCTGGCCGCCCTCTCGGAAAAGAAGATCCCATTCTCACTGGTCGGTAACAATGTTGTCGGCGACTGGCAGCCAGAGCAGTACGACTGCGTCTTCACCGATGACGTGCGAGGGTCTGCCGAGATTACGCGCTATCTCATCGCGCAGGGACACAGGAACATCTGGTATATCGGAAACCAGCGGCTCCCTTGGTTTGCGCGCTGCGCTCGCGGATACCGGCAGGCCATGAAAGAAGCCGACCTCGAACCACGTTTCAGTGAGATCGGCTCAGAGGACCGCGAACTGGGATACTTAGCCGTCAAGGCTCTGCTGGCCTCGGGCGAGCGGCCTACGGCGCTTTTTGTCGGCACCGATCAGGCCGCCTCAGGCGTTTACCAGGCCCTGCAGGAGTCTGGAATCCGAATCCCTGATGACATCAGCGTTGCCGGCTTCAATGACACAATTGGTGAAGTCTTGCATCCGGGGCTGACGACTGTGCGCGAGTTTCCGAAAGAACTCGGCGTACATCTGGCTGAATTTGCCATCCGCAGAATCCAGGATCCGAATCTGCCTCCACAACAACTGATCATGCCGACAGAACTCATCCGAAGAGAAAGCGTGCGGCAGATTGCTCCGGGACATTCGTACGTATCCTCATTCGCGCTACAAGAACACACCTTGTGACAAGCCTGCGGCTTTTCAGTCGAACGATGAGCATTTTTTGGCAAGCATCATTCCGCGCTCTCTTTTTCTCTTTTCTCGTTACTGTTCCCGCGCTGACCCAGACGGCTCCGCCCGCGGATGCTTTTCGAGTCCTTGCACCACCTTCGAACGGTCCACAGATTACTCCTTATCTCAAGTACCAGACGGATATGGCGTGGCAGCAGGATGAGGAGAGAATCGCAGCGTGGCGCAGCATTCGAACGGACGCTGATATGTTTCGCCTGCAGCGCGATCTGCGAGAGAAGCTGTTACAGATGATTGGCGGACTTCCCAAAACCAGGACTCCGTTGCGGGCGAAGATTACCGGCACGATTCCAATGAACGGCTTTCATATTAAGAAGGTGATTTTCGAAAGCCTTCCGGGATTGTATGTGACTGCTCTTCTCTACGTGCCGGATGATCGCGAGTCGGGCAAAACCAAAAAGTATCCTGCCTTTCTCGTACCTGCCGGACACGCCACTGACGGCAAGGACCATTATCAGTCGCTCTGCCAGCGCTTGGTGCTGCGCGGGTATGTTGTTCTGGCCTGGGACCCCGTAGGCCAAGGAGAGCGCAGCCAATTCTGGGATGCAAAAGCCGGCAAGAGCCGCTACAACCTGATCTGTGCTGAGCATGCCGTGCTCGGCAACCTCGCATACCTCGTGGGCGCAAACCTGGCGCGCTGGGAAATCTGGGACGGATTGCGCGCCTTTGATTACCTGCTGACACTCCCCGAAGTTGACTCCAACCGCATCAACATCACCGGCACGAGCGGGGGCGGCTTCCAGGCCATACACATCGCTGCTCTCGAACCTCGCATCAAAGTCGCCGCGATCTCCTGCTACATCACTGCCCTGCCCATGCGCATTCACAACCGTATTTTCAAGGATCCCGACAGTGACCCGGAGCAGGATCTTTACGGAATGATTTCGAATGGCATGGATAATGCCGGATTGCTCGCGCTCATGTATCCGCGACCGGTATTCGTTGCCGCCGCCGTGCTCGATTTTTTTCCCATCGAGGGAGCGGAGAAAACATTCCGCGAAGTGCACCAGCTTTACGCCCGCTTCGGACATGGTGACCGCATCGCTATGACCGAGGGCTATCACGGCCACGAGTACTCCGATGCCAACCAGGAAGCGGCATTCGAGTTCATGGATCATTTCAATAAAATGCCTGCTGTGCGAACTCTCGCACCCGTTCAGCAACTCGAGGGGAAGCAGCTGCAATGCACCGCGACGGGGCAGGTGATGCTGGATACACAAGATGCAAAACCGCTGACCGACTTTATTCGGGACTACTACACCGAGCACCAAGTGCGTCCGGCGGAATCAATTCGGCAACTCTATCTCGGGAAAGGCTATCCGGGCATTCGTTCGTGGAAAGCAGTCCCTTTCGACAATGTGGCACCCGCTACCGGAACTATTGCATGGGAAAGTGCCGGCACCTCTACTTTCCGAGAAATAGCGATCGATCGATATGTCCTTCATCACAGCCACGATCTCCTGATGCCTCTGATCCACATTCACAACACGACGGGTCAAAGCAAGGGCTGGGTGCTGTGGTTCAGCAAAGAGGGCAAAGCTGTTGCAAGCGATTGGGCTGAGATCGCTAAGCAGCTCAATGCCGGATACGACCTCATCAGCTTTGATTTTCGCGGGCTCGGCGAAACGCGTATGCGTTACAAGGCAGTCTCTGAGGACGATCCGTCCCTCGCCCTCACGGACGAGTCGCAGGCGTACGCCAATCCACTTTCGAGTGTTCTGGCCGATTACGTATATAACTCATTGTTAACTGGTAGGCCTTATTTCCTGCAGATGATGGAGGATGCCGAGATCGCTGTCCGTTTCTCCAGAGAAAAACTGCACGCCGGCTCGTTCTCCATTGTCAGCGATCCGGACAGTGCTCTCCTGGGTTCCGCCATCGCCAGTACACTCTCCGGAGTGAATCCTGACCCGCATCCCGCGGGGGACATCATGAAGTGGTCGGAAGTGGTTTTACAGCGTCGCGAGCTATGGCCGATTCAGTACTTATTGCCGGGCGGCGCTTACATTCAGTGACGGAAGCGGCGGGGCGAGGACAATGCGCGCATATTCGGAGCGGGCCTCTCTCGGAGGTTCACAGGTCTGGCCGAATCACGTCGCCGTCGGGACTGCTGAAGTTAGCAGAGCCGCAGAATCCTTGTCGAGATAAATGGTGGCGTTCGGGTGCCGACGCAAAATCGACGCTGGCACCATTGGTGAAATTTCTCCCTCGAGTGAGTTCTTCACCGCTTGCGCCTTGCGCTCGTCGGGAACCACCACGATGATTTCCCTCGCGCGCATAATTTGTTTTACCGACATCGAAATCGCCTGCGTGGGAACCTCCGCAACACTCCCGAACCATCCCTCGTTCACTTGCTGCTGCCGACACGTGTCGTCGAGTTGGACTACGAGGTAGAGATCGTCGATGTCGAAATCTGCAGGTGGATCGTTAAATGCCAGGTGCCCATTCTCCCCAATTCCTACAAATGCGAGATCAATGGGTTCGCGCTGCAACTCCCTCCCAATTTCAGCGACCGAACGCCGAACATCTCCGTCTCCATTCAGGAAATGGTATCGGGTAATCCCTGTCTTGTTGATCAAACGCTCCAACAGATATTTCCTGAAGCTCGCCGGATGCGTGATGGGAACTCCAATATATTCGTCCAGGTGAAAGACTTCGACACAACTCCAATCAATATTGGGAGCAGCGGTCAACGCATCAAGAAATTCGAACTGAGAAGCTCCGGTAGCCGCAATAATTCGAGCGACTTTCCGCTGGCGTATCGCTCGCCGAAGCGAATTTGCCGCCTGCTCGGCCGCAGCTCGGCCCAAAGAATCCTTACCCGCAAGAATTTTGATCTGCAATTGAGACACCCTGTTTCCCTACCTTCCTGGCCCGAAACTACAGTGAGAAGTTCGCGTCAGATTCGCAGCACCCGCACCGCGTTCTCGTAATACACCTTGCTCAAGATGGAATCCGGCAAATTGATTCCATAAATCTTCCAACGGCCCTGCGGCGGAACCTTCGCCGGAGCGTAATCGAAATACTCGTCTTCGGTCTCCAAAAACCGGAAGTAAATTTCATACAGCTTGTCGTTAAAGACCTGCTGCGGATAATCGTCCCCGTGAGGAGTCGCGTCCGTACCGAAGAGGATCCTGTCCTGATATTTGTCGAAGAACCTGCGTGCCGTTCTTGGCTGCCGCCCGAGTTCACCAATCCGCGCTGCGATGTCGACGAACATGTTGGGGTAGCGCTCAAGATTGTCGGAAACGTTCTGCAGATCCTCGGCGAAGTTTCCGACGTGCAGCACAACGAACTGCGTCTTAGGATGCCGCCCCATCACACGATTGCGCGCCGCCAGCAGCTCTTCATTCGTGGGAAAGTCACCGCCGTAAAACGACCAATCGGGATGGTTGTTCAGCTCTTCGTAGCGCTCGTTGAAACGGTCCGTAGGAGTAAAGAACGCAATCGGGTCCGAAACGTGAATTGCTGCGGGGATATTGAGCTGCGCACACGCGTCCCACATCGAATCAAACCGTGCGTCGTCTATCTTCACGAGGGAACCGGAAGTGATGTTTTCCCGCAAGTAGAGTCCGAGTGTCTTCAGAATCTTCAGCCCGCGTGCGCCATCACGATGCGCCTGCTCGATCGCCTGGGCCTGCAGCTTGGGATAGTCTCGCTCTTTGAAGCGCGAGTACGAGGGTTCGGCAAAGGTATAGAACCTTCCGGGATAGGGGCGGTCATATCGCGCCACGGTCTCGGCGAGCCCCTTCTCGTATCCTCCAGTCAGGTTGACCATGGCACGGATATTTTTGCGTTCCATTACCGCCAGTAATTCTTGCGGGGTTCCCAGATACTGCCGCTCGGCGGCCAGTTCCACTCCCGCCTCCGACTTCGTCGATGCCGAAATGTGGGTGTGGATATCGATCAGCGGGAATTTAGCGCGATCAACATGCGATTCGCGCACATGCAGCATGCTCTTCGGCTCGTACTGAGAAAGCTCGAGCGGTTTGGGAGCAGGCGGCCTTTCCGTCTGCGCATTGGCGTTGGGCATGACCAGCCGTGAAGCTCCCGCGATCAAGCCTGCACCATAAAGCCATTGCCGACGATTCATGGAGACGTCCCGCTTCTTATCTCTCACATTCATTTCCCCGGCTCAAGCGCTGGCGTGACGATATCCACGGGCTTGTCCTGTCCGCGCACAGAACCGTGCCAGACGCTGCCACCGAATGTCGTCACGTAAATCTGGTCTCGGTCTTGCGGATCGGGAATCACGCGGTGAGCCCATTTGAAATTAAACCCTGGAACTCGCTTCCAATGCTCTCCTCTGTCCCCGGACCGCCACACGGAGGATTCGAATCCTGCGGCGTAAAGGATTTTCGCGTCGTTTGGATCGATGGTTACGTCGTATACGTGCTGGTCGCGATCTAATACCGAATGCCAGCTCTTGCCGCCGTTTTCGGAGAGGTAAATCCCTCCGCCCTCGCCATGCTCTCCCACTGCACGCGCCCACGCAGCAAGGTAAAGCCGCTGCGGAGACTCGGGATCAACAGCGAGACCATTGGGCTCGTTTACTCCGGACGGAAGTGCAACGCGCTCCCAATGTTCCGCGCCGTCGATTGAGCGATAAAGAGCGCCGTCACCCGCATTCCCGATGCTCCCGTCTTCCGAACGTCGCGCCAGAAGCACATAGAGAGTGCCGTCGGCGCCTCGGGCCAGTCGCCACGCGAATGGTTCGGACTGGCTGATTCCCTGGTTTTTCAGCTTCCAAGTGCGTCCGCCGTCCACACTCTTGTATACTCCGCGCCCAAACCCGGAAACGTAGAGAACGCGCGCATCCACGGGACTCGTGGGATCGAGCAGAATGTGCGTGGCGGCGGTCTCATCCATTCCACCATTCGATTTTGCCCAGGTCTTACCGCCGTCATCGCTGCGACAGACACCGCCTTTGTAACTGGAGACCGCAGTATGCCGCCACATCTTCGGACGCGGCAGGTCATGCGTACCGCTGTTCACACTCCACACCCGCCCCTTGACCTTGGGATCGAAGACCATCCAATACGTCGTGTTGGTCCAGGCGTCCGGGACACCCACCGTAGCGCTAGTCCAGGAAGTGCCAGCATCCTCGCTGCGGAACGCCCCAATATCCGTATACGTAATGAAGATGCGTTTGGAGTCGAATGGATCAAAATGCACGCCGTAATTCGTGGTCACATCAAGGCCGACTGTGCTCCAGCCCGCGTCGTCGATCTTGCGCGAATACACTCCGTCCCAGGTCGCGCCGCCATCGCTGGTGCGCATCGTACGGCCAAGGTCCGTTGCGTACGCAAGGTTCGGGTCCTCGTCGGCCACTGTGATATTCAGGGGATTCTCGCCCCAAGTGATGCCAAAGCGGTCTGTAATCCAGTCGTCGTGAACATTCGTCGCCGGACCGGAGGATTCTTTCCAAACCAACTGCCATTCGTCGCCAGCGTTCGTAGTTTTGCCAACGCCCATCCAGGTTTTCCCGTCGAGCCTGAGGTCGCTGTAAGAGAGGTACGCGGTATCCGGATGATGCAGGCTAGTTGCGATCGCGCGAATCTTTGCACCGCTGCCAGGAAGGACGCATTCACGCCAGGTTCCCCCACCGTCGCTGGAGCGGAACGCTCCCCGTTCGGATGTGAAATAAATCACCGGTTGCTCGCCAGAACCGAATCCGAGACTAAGGTCCGTTGCAGCCGCGGGCAACGGGAGAGTGCGAACACGCGCTCCGGTCACTGTTGCAACAGAGTTCGCCGCGCCCACGAAAAGCCGCCGCGCCCCCGGTTTGGAGTGCGGGTCGACCCACAGGCGCCGCACGTTCGAGGGCAGATCCGCCTGTTTCTGCCAGTGTTCTCCCGAATCACGAGAGACAAAAAGGTTCGGATTCTCCTTTCGACCTGCGACTACGTAGAGTAGCCGAGAGTCGGCGGGATCGATTGCCATCGCGTAGATGCTGCCCAACGGATCCGAGGGCGCGAGAATGATTTCATCCGCGTGGTCCGAACTCATCTTCACGCCACGCACGGTCGAGGGGAATGGGGATACCAGCACCCACGTTTCTCCCCGATCCCGGCTGCGCCACAATCCGGTGGCGTGCGCGTACATTGTGTTCGGATCCTGCGGATCGAAAACAAAGAAGTTCACCACCCCGCGAAGGTTGAACATGCGCCAGGTTCGGCCGCCATCGTGGGTGATGTAGGAACCAGTCATGTCGCACGAGATGAGCACAGTATTGGGATCATGCGGGCTGATTGTGGGATTGAACATGGCCCCGCCGCCGCCCGGACCGATCACGCGAAAATTACCCGGCCGCTCTGCCCATGCGCTGGCAAGGCAGAGCACAAAAGCAATGCCGATGGCTATTCTGAGTTTCATGATTCTCCGGGCGGAAGCGACTGCCCGCTGGCATCTTGTTCATAGCGGGCAGTCCTTTGCAGTCGAGCGATCCCAAGCCTAGAAGGTGACCCTAAGCCGCAATCGGATCGTACGACGGCTATCGACGCCTTCCTGAGGGAAAGTGGAGGCCAGCCGTCCAAATTCAGAGTTCGAGTTCAGGCATAGCACACCAGGATCATTGCCACAATCAACGCCTGTCTGAAGCGCTGGCATCAGTGTTGCCGGATCTATTTTGATATTGAAGCCTCCAAGATAGGCAAAGTTGTTGTCTGCGAAATCCTGGTTCGGCATCCGTATCGGATGGTTGAAGATGTTGTCAAAGTCGGCGCCGATGTTGGCAGTAACTCGCTCACCAAATTTGAAGTCCTTATGCAAACCGAAATTGACTCCCCAACCTCCCGGCCCCCACAACAAGTTCTTCCGCGCGACGGCTGGATTGCTGAATACATCAGCTCCCATCGTCGGTGGTGCAAAAGCGTCGGGATTGAAAACCTGGTCACCAACGTGTTGTTTGTAGTCCCCGACGATCATCGGTCTGTAACCAATGAAGTCGTTGAAATCGCCAAGCGCGTCAACCGATTCGGAAGCGAAATTGCCTGGACCCACCATCCGTGCCCCGTTGCCGCAGTTGTCACAGGTCCAGTAGGGCGTAAATGCGGTGCCACTCTTGGCAAACATTTGGAACGTCGTCTGCCATCCGCCGACCACTGCGTCGGCCCATTTCGAGAAGCCGCTGCCAAATTTCCTGTTGCGTCCGACAGGCAGATCGTACACGCCATAGAAAATGAACCGGTGACGTGAAACCCATGCGTCCTGTGTGTAATCAAGATTCGGCTGAAATGGATTGTAGGGAACACCTCCGAGACTCGAATTGCCCTGGTCGATACCGTTCGACTTCGAATCGGTGTAGCTATAGGAGGCGTTGAACATGAGCCCACTGTTGTATCGGCGTTCAACCTGGGCCTGGAATACGTTCGTCTGGCTGCGACCGTAGTTCCCATACGTCAGCAAGTAGTCGCCCAATGTTGGATAGGCCAGACGGGCATAATCCGCCTGGGTCGGGAGGCAGTCGCCATCATCTGGGGTACATGGCGTCACACCGTCCCCAATCGTCGTGCCCCAAGGGTTATTGCTGGGGGCAATTTCGTTCAAGTCGATACCCCCAATCAATCCGCTCGCATGGGTACCTAGGTAGGAGAGACGCACCGACGTCTTCATCCCTACCTGTCGCTCGAAAGTGGCGTTGTATTGCTGAACCAGAGGAGCATGAAGCCCCACTGGCACGGCGTTGATGGAGAACGCGCTGGAATCGAGCACGACGTCCCCGCCCGTCAATGGAGTGGGCCAAGGCTGGATCGGCGGATTTACTGTCCCGGTTTCCTTCGTCAATGACTGATTGAAACCGTTGGTTGAGATGGGATCGCGAATCCCCTGCGCAGCGGAGGTGGGGAAGTAAAT
>Ga0157372_10003802_pt1 | contig 16210 bp, 9 predicted proteins | sample C55metaG_FD_115307 | JGI IMG/M metagenome (GOLD analysis project Ga0157372, IMG submission 115307) | Corn rhizosphere microbial communities from Kellogg Biological Station, Michigan, USA - C5-5 metaG | ecosystem: Host-associated > Plants > Roots > Rhizosphere > Soil | place: USA: Michigan... | reverse complement strand
TCGCCGATGTATTTATCAAGCGTTCCGCCGTGGGCAAAAATGATCTCGGACATCGCCGAAAAATATCGATTCAACAGGCTGACGACACGTTCGGGGTTTTCCCTTTCGGACAGCGCCGTAAAGCCTCTAATGTCTGCAAACAAAACGGTTATCGTCTGGTTTGCGCCGCCTAAACGAAACGATCCCGGGTCGTTGAGAAGCTGTTTGACGACATACTCCGGCATGAACCGGCTGTAATTCGCACGTGCAACTTCTTCGCGCGCAAGACGTTTGTGCGCTTTTACCGTCTCGACCGTCAACGCCGTCTGCGCCGCAACGGCGCTTATCAACTCTAGGTGGTCTGGCGTGAACGCCGCAAACGGGTCGAGTCTGTCGGCGTAAACCACTCCGTGAACGCCACTTTCGGTTATAAGCGGAGCACAGATCGTCGAACGCACACCTTGCGAAACTATCGACTCGGCTCCTAAAAATTGCTCGTCCGTTTTGGCGTCCTGCGAGAGCAATGCAACGCCTTCGCGCATGACTTTTTGGGTTATCGTGCGGCTAACGGTCAGCTTTTCGGACAATTTTTCAAAGCTCTCGTCGCGGGTTTTTACGGCTATCTGTTGCAGTGACCGATCGGCATTGGCACTGCCGTTCGTTTCGTCAACCAGCAACGCAACGACCCTATCGGCCGGTGTTCCGCGAAAGATAAGGTCCGTCGCCTTTTCAAAAATTTCTTTTAACTCAAAAACCGTGCCAAGCGTTTTGCTCATCTCAAAAAGCAAAGCGAGAATTTTCGCCTTTCGACGCAGATCCTTGACCTCTTCAGGCGTAGCAATTGCCGATTCAAGCGACAGGTTCGATTGCCGCCCGATTATCTCGTTTGCCGATATCAAAACCTGCGTGTGGCCGAGCGGCGCATCGTCGAAATTAACACCCGTTGTGGGTTGCTCGACGGGCAGCTCTTCGGCGGTTGGGACGTCGGGCGGGATCGAAATGTCATGAAGCAGCGAGATCGGGATGCTCTTATTCCCGGCCTGAACCATATCGGTTTCGGCGACCGGTTTTATCACGCGGAATTCGAGACTCGTCTCGCCTATCGTGATGATATCGTCCTGTTCCAAAACGTGTTCCAGATAAGGCGCGCCGTTCACAAAAACGCGGTTTACGCTGCGTACCAACTGGCCGTCTTCGAAATAGCCGTCAATGATCGTATAGCCGTTATCCGTCGCCAGGAGGTGCGCATGCTTTCGCGAAACGCGGCGGTCGTTCAGGACGATGTCGTTGTCTTTTGCACGTCCAAGCGTGTAGGTCGTGCCGGGATTTAAACCCGCTTCCCACACTCGTCCGTTCGGATCTGTAATTGTAAGTATTGCGCTCACGGTGTCTCGTGATTTAATTGTAAATGCTGCGCGGTAAATTGTGAATTTGTAAGCGGTAACCTTCGATGAAAATCGGTGATTATCGTAATATTTCTGCAACGTGAAAACCTGTCTATGATTTATAGACTCTGCGTTCTCAGCGCTCTCTGCGTTAAAATGGTGCAAGTATGATCTATTTCGACAACAACGCCACGACGCAAATTGCTCCCGAAGTTTTAGATGCGATGATGCCTTTTCTTGGCGGTCAGTACGGCAATCCGTCATCGGCTCATTCGTTGGGACGCGATGCCAAGGGTGCGGTCGAATCGGCTCAGGAAAACATCGCCGAACTGCTCGGAGCATCGTCCGCCAACGAGATAGTTTTTACTTCATGCGGAACCGAAAGCGACAATTGGGCGATACTCGGCACGCTGAAATCCTTTCCCGAAAAGAAACATATCATCACAACCCGCGTCGAGCATGAAGCCATCCGAAAGGTCTGCGAATCGCTCGAAACACAAGGCTATCTCGTTACATGGCTTGAGGTTGACGGCGACGGCTTGCTCGACCTGGACGCGCTGAAAGATGTTTTGACCGAACAAACCGCGGTCGTGTCGGTAATGCTTGCGAACAACGAAACGGGAGTTTTGTTTCCCGTTAAAGAGATCGCGGAGATCATAAAGGAGTGCTCGAATGCGCTGTTTCACGTTGACGGTGTGAACGCTGCAGGGAAGGCGCCAATCGATCTGAAAAACACTGCGATCGACCTATTATCGATATCGGCGCACAAGTTTCACGGGCCTAAAGGAATCGGCGCTCTTTATATTCGCGAGGGTATCGACCTGCCTTCGTTTTTGATAGGCGGCGGACAGGAACGCGGACGTCGCGCGGGGACAGAGGCGGTGCATCAAATTGCCGGAATCGGTGCGGCCGCGAAACTTGTAAGCGATATGTCAAAAATGGAGCGAGTTCGTGAGCTTCGCGACCTCTTGGAGAACGAAATTTTGAATAAAACTCCAAATTCTCGTTTGAACGGAACACGTGACGCAGCAAAGCGTCTGCCGAACACGTCGAACATCTCATTCGAAAACACGAACGGTGAAGCGATCCTGGCGCGGCTCAACGACATCGGCATTTGCGTCTCGACCGGCTCGGCCTGCAACAGCGAGAGCCATACAGCATCACCCGTCCTGCAGGCGATGAACATTCCCTACTCGGCAGCGATGGGTTCGGTCAGATTCTCACTCAGCAGGTATAACACAGAAAGAGAGGTGGATCTTGTTTTGAGGAAATTGGCGACAATTGTTAGGAACTTAAGAAAACTAGGTAGTTAGGAAGCTAAGTTAAGATGGACGGTCTAAGTATATTCCTATTTGAAAATTAGTGTTGGTTCCGGAGTTTTCTCATTGTTCATAGACAAGAAATCGGACGAGGGGGATAAATCTTCAAACCCGTAGACATTTCTCAATAGGGCAATCCCCGCATGGTAGCCTGGATAATTAATGAGCCAATCATTTCCTAGTTCAACCATTGCATTCTCTACCCAACGACTTTTCTACCAAAAAATCTCGCTTCCGACCGTTTGCCTTCAAACAACTTTCTTAACTCCTCTTTTGTGAAAACAAAGATATTTCGGTGGATAACATACATTGACAATCTTTGTTATCACGGCTATTCTTGCCTGAGAGGTGTTTATGAACGTGTCACTGACCCCGGAACTCGAAAACATGGTAAATCAAAAGGTAAAAACCGGGATGTATAATTCTGCCAGCGAGGTGGTCCGTGAGGCGCTGCGGCTGCTGGAAGAGAAAGACCGGCTTAAGGAAATGCGCTTAGAGGAGCTTCGAGTGGAGATACGGAAGGGGCGAGATCAAATCCGAAGCGGTAATTACATCGAGGTCAAGACGAACCAGGAATTGACTGAATTTGGAGAAAATATAATTCGCCGAAATCGGAAGCGAATGGAATCACAACGCAAACCTTCCTAATAACGCAAACCTTCCTAATAACGCAAACCTTCCTAATAATGACGACTCTCAGATTTGCTCCCCTTGCCGAGGCGGATATTGACGATATCCATAAATTTATATCAGACGATGATCCGGATATCGCGGATCGTTTCGTACGTGAGCTAATGGACGTGTTTCGAATGCTGGCTGAAAATCCTGCTGCTGGAAGACAGCGGCCCGATCTCGACAAATCGCTTCGATTCTTCCCGCATCGAAAATATTGTATTTTCTATTATCAAATTGAAGGCGGCGCGGAAATTTCTCGTGTGCTGCACAGCGCCCGGGATATAGAATCAATTTTCGACTAACTGTTTTTTCGATGCCCTACCTCGATAATTTCAAATAGAGCCCGCGGCGGGTGAGGCAAACTTCGCCGGTGAGTTTGCAGATGCCTGCTTCGGGTCCGTCTTTGCTTATATCCGATGACATCGTTTGGCGAGATATATTCACGATCATGCCTATCGTCCCGTTCTCCCGGCAAAACGGAGCAACGCGGCGAAGTCGAGAAAGAGGCCGATCGCTGCGATCAGGCTTCGGGGCCAGTTCATTAGCGTCCATCCCTTCCACGCGGCACGTATTGCTTCCGTATTTCCGTCCATCGGATTATCGAACATGATCGCGTTTCGCGGATAAAAGTAGCTGAATGTCAACGCATCAGTAGCAACGGCAAGGATCAACGCAGCCAAAAGGTAGTAGCGGACGCGCGTATCAACGGTCCAGCACGCGACGAGGGCTATCAGTGTAACCACCTGGTTGATGGGCGCGACCAGACGAAAAAATGTTCCCGGGTTGGCGACGACGTAGTAATTTCGTGTCGCCTCTATTGAGGCGGGTATGTCACGCCCCCAATTCGGTGCATCGACGATCGATGTATAAAGGTTGGCGAACAATATTCCGGCCGCAAAAGTCGCGGCCAAACAGATGGCTATCTCTCGTAAGTTGTTCATGTTATGACCCTCTAGGTGGCACAACTATAGCAGAGTCCGCCTTGGTCGTCACAAACGTAGAATGCTTTTTGTTTACAAGGATCAGGCGCCGAAAATCAATTTCGACTAGACCGTTTTCTCGATCCCGTACCTAGACAATTTTAGATAAAGCCCGCGGCGGGTGAGGCCGAGTTCGGTGGAGACGCGGGAGATGTTCCAGTTGTGGCGAGCGAGAGAACCTTTTATCATTTGCGTTTCGAGGTCGCTGACGGCGGCTTCGAGTGTGCTGCCGTCGGCCACATTGCCGAACGCCGTATAGCTTGTTGCATACGACGCGATAGGTTTTACAGTGTCGGCCGGCGTGCCGAACGTCGTCAGCGGTTTGGCTCTGCGTTTTAATTCGGGCGAGAGATGGTCGGGCGTGACGATCTCGTTATCGACGGCGCGTGCAACTATGCGTTGTACTTCGTTGCAAAGCTGCCGCACGTTGCCTTCCCATTCGCAAACCATCAACAGATCGATCGTCTGCGGCGTAAACGTGATGTCGTGTTTGCCAAAGCGCGAAGCGTAATGGTTTACGTAATAAGTGATGATCGGCGGAATCTCGGAACGGCGTTCGCGAAGCGGCGGAACACGCAGGCGAATGACGTTCAGACGATAAAAAAGGTCTTCTCGAAACATACCCTCTGCAACCTTTTCTTCGAGCGGCATATTGGTCGCAGCGATGACGCGAACGTCAACTTTCACAGGCTTCTTCTCGCCGATGGGCTGTATTTCACCTTCCTGCAAAAAACGCAGGAGTTTTGGCTGAACGTCGAGCGGCAGATCGCCTATCTCATCCAAAAACAACGTTCCGCCGTCAGCCGCGCGTATCATTCCGGGCGAATCGGCGACGGCACCTGTGAACGCGCCTTTGCGATAGCCGAACAGGTGGCCCTCGGCAAGCTCTTTGGGAACCGCAGTGCAGTTGAACGGTATGAAGATCTTGTCCTTTCGGTTCGACAGCGTGTGAATAGCACGCGAGACAAGCTCCTTACCCGTACCGGATTCACCTGTAACCAGAACCGTAACGTCCGATGAACGAATCTTGTAAACTTCCTCGACAAGTGAGGTCATCGCCGGCGACGAATGAATAAAACCCGGCATCAGGTTACTCGACGCGTACGGGTTTACCTCCTGTTCGACGGGCTGTGACTTATCTTTTTCGCGAAGCGCGATAACGTCCATTCCAAGCTCGACAACGCTTAGCAGCGGCTGGAGCGAGGTTCCGTCGTTAAGCAAGGCTCCGGCGTTCGGCTGAATAAGAAGAAACGCGCGATTTGCATTCGACGGACGAAGCGGAAAAACGGTGGTCGATGTCTTTTTCGAAAAGCTGCGCTCGTCGTCTTTTTGCAGGGCTTCGGTGAATTTTAAACACAAGGCCGCACTGTCATTCGGCGAAACGCCGTGGGTGATGAAGGGGATAAGCTGCTGTGAGCTGTTATATTCGGCAACGATGATACGGGACGCTTGGCTTTCCTGCGTGAGGACGGCGACGAGTTCGCGGAACAGAAGCTCGCGTGACGCTGTTGCCTCGGCAAGTCGTACCATCAAAAGTTGTGCGACGACGGAAGAGGAGCGTCGATGCTGATTTGTTCCGACCGGCGATGCTTTTAGTTTATTTACCTTTTCGGCGATGGCGTCGGTAAACGATTTTATTCCGAGTTTTCGAAAGACCTCTTCCGCAGCGGAAAGGTGTTTTAGCGCGCGGGAATTTTGGCTTCTGTCGAGATGTGTCCCAATAAGATAATGAACGAGTGCCGTATGGTATATGTCTTCGGCGGATTCAAAAATGGTAAGGCTGCGATTAAAGTGATGAATCGCAAGCTCTGTGTCGTCGTTTTCCAATGCGATCAGGCCGCGAATGCGCTGTATGTTTCCCAGCACAAAAAAATCCGATGTCGGATCGCTGTCCTCGATCACACGCAAATAGTTTTCGCTATCGTTCAGGCGGTCAAGCTTTAGGAGGCTTTCCGCTAGGACAAGCCCGGCCATATTCGCGTAGTGCTTTTCACCGATCTGACCGGAAAGCTCAATAGTTTCGCGGGACTTATCCGCCGCCTCGGCAAACCTTCCCTGTGCGAGATAACAGCGTGCGAGGTTACGCATCGACTGCGCCGCGTACCACTCGCGTTTTCGCTCATTGGCGATCTTGACCGCATCTTCGAGCAGGCGCTCGGCGTCGTCAAAATGTTCGCGAAGAATTTTCAGCTCACCAAGCGAATCCATTATGCCGGCTATGTGGGCGTGATTTTGCTGTTTGGCAAGTTCAAGCGCGCGGTTAATAACGTCATCGGCCTTTTGCCATTCGCCGATCAACATCAGGTTTATACCGAGGTTGTTATAGGCGATTATCGAATTCAGAACATGCTCGGTCTGGTCAAAAAACTCGATCGACTTTTCCAGACACGCGATGCCGTCGTGGGGCCGCCGCAGAAACCAGTATGCGCCCGACATATCGGTGTAAAGCTTACCGAGCATGAACGGTGCCGAGTGCGAACCAATGATCTTGATGCCGAGATCGAAATATTCGAGCGAGCGTTCGCTGCTGCCCTCCTGGTGATGGCTGAGAGCGATCTCGCGATAGGCTTCTGCCATGCCGATCCAGTCGCCGTTCGAGCGAAAATAGTTGAGCGATTTTTCGGCGTAATCACGTGCAATGGGGCATTCGTTCAACTTGCGGTAAACGCGTGCAAGCGCGTTGTCGATGTTGCCCGAAAGGTGCGTCAGCTCGTTTTCCTGAGCCTTGATAAGGTTTTCTTTTAGGAGCGTGACGGCCTTTGGCTGGTCCGAAAGGTTGCTGTAAGCGATCGCGAGCTGCGTCGTCACACGCACCTGTGTTTCGACGCTTAGCTGCCGCAGGTTTTCTTCGTCCTCGAACGGCTTAACGACCGAAAGCGATTCTTTATAACGTCCCAGCGTTTCGAGCGTGAATGACAGAAGGCGTTTAAGATTTGCGAACGCATCGGGCGAAAGTGTTCGGCTTTCAAGGGCATCGGTCAATATCTCTTCGGCTTTGCTAGAACGCCCGTTTCTTAGCTCGCCGCCGACAAGTACAAAAATCTCGTCAAGCTCGTCATCGGATATCGAGCGAAGCCTGCCATTATGAACGTCAGCAGCGGCCGCAAAGGAACCTGCGTTTGCCGCAGCCGAACGGTCTCGTTTCGAAAGCGTTTGTTTTTTCATTTCCGGGATAAAACGTCAGAAATGCTGATTTTTCGTTTTAATTCAGGACTTTTGTGCCTTCAGAATAGTCTGACTGCATACTTAGTAAACAGTGCATCTGAAATGTAACAGAAAAATTCTGCTGCGTCTATATTTTTCTTTACATTTGGCCGCACGTTTTGTGGACGACAACATCTGATTTGTGACATTCTTTTAGTCATTTATGACAGAGAGCAGCAAAACCGCCGAAGACAGGCGTCTGGACGAGGCCGAGCGAAAAACCGTCGGGTGGAAAGATTGGGGCTGTTACGTCAGCGAACGCGCCTGGGGTACGGTTCGCGAAGACTATTCGCCTGACGGTGCCGCGTGGGATTATTTTCCGTTCGAACAATCTCATTTAAAAGCCTACCGCTGGAACGAGGACGGTATTGCCGGAATCTGCGACCGCAAGCAACGAATATGTTTTGCACCAGCTTTCTGGAACGGAAAGGATCATATATTAAAGGAGCGGCTTTTCGGGCTGTCGGGGCCGAAGGGGAATCATGGCGAGGATGTAAAGGAGTATTATTTTTACATCGACAACACGCCGACGCATTCCTATATGAAATTTCTCTACAAATACCCGCAGGCCGAGTTTCCCTACCAGCAGCTTTACGACGAAAATGCGCGGCGAACAAAAGCTGATCCGGAGTTCGAACTGCTCGACACCGGCGTGTTTAATGAGGACCGGTATTTCGACATTTTTATCGAATATGCCAAAGCCGGTGCAGACGACATTTGTATAAAAATTACGGCGGCAAATCGAGGTCCCGATGCGGCTCCACTGCATATTTTGCCGACCGTCTGGTTTCGCGATACATGGACGTGGAACGATTTGCCGCATCACCCGGTGATCCAACAGGCCGACATCGACACGCAAAATCTTGCGGCAATGCAATTGCAGCACGAGGAACTTGGCAGCTTCTGGCTCCTGTGCGAAGGGTCGTCGTCGCTTCTTTTTACTGAAAACGAGACGAACGCCGCAAAGCTTTACAGCGGTACGAACGAATCGCCTTACACAAAGGATGCGTTTAACCGCTATGTCGTAAACAACGAGCAGTCGGCGGTGAACCCGCATGATAGGGGCACAAAAGCGTCGCCGCATTATGTGCTGACGCTGCCGCCCAAAGGTGAGGAGACGATCTATCTTCGGCTAAGTTCTCAAGCTGCCGCGGATAAGCAAAATTTCGCAAGCCACGACGATTTTATCTCGCAATGTGAAGAGGTATTTAAAACGCGGATCGCCGAGACTGATGAATTTTACGCGGATATAATTCCGGCGACTTTGTCCGACGATGCAAAGAATGTAATGCGTCGCTCGCTTGCCGGAATGCTCTGGTCGAAACAGTATTATCATTATGTGATAAAACGCTGGCTCGAAGGCGACCCTGCGTTTCCGCCTCCGCCAAAGGAGCGTCTTCACGGGCGAAATTCAGATTGGAAACATCTATATAACGCAGACATTATATCGATGCCCGACAAGTGGGAATACCCCTGGTATGCGTCGTGGGACCTTGCGTTTCATTGCATCTCGCTAGCCATTGTCGATCCCGCATTTGCAAAGAGGCAGTTGATACTGTTTTTGCGTGAATGGTATATGCACCCGAACGGTCAGATACCCGCGTACGAATGGGCGCTTGGCGACGTTAATCCGCCGGTTCACGCGTGGGCGGCTTTGCGCATTTATCGTATTGAGGCAAAGCGAAAAGGCGTTGCAGACCGGGCTTTTCTTGAACGCGTTTTTCATAAATTGCTTCTCAATTTCACATGGTGGGTCAACCGAAAGGACGACGAGGGCAACAACGTTTTCGAGGGCGGTTTTCTTGGTCTCGACAACATCGGCGTATTCGACCGCAGCAAAGAATTGCCCGAGGGAGGCCACCTCGAACAATCTGACGGTACAAGCTGGATGGCGATGTTTTCGCTAAATATGCTGGCGATCGCGCTCGAGCTTGCTCGCGAGGACAAAGTTTACGAAGACGTTGCAAGCAAGTTTTTCGAGCACTTTGTTTATATTGCAGACGCTATGAATAATCTTGGTGCCGAGTGTACCGAGCTTTGGAATGAACGCGACGGGTTTTATTACGACGTTCTGCACATGCAGGGGCATCAGATACCGATAAGATTGCGTTCGATGGTCGGATTGATACCTTTGTTTGCCGTCGAGACGCTCGAGTATGACTGGATAAAGGACCTGCCGGATTTTCTGCGCCGTACTGAATGGTTTTTGCAAAACCGGCCCGATCTGACGGACGACATCGCCTGTCTACAGCAGCCGGGAAGCAATGGCCGACGACTTTTGGCCCTTGTTAGTGAAGAGCGGCTGCGGCGCGTCCTGCGAGTGATGCTGTCGGAAAGCGAATTTTTGTCGGATTACGGCATTCGGGCTTTGTCGCGGTATTACAAGGCCAATCCGTATATTGTAGAAGCGGGCGGTGAGACGTACCGTGTTGATTATGAGCCGGGCGAATCGCGGTCGGGAATGTTCGGCGGCAACTCGAACTGGCGCGGGCCCATCTGGTTTCCGGCAAATTATCTTATGATCGAATCGCTGCAAAAATTCGACTACTTTTTCGGTGAGAATTTTCGCGTTGAATTCCCGACTGGTTCGGGTAAAATGCTGACGCTTTGGGAGGTTTCGCTCGAGCTTGAAAAACGGCTTTGTAATATCTTTTTAAAGGACGAAAACGGACGGCGAGCAGTGTTTGGCAACACTGAAAAGTTTCAGACGGACGAGCACTGGCGCGACCATCTGCTGTTTTTCGAATATTTTCACGGCGATCACGGTCGCGGCCTTGGGGCAAACCACCAAACAGGATGGACGGGTTTGATAGGAAAAGTGCTGCAGCAGCTTGGCGAATACGAAAACACCCAGCCAAACCGCAAGTTCGGCGTTACGATAAACACGACGACCGACGAGCTGCTGCGTGCTGCCGGAATAGAAAAATAACGGCAGCGCGAGATTAAAGAAAATTTTCACAATCTATGTGAAACGTCTCGTGCGGTTGTATCATCATAGCGTCGTCAACGTAAAACAGGCTGTTAGCCTGTCGTACATCTTTAAAATGAAAGAACAGTCCCCCAACGGAAAACAACCGGTCTTTTTTGATCAAAAGGGCAAGCGCTGGCGCAAATTCAGCTTCCTTAGCGTGATCGTCGCTATAGTCACAACGGTTCTGCTGGCATTTTTTATTGTCAGCGTCCTCATCAACCCGTTTCTGCCGCAGATACGACTCAAGCCGTTCGCGGCTTTGCCCCAGCAAAACGACACGGCGCTTCCGGTTCCCGAAATGCCGCCGCTTACGAAGGCCGAATCGCTGCTTAAACAATCTTCCGAAAAGGCAAAACAGGAAAAGGCAAAACGCGAAGCCGTTCACCGGCAAAAGATCGCAAATCGCGAGATGATGCTTGCCGGACGCCCCGCACCGACGCCGCGTCAAGCCGCTCCGGGCAAACCGCTTTCGGTAGGTTTCTACGTAAATTGGGACGATTCAAGCCTTTCGTCATTAAAGCAGCATATAAGCGCTCTCGACTGGGTGATACCTGAGTGGATACGGCTTTCGGGTGATGCGAGCAATCCACTGGTTCTTGATATTGACACTCAGGCGCTTGAGTTCATGCAGCAGGAAAAGCCGGATCTTCCGATATTGCCGCTGCTGCAAAATTATAAGAACGAGCAGTGGAACACAGACATTCTCATAAACTCGATCTCGACTGAGGATGGACGGCAAAAACTTATAAAATCGTTGCTCGACGTTATTGCTGCAAACAAATTCGGTGGCCTTACATTGGATATCGAGGAGGTACCGCAAGCCTCGCAGGGCGACCTGTTCATGTTCGTCAAGGAGTTGCACACCGAGTTTCAAAAACGCAATCTGCTGCTGGCGCAGGCCGTTCCGTACGATAATGACGAATGGAACTATCGCGCATACGCGTCCGTGACCGACTACCTGATGCTGATGGCTTACGACCAGCACTGGTCCACAGGAACGGCCGGCCCGCTTGCCGGACAAGATTGGTATGATTCGATCCTCAAGAAAAGGATGGCCGAACTCGACCCGGCAAAAACCATAATCTGCTTTGGCAGTTACGGTTACAACTGGGCAAACGACGGCAAAGAAGCCGAAACCGTTACGTTTCAGTAATCGCTGCTTGCCGCAGGAGAATCGCTCGACAGCCCAACTGAGATCAAGTTCGACCCGGTATCGAAGAACCCGTATTTTACGTACACCGAGGACGACGGATACGATCATTCCGTCTGGTTTCTCGATGCAGTAACCGCGTATAACGAAATGAAAAGCGCGAGAACGTACAACAACGCCGGATTCGCGCTCTGGCGGCTAGGCAGCGAGGACCCGTCGCTGTGGAATTTCTTCGGATCTCAGCAAAACGTCGATAAATTTGCAGCGGCCGATCTGAAAACGATCAAGTACGGTTATGACGTCGATTTTGAAGGAACAGGCGAGATCTTGCAGGTAAAATCGGTGCCTCAGGACGGCGTTCGGGACATCAGGATCGACGGCGGCGACCTGGTCGCGGGCGAGATTTACCAAAAAATTCCCTCCTCGTATGTTATTCAGCGTACCGGTGACAAGCCGGGTGAGATCGCCCTGACGTTTGATGACGGCCCGGATCCCGTATGGACGCCAAAAATACTGGATATTCTCAAAGAAAAAAATGTAAAGGCGTGCTTTTTCGTCGTTGGCGAAAACGGACAGACCTATCCCGACCTTGTAAAACGCATCGTTGCCGAGGGGCACGAGATCGGCAATCATTCGTTCACTCATCCGAATCTGGCTGAGGTCCCGCACCAGGTTACCGATCTCGAGCTTAATACAACGCAGCGTTTGATCGAGTCGCTAACCGGCCGCTCGACCAGGTTGTTCCGTGCTCCGTATTTTGGTGACGCCGAGCCGCGTACCACCGACGAACTTGTGCCGACCGTACAGGCGCAAAACCTCGGTTATATCTCGGTCGGACTACACCTCGACCCGGACGATTGGAAGCTGACAAACGACGACGGAACACCACACACGCCGGATCAGATCGTCAACGAAGTGCTCACCGCCGCGGCAATAACGACGCCTGAAGAACGCGGCTCGGTCGTTCTATTACACGACGCCGGCGGCGACCGCTCCGCAACCGTCGCCGCGCTGCCCAAACTCATTGATACGCTGCGCGCAAAAGGTTATAAATTCACAACGGTTTCGGATCTTGCTAACATTTCGATGGACCAGGCGATGCCGCCTGTGCCGCAGGACCAGTCATATTACACACAAGCCGATTCATGGGTGTTTTACGCCGTGTCGATCGGCGGATGGCTGTTCAAATGGATATTTCTGCTCGGCATCATCCTCGGTATTGGCCGGATGGCGATAATCGGAATTCTTGCTTTTGCACAATTCTTACGTTCGCGAAAACGCGAGCATGAGCATTTCGGCGAAAAATACGAACCGCTCGTTTCGGTCGTCGTTCCGGCTTTTAATGAGGAAAAGGTGATCTGTAGAACGATAGAAAGCCTGCTTGCGTCGGACTACGCAAATTTTGAGATCATCATTTCAGACGACGGCTCAACTGATAATACTTACGCTATTGTCAGCGAAAAATTTGCTGACGATCCGAAGGTTTCCGTTTTCAGAAAAGAAAACGGCGGAAAGGCCGAGGCGTTGAATTTCGGATGGCACAAGGCGAAAGGCGAAATAATCATCGCACTAGATGCCGACACGCTCTTTACGCCAAAAACCATTTCGGCGCTTGCTCACCGTTTTGCCGACAAGAAGATCGGCGCAATTGCCGGAAATGCAAAGGTCGGCAACCGCATTAATATTGTTACTAAGTGGCAGGCGCTTGAATACGTAACGTCGCAAAATTTTGACCGCCGTGCGTTTGCGTCATTGAATTGCATCACTGTTGTACCCGGTTCGGTCGGAGCTTGGCGCCACTCGGTTTTGGAGGAAGCAGGGGGCTTTTCATCCGACACGCTTGCCGAAGACCAGGACCTGACCATACAAGTGCGAAAGCTCGGTTATCACATCGGGTACGAAGAGGATGCTATCGGGCTGACCGAAGCGCCGGACAGCCTGCGTAATCTTGCAAAACAGCGTTTCCGCTGGTCGTTCGGCACGCTGCAGTGTATGTGGAAACATAGGAACGCGCTTCTGAATCCGCGATATGGAACCCTCGGCTTTGTCGCAATGCCGAACGTTTGGATCTTTCAGGTGCTGTTCCCGCTGATCTCACCGTTCATGGACTTGATGTTCATCTGGACGCTCGTTGCGGCACTTATCGGCTATTTGGAACATCAACAGGAGTATGCGCATACGCCTACAAACCTGAACGAGGTGATATTCTATTACGCAATGTTTCTGGCGCTCGATTGGGCCGGAGCCCTCGCGGCGTTCCTGATGGAAAAAGCCGAGCAGAAAAAACTGCTTTGGTGGCTGTTGATACAACGTTTTGGTTACAGACAGGTAATGTACTGGGTAATGGTAAAATCTGTCTTTACCGCGATCCGCGGGGCACTCGTTGGCTGGGGCAAGCTCGAACGCAAGGCCACCGTAGAAGCAAACGTCTAAGCACGAACCACTTTGCCCGCGCTGTTTAATGAGCTTAATTATTAATTAAATGGCAGATATATCTTCGAATAATCATTTATGAAAGCAATCGCAGTCATTCCGAAACAGCCAAATTCCGCACATTTGGTCGAGGTGAACACACCGACCGTTGACGATATCCCGGACGGGCGAGGAGTTCTTGTCGAGGTTTTGCGTGTCGGCGCATGCGGAACCGACCGCGAGATCAACAACGGCGAGTACGGCGTCGCTCCTCAGGGTTTCGATTTTCTTGTTTTGGGGCATGAAAACTTTGGTCGCGTAAAAGAGGTCGGCGAAAACGTCAAGGAACTTGCCGTCGGTGATTACGTTGTAGCTACGGTGAGGCGTCCACGAGGCCATAGTATTTACGACACTATCGGAGAACAGGATTTTACGACAGACAATGAGTATTATGAGCGGGGTATCTCGCGGATTCACGGCTACATGGCTGAATTTTACTCGGAAAGCGCCGATTTCCTGGTCAAAATACCTCCGACAATTGCCGAGATCGCCGTCTTGCTCGAACCGCTTTCGATAATCGAAAAGGGCCTCAAACAAGCGAGTGACATCCAGGAACGGCTGAAAATATGGCATCCCAAGACCGCTGCGGTACTTGGAACCGGCAATGTCGGGTTGCTGACAATAATGGCTTTGCGGATGCGCGGCTATGAAGTCCACGGTTTTGGCAAAGATAGACGCGAAGGATATAAGAACGCGGATCTCTGTGAGTCCATTGGCGCTACTTATGATTCGACGAATGACATGTCGATTCTTGATTCGACAAAAAAATACGGCGAATATGACCTTATTTTCGAATGTACGGGCTATTCGCCGATCGTTTTCGACGCAATGCAATCGCTGAACGAAAACGGCATTCTGATCCTTGCCTCAGTCACGGGCGGCACGCGGACAACAGACAAAGTGCCCTCGGACAAGATCAATCAGATGTTCGTCCTCGGCAACCGCGCGTTGGTCGGCACAGTGAATGCGAACCGCGAACACTTCGAAATGGGCGTAAAAGATCTTGCACTTTGTGAGGCGATGTACGCAGGCTGGCTCGGTCGAATGCTGACCCACAAGGTCGAAGGACTCGAAAATTACGAAAAGGTATTTGAGATACTCAATAACTCCTCGCGATACGGTGCTATCAAAACCTATTTCGAAATCGCGAAAATTTAATGATCGGCCACAATAACACCAATAACACAGATCAGATGGACGTCATTTGTGCAATTTGTGTAATTCGCGGCTAAAATTATTTCATGCCCGAATTTCCCGACATAGACGGCGGCACTGACGTACTGACCGAGAGCGAAACCAAGCTCGAAAAGCCCAAATTATTTAAGGTCGTTCTGCATAATGACGATTTTACGACGATGGAGTTCGTCGTTTTTGTGCTTCAATATGTTTTCAACAAGCCGGACGCCGAGGCGTTTACGATCATGCTGAAGGTTCATAACGAGGGCCTCGGGATAGCCGGTATTTACCCGTTCGAGATCGCCAGCATGAAGTCGGAAAAGGCGATGAACCTCGCCCGCTCAAGGGAATTTCCGCTGCTGTGCACTGTCGAGGAAGAATAGAAGACGAAAACGATTTTGTGTTAACATAATTGTTAGTAGTTAGATAATGAAACAATTTCTCAAAAGCATAATTGAGATTAGCATCGGGACTTAGGCTCCGTAGGAGTTGAGCGATCGATGAGATTTTGCTCGAAGGGTCCCAAGCCGAACAAGAAATGGCTTGGGACCTTTTTGATTGCGGATTTGGGATTGCGGAATGCGGATTTTGTCTGATAGATGTTAAAATTTGAATTTTTATGAGGATTTAGCAACAATGGCGGAAACACGACCGTTAAGGAGTGTATTACTCGCACCCTTGCTAACGCGCGGGTTTCTGCCTTCGTTGCTGCCATGATTTATGACGGACATCTTGGATCTTAAGAAAACGATCAACCTGCCTAAAACCGATTTTTCGCAAAAGGCAAATTTGGGCCAAAGCGAACCCGCGCGACTGAAGAAATGGGACGAAACGGGTCTTTACCAGCGCATTATCGAGGCGCGAAAGGGGCACGAAAAGTTCATCCTTCACGACGGTCC
>Ga0157372_10003799_pt1 | contig 16216 bp, 10 predicted proteins | sample C55metaG_FD_115307 | JGI IMG/M metagenome (GOLD analysis project Ga0157372, IMG submission 115307) | Corn rhizosphere microbial communities from Kellogg Biological Station, Michigan, USA - C5-5 metaG | ecosystem: Host-associated > Plants > Roots > Rhizosphere > Soil | place: USA: Michigan... | reverse complement strand
GTAAGGGATTTCTGGAATGAGGATTACATCAGCCGTGCCGGCGAGGCCCGCGTGCAATGCGATGAATCCCGCGTTGCGGCCCATCACCTCCAGAACGATGACACGGTCGTGGCTCTCCGCCGTCGTGTGCAGCTTGTCGATCGCTTCGAGTGCCGTATTCACGGCGGTATCGAAGCCGAACGTCGTGATGGTTCCGCTCACGTCGTTGTCGATTGTCTTCGGAACGCAGACAATCTTCATCCCACGCTCACAGAGCTCGTGAGCGATTGCCATCGATCCGTCCCCGCCGATCGAGATGAGGGCGTCGATGCCGAGCTTACGCGCGTTTTCTATAAGCTCGTCCGAGCGATCCTTGTCCACGAACGTCCCGTCGGGTTGGGGGATCGGATAGCTGAACGGATTCCCGCGGTTGGTCGTGCGCAGGATCGTTCCACCGAGGTGACCGATTCCGCGCACAGTCGCCGCGGTCATCGGGATCACTTCTTCTTCGCCGAGCAGGCCGGCGTAGCCTTTCTTGATGCCGAGCACTTCCCAGCCGCGGTTACACGCTGAGAGCACCGCGGCGCGTATGACAGCGTTGAGCCCGGGAGCGTCGCCTCCACCGGTGGACAACGCGATTCTCATGATTTCACGATTTCTCTTCTAGCAGTGATAGGACTTCACCCGGCTTGGCGTGCCGCCCTGTTTTTGATTTCTCGTAGATCGGTTTTCCATCCGCGATGATCTCGAACCTGCCGCCTCTCGACGGAATCATCTGCAGCTCCGCGTCGGGGAAGCGTTGTCGAATCTCAGCCGCCAGACTGGCGGCTCGTGGCTGGTAGTTTCAAACGACGCAATATTCAATGCTGATTTTCATTGGCCCCGTGATGGACGGTGAAGTTTATTGAGCAGGAGCAGCGTACTGTTCCGCCAGCTGGAGTGCTTCAGGAGTTCCGACGACCTTCAAGGCATTGACCGCCGGTGTGCGAATCACATTCTGCCACAGTTGCGCCGCCATCATCTGCTTGGCGAGCGGGAGTGCGCCATTCTTTTCGCGGAGAATGTCCGACGCGAGCGCGGCACCACGGACAATGAGACTCGGATCCCCACGCGCGATTTCACGGAGGCGGATGTTCACGTCTCTGGCGGTAGTTCCGCTCAGCGTAAGCGGTCCAAGAGCGGTCGCGGCCGACTGGCGAACGCGTGGGTCCGGATCACGTGTTGCGGCGACGAGAGCGGCGGTGACGCCGCGCATCGGCGGGATGGTTGCCCGGGTCGCGTCGCTTCCCCAAGCGCCGATAGCGTCGACGGCACGTGAGCGCACCGCCCAGAATTTATCGTTGCGTGTCGACAGAATGATGGCGTTGAGCGCTGCCTGATCACCTGGGCGCTGCGCGAGCACGTCGACCGCCTCGATTCTTCCGAGCACATCATCGTCGTAGACCAGCTGATATCGCAGCATCGCCGTTGACCGGGGGAAATCGGTTATGTCGAGAACCCAGTTTCCCTTGTCCCACCGAATCGAACGGGGAGCAGCCTTGAGATTCGTGCCGGCCTCACCTGTTCCATTCCGAACCGGCACGACGAAGCGAACTACACCACTGTCGGTCCGAGCTTCGACATCGACGTCGACGTCGAAGAAACCGGTGAGGCTGTCGCGGGGCTGCACCTCTTTCGCGCTGATGACGAGGCGACGCGCGGCTCGATCGTACAATGACGAAACCTGGAATACCGGGAACCCGGCTCCGTACACCCACTGGTTGAAGAACGTCTTGTAATCTTTGCCTGTCGTTTCTTCGAACGCCTTGCGCAGGTCGTCCGTGACGACGTTGCCATACGCGTGCGCCGTCGTGTAGTGATTCATCGCCTTCCAGAAGAGATCGTCGCCGAGCTGGTGGCGAAGCATCTGAAGGATGGTTGCGCCCTTCGGGTAGATGTGCCCGCTGAAGAAAACCTCGATGGGATCGTTGACCCACTTGTTCCACACAATCGGCCGACGGGTCCGACGGTCAGCGTCGATCGTCTGCTCCTGCGCGCCGAGGCGATCGTAAGCCCCTTCATCGACGCCGAGGTCCTCCTCGCGGAAAATCTGCTCCATGAAAGTGGCGAACCCCTCATTCAGCCAGACATCTCCCCAGTCGCGCGTGGTCAACAGGTCTCCATACCACTGATGCCCAAGCTCGTGAGCCATGAGACCCACTGAGTTGGCCTGCGGCTCCGACCACGCCGGATGGAGAATCTCCGCATCGTTTTGCGATGTCGCTGTGACGTTCTCCATTCCACCGTACTGGAATTCCGGAATGACGATCTGATCGTACTTGACCCAGGGATACGGGACGCCGGTCTTGCGCGAGAAAACGTCGATTGCCTGTGGAGTCTTGGCGAAGCCGCGCCACGCTGCGTCGACGGAATCAGGATAAGTCCAGTAGCCGACGGGTACGCTTCGCCACGGCTTATCCTGCAGCACGACGTAATTCCCGACGACCGTGGTCATCAGGTAGGTCGATGTCGGCTTATCGAGGACCCAATGCCATTCGATACTGTCTCCGACGGTGCGTGATCCCGCAAGGCGGCCATTGGAGAGAGCGCGCTCCCCCTTGGCCGTCCAGATATAGAACTCCCACGTCGTCTTGTCGTTCGGGAAATCGTAGGTGGGGACCCAGAAGTGGTTGTCTTCTGTCTCGCCTTGTGTCCAGACAATGTGCTTGGCGGGCCTGAAGTACGCTCCCTTGGTCCGATTGGCTCCATCGTATTCGATCGTGATGCCCACCTTTTGCGCTGAGCGCAGTGGCGACGGCAAATGAACCGTGAGCGCGCGGCCATCATAGTCGTATTTCAGCGGAGTCGAGCCGACAGCGACGCTCTTGAACGTCATGTCGCCCGCATCGATCACAACACTCGAGATCGGTGCGGCGCCGGTGATGCCGGCGATCGTGAGAGTCGTCGTTCCAACCACGGCGTGACGCAGCCAGTCGAAGCGCACGGTCGTCACCTGATGCTGCAGATCGTACCGTCGCACACGCTCCGGATGCGTCACTCCGTCAGGCGGCGGACCCCAGGTTATCAAGGGGCCGGCCTGAAAAGGCGGCACGCGATCGAGCGTAGCGCCTGAATCCATCTTGAATGGAGGAAGAACGAGTGGTGGGGTCGGGCGCTCGGGCGCCGGAATCGTTGAGGGAGGCGGTGGCGAAGCGCAGGCAACAAGGAGCGCGCCGGCGGCAGCGCCCATCAGGAAAAGTCCTTTCATTTTACGTCACGACGGAACGGGATGAATACGGTCGAATGATTCGGGACAGCCACGTAGAGCATTTCTAACATATGCTATGCAACCAGCTAACCCGGCGGAAGGACAGGCATTGACACGACACGCATTCACCTTAATCGAGCTCACGGTCTCTGTCTGCATCCTGTGCGTACTCTCCGCCATCGCCATGCCATTGGCGGGCAGACTGCTCGACCGAGTGCGGGTTCACGGCGCCGTGGTCGAGATCCAATCGCTTTTCTCCGCCGCCCGACACATTGCCATTGCCAGATCCAGTCAGGCCACGGTCGAGGTCGACACCGTGGCGGAAACGATGTATGTGACTGTAGGAGCCGACACGCTTCGAAAGCGTGAGATCGGAGCAGAGCATGGGGTTCGGCTCTCGACGACTCGTGTTAGGATGTCCTATTCGGCGACCGGAATTGGGTACGGCGCGGCGAACCTCAGCGTCTCCGTGCGACGGAACGATTCCGTCGATACCGTTTTTGTGTCGCGACTGGGTCGCCTTCGCCATTGACCGAAGTGGGTGGCGTGATGTCCGCCGGTTCCGATTCGGTTGCGACCGGCACCGCGACATCCGACGTTGTCCCGAAATCGTAGCCGGGAACGGAGATTCGTGGAATTTGCTGGCCGAGCATGCGCTCGATGGTGCGCACCATCGCGATTTCGTCGGGCGACATGAAAGTGTAGGCATCGCCGGTGGCAGCCGCTCGACCTGTCCGGCCGATGCGGTGCACGTAGTCTTCAGGCTGCTGCGGCACATCGTAGTTGATGACGTGGCTGATGCCCGAGACATCCAGCCCGCGTTGCGCGATATCCGTGGCCACTAGGACCCGGATCTTGCCAGACTTGAAATCCTCGAGAGCGCGCGTACGCTCGCCCTGTGATTTGTCGGCGTGCATCGCCGTCGCCGCGATTCCCTGATCCTCGAGGTGCGAGACCACGCGGTCGGCGCCGTGCTTTGTCCGAGTGAAGATGAGAACCGAATCCATGTTCGCTTCCTTCAACAGCTCCACGAGCAGCGTGCTCTTTCGATCGCGCGGCACCGGGTAGACAGCGTGGGTAACGGTGCTCGCTGCCTCCGAGCGGCGACCCACCTGCACGACGACCGGCTTGCGCAGATACTTTCTCGCCAGTGCTTCGACCTCGGGCGGCATCGTCGCGCTGAAAAGAAGCGTCTGACGGTACGGCGGGATCTCGGCCACGATCCGATTCAGCTGCGGCGCGAATCCCATATCGAGCATGCGATCAGCTTCGTCGAGAACGAGGACCTCGAGCTCGTCAAAAGAAACGTTCTCGCGCTCCATGTGATCGAGGAGCCGTCCGGGAGTTGCCACCACGACGTCCACTCCAGCCAGGAGTGCCTTCGACTGAGGTTCGATTCCGACTCCGCCGAAAATCGGGACAACGCGGAGGTCGGTGTACTTGCCATATTTCCGGAAGCTTTCTTCCACCTGCGCCGCGAGCTCGCGCGTCGGAGTCAGAATCAGGACGCGAACCCGATGAACCGGCTCGCCGTTTTCGGCGGCGAGCGGTGCGCTGATCAGATTGTGAACTATCGGAAGGGTGAAGCCCGCCGTTTTGCCTGTTCCAGTCTGCGCGAGTCCAATGAGGTCTCGACCTGCCAAAGCGAGGGGAATCGCTTGCTGCTGGATCGGCGTGGGATGGGTGTACCCGGCGTCGCGAACCGCGTGTAGAACTTCGGGGGCCAGGTCGAGCTCGGCGAAAGACAATCCCGCCGCGATGTTTTCTTCGGTCATCTGACTCTTAATATACGCAGGGTATCGATCTCGACCCGAGATTAGACACCAGCACGCCGAAGAAGGGCGATCAAAACCTCATTTACTTCGTCCGGCGTCTCCTCTGTAATGATGTGACCGGCATCGTGGATCGCCCGCAGGACAACCTGCGGGACCAGCGAGACGTAAATCCCCATCCCATCGTCGGGCATCAAGTGATCGCGGCTGCCCCAGGCGCCAGCAGCCGGCAGATCGACTTTCGCGAGCCGATGGCCATCGGCTGCATTCCAATCGTACATATGAAGAAGCTCCCGCATCGCGAGCGCGAAGTTCGGAAACTGGGACGGCGCGAGGTATTCCTCCACATCGCGTTGTGTGAAATGCGCGCGTTTTCCGTATACACGCATCAACGCAAGCGTTACGATCACCCGAGGCTTGATCATTCGAATCAGAGGGGTGAGCGCCGCGGGTGTCAGAAAACGATATAGGCGCATCAGCGGCACGCCCTTGAGGCCCACCGGCGAGAGCATGCCGAGACAGCTCGCACGCTCCGGATATCGCGATGCGAAATGGTAGATGAGCGATCCGCCAAGGGAATGTCCCACGAGAGCCGGACGATCGAGATTCAGCGCGTCCAGAATGTCGCGGAGATGTTCGACCAGCGATTCTATCGTGTACTCGCCGCTGGCGAGTGGTTTGTCGGACAGGCCGTGTCCCTTGAGGTCCACTGCGATCACGCGGAATCCGGCGTCGGCGAGAGCCGGCATGTTGCGGTTATACGTGTACACGGAGCAGCCCCAGCCCGGAACGAGAATTACCGGCGGTGAGGCTGGATCGCCGCGCTCGACTGCACGAATCCTGATTCCCGAGCGAAGCTGGGGGAAACTCACACGATAGGCAGGATCCCCGGCCGGGAACATCTCGCCGGGACTGAGAACGTGCCGGCGACGAAACCCGATCATCGCGTCAGATTAGCTCGATCTCTCGGCCGAGAAGTTTTCCGATGAGCCCGATGCGGAAAGTGACGTCGGCCCATTTGGATTCCGGAGTGGACCCATCGTCCAATGGAAAAGTCGACCACGCCCACTGATGCGTTGTCGTCGGCCGCTCCATTCCCTTGTGGGGATGCCACACGCCGCTCCGATCTCGATCGTCGGCGAACCGCTCGTACAGCTTCATCCATCCTTCGTTGCGGCGAAGGAAGTTGAGGCGCGCCATCGTCTCGAGCCAGAGCAGGGCGAAGGGGACGTCGGCCTCGACCGCGTTCCGATGCGGCAGCACGTCGCCCATGATGAGATGGGGCTGAGGCACCATCTTCTTTCCAAAGAGCTGAATCGTCTCCTGGCGTGGAAGCGCCTGTGTGATCCAGTCGTAGATGCGCTCGACGCCACTGAAGTGCTCGTGCCGGAAAATCGGCATGTAGGCGAGCATCGTCAGTGTGTAGATCGAGGGTGGAGCGGACTCGGGCGCGAGTACGTGCGTGTTTCCAACCCGCATCCACGGCTTCTCGCCGAGCGGTGAGTTCAGGTAGGAAACGGTGCGCTCGAGAATCCGCCGAGCCGCGCCGCGCAATCTCGGATCGTTCTCGTACCCCAGCTGCGCGAGGGTTGCCGCGGCGGCCTCCCGGAAAATGCCGCGAGTGCGCCGAACGATGTCGTCATCCCGCGTCTTCGTCCCCAGCTCGAACGTGAACGCTGGGTCGTTGTCCTCGGCGAGCAATCTGAAAAGGATCCGGCGGGCAAGAACCAGAGGCGGTGACTCATGACTCCACCCGTACTCGGCCAGACGGCGAACTGCCGGAATCGTTCCGACGTTCGTGAAATCGGTAGCATGCTTACCCGGGAGCGATAGAACCGACTGACTCCACATCCCGTCCCGAGATTGGGTGACGGCGAGCTTGATCGCGGGCCGATGCGAATATGGAAGCCAGTCAAAATCCGGCGACGCCGGATCGGCTGTGCGCGCGACCTCTGTCATCGCCCGATACTTGATCGGGGGCGATGCGTGCTCGAGCAGCCAACTCAGTGGAAACGAGATTGGCTCGGGGGCCGACACTGGCATGGCTGGGGCTAGTGCAACCGTCGTACTGGGTACAGTCACAGGCGGCGCTCGACACGCTGAGGGGGCAAATACTCGAAGCCGGAAGTGATGAGCCGCCGGCAGCGGGGGGAAGAATAGCACGATTTCGTTCCGGGGGCTAGGCGGAACGACGTAAGTCGTTACAGGATAATGGACTAGGTCCAGCCACTGCCGGGGTTCGTCGTTTGCAGATCCATCGGTTGTCGGTGGGTTCGCGAAGACCCAACCTTTTTACCATCTATGGCGTATAAATGCATGGCGCCAGGTCGGCGTCAAACACACAACTCCAGGAGAGAAGGATGAAGGCTATTCGCATCGCCACGCTGGCTGCTGCCCTTTGCGTTGGCATGACCTCGGTCGCCGCAGCACAGGGAACGGAGCCGCCTCAGGGCCAGGGCCGTGGCGAAAGAATGGGCGGGATGCTCCTCAAGGACATCAACCTGACTGACGCGCAGAAGGCGCAGGTCAAGACGATCCGCGACAAATACGTTCCGCAGCTGCAGGAGCTGCGCAAGTCAGTGCAGGCAACAGGTGGTCCGCCGGACGAGGCGACCCGCGCCAAAATGATGGATATTCAGTCCAAGCAGACCGCTGAGATCCGCGCGATCCTCACCGCCGACCAACAGGCGACGTTCGACAAGAACCTGGCTGAGATGAAGGCGCGTATGGCCAATCGCGCCAACGGAAGCAGCTGAACTTCAGCTACGAACGCGGCTCGAGTGCCGCGAGTGTGTAGTTACTCTTCGGGTTCCAGAGTATCCAACTCTGGAACCCGTTGTCGTATCCGGCCTTTTTCTGGGCGCGAATCTGTGGCGCGCCATAGCGGGGAGCGCCCAGCGTGAAATCCTGGTACCACGGGATGATGAGTGCCGCGTTGGGGACAGAATCGGTGCGTGCGATCGCATCCTTGAGGGCACGATTGATCGTCTCGTACGGATGCGCGTTGGGGTTGCGAATCCGGTAGGTGCCGCGCGCGAAGTGGGATGGATAGATCATGGGCAGCACTACATCCACCTGGTCAACGAACATCTCCCACCGCTGGCCGATTCCCATGTCAGTGGTATCGGTCGCGGTCAACCCGAACACGTCGGCCGTAACTCGAATTCCGCGCGGCTTGAGTGCCGCGCGTACGAACCCGAGCTGATCGCGAATGACCTGCGCCCGTGAACGACCATTAGCGAGTGGATAGACGGTTTCGGTGATGAGCCTTTTTTCGTCCGGGAAGCGGACGTAGTCGAACTGGACCTCACTGAAGCCGAGCTCGTACGCCTCACGCGCGAGATCGGCTGCGTACTGCCAGACGACGCGCTGGTGTGGATCGAGCCACGGGTTGCCGTTCTTGTCGAGCCAGGGCTTGAGATCGGATTTCCGTTTGATCGCGAGATCCAGCTTTTTCTGGGCAAGCAGCGGATCCTTTGCGACGACGATCCGCGCGATCGGATATATGCCGTGCGCGGCCATCGTGTCGAGCGCCGCGCGCAGCCGCGTGCGTGACATCCAGTGTCCGTCGGCGGTATCTGCGCCGATCTCCCGCGCGAGCGGCACACTCGACCGATAGAGTACGAATCCCCGGTCGTCTTTCACATCGATGACGAGCGCGTTGATCTCGGTTGTCCTGGCGACATTGATCAGTCGATCGAGCTTGCTACCGAGGGCCGCCCATCGATTCACGTAGAGCCCACGCAGTGTGTCGGGCGTCGGGACGTGAACAACTGGCACGACGGTATCGATTCTCGCCGGCGTTGAAGACGTAATCGTCTTTCCGGTTGACAATGCGGGTACGTCGAGGCCTTGACCCCGCTTGTCTCCGAGCTGCTGACAGGCAAGCAAAGCCGCCAAGAACGAGACCATTCCGATCCGTCGTGCAGTAATCATGTTTTGGCGTCGCGAAGGCGCAATGCGCCCAGGCTCAAAGAGCGTTGAGCTCGGCGTTGGCATCGGAGAGATAGCCCATCTCTCTGACCACGCTCTGTGCCTGCTGAGTAACCATGGTGAGACCGGTCGGCTGGGCGTTGAGGCCACCAGTCCGGAAACGCACCAGTTCCATGCGCATCGATCTCAGAAGCTGGCGGCAGTTATCCAGCTTGTCCTGCGCTTCCTTTTTCTTGCGCGCGATCTCCACAAGAGCGCGGCGCTGCCGGCGCAGCATTGCCAGACGGCGGACACGACCTTCGCTCGCGTTATAGTCGAGCGGATTCGCCTGTGACTCGAGCGTCGTTATTTCCCTCTCGACCGCCTCGGGGGTGTCGCGTCCGGTGCTGCGATCCATGTCGGAAAGCGAGAGCGCGAGCTGCTGCACCTTTCTGAATACGGCATCGGCGCTGGCCGGAACCTCGGGAATCTGTTCCGCCTCGTCGGGCGGCATGTTGAGGAGCTGGCGATGGATCTCGCGATGATCGCTCTCGGCCTCACGAATCGCGGACGCATACTTCGAATCCGCGTACGGAGCCGGCGCTCCTGCTGGAATCGGGCTCAGGCTCGTGGTGGGACCGCCAATCCTTGGATAGGGCTGGAACGGTTGCATCGTCGGGAGCGGCGGCATTGGCGCAAACATTCCCTGGCTTCGCGACCGCGCGCGCGCCCGAACCTGTTCGCGCTTCTTGTCGTCGAACAGCGCCCGGGCGTCGTCGATCGTCTCCGCGGCTACGTCGAAGATGAGTCGGTTGCGCGGCTGACGAAACACATCGCGCCAATCGAATCCCGCTGCCCAGAGCTTCGAGTACTTGAAGGCGAGTGCCACGGTCCAAATGACCGTGAGCGCGATGAAGTCGTGATTCGAGAACAGCGATATCGGGACCAGTATCGCGTTCACCGCGAGATAGGGCGCGAGCTTCCGTCGGAATGATACCACCTTCGGATTCTGCCACCTGCTGATCTCTTCGCTGCTCGGCTCAGTGGGCGCGTAGGGCGACAGCGTCGGCGGGGTGTAACGATCACGCAGCGGCTCGGTGATTTCGCGCTCGCGGGTACTCGCGCGCGAGCCGACGGTGGAGGCAGCTGCCGAAGCTCGGGTCGCGAGTGTCGGCATCGAGCCGCCCTCGAGCGCCAGCGCGAACGCGGCGGCGTTTGGAAAGCGATCGGCTGGATCCTTCTCGAGGCACATCATCACTGCCCGGGAGAGATCCTGCGGCAGATCCGGCCAGCGCTCGTCCACCGGTATCGGCTTTTCCGAGAGATGCTTCACCAGCATGGACGGCGTGTTGTTGGCGACGAATGGCGGTTGTCCGCACAACATCTGATAGCCGACGACGCCGAGCGAGTACAGATCGCTGCGGCCATCGATGGCGCTGTCACCAGCTGACTGTTCCGGAGACATGTACGCCGGCGTTCCGATCGCCATTCCGGTCGCAGTGAGCCGCGAATCTCCGCTGTCAGTGAGTGCGCGCGCGATGCCGAAGTCCGTCACCATGGCGCGGCCGGTCTCCTCATCGATGATGATGTTGTCCGGCTTGATATCGCGGTGGATGACGTTGCGGTTGTGCGCGTAGGACAGCGCGTCGGCGACTTCCCGCAGAATGCGCCGTACTTCCACAGGGGCGATGGGACCGTGCTGTTGCAGCCGCTGTCCGAGGTTGTCGCCCTTGATGTATGCCATTACGAAGTAGACGAGATTGTCCCGCTCTTCGACGGTGTAGATCGGCACGATGTTCGGGTGATTGAGCTGCGCGGCTGTCTCGGCTTCGCGCAGGAATCGCTGCCTGATGTCTGCGCGGAAGCTTAGCTCCGGCGGCAGCACCTTGATCGCGATCTCGCGCTTGAGACGTTTGTCACGGGCGCAATACACGATGCCCATACCGCCACGACCAACCTCGGTCTCTAGCTCATAGTTTGCAGAGAGGACCTGAGCCACATGTGTACCGAGCTCGTCGGATGGACTAATTGGCATTTGGCCGCGTCAATTCAGCAGGTCCTGCGTTGCGATTCGTGCCTGGCTGGCGTAAAACAATGAGAGCAAAAGATGCAGTATGTGACGGCTTCGGAGTAGTATCTAAATAAGAATCTTGTCGCAGGAATGACAATGGCACAGCGTCAAACATTACCTGTTCTCCCTTTGAGGGGGACTGTGATTTTCCCGGGTCTTACTCAGCCGATAGCGGCTGGCCGGCCCTCAACTCTCCGTGCAATCGAGGCGGCCCTTAAAGGCGACCGTCTGGTGTTCGCAGTCGCCCAGCGCGACAACACCGAAGAGCCCACGGCGGATATCCTGTATTCGATGGGCGTTATTGCGCGCATCGGTCAGATCCAGCGCGGGCTGGGCGGCGTACAGCTTCTTTTGCAGGGCGAGCAGCGTGCGACCGCCCTTCAGTATTCTACGGCGGACGGCTACCTGAGCGCTGTAACCGTTCCGGCCGAGGAAATGACTCCTCAAACTGAGAACGATCCTGCCTTCACCGCGTTACAGAAAGAGACACGCGAGAGGGCGGCTGAGCTCGGCGAGCGACGCGGCCTGCCGGAGGAAGTAGTTCACCAGGTCCTCGATTCCGTCACCGAGCCGGGCCGTTTTGCGGATCTCGTTGCTGGCTATATCGAGCTTCCCGTTCCCGAGAAGCAGGGATTGCTCGAAACGCTGAGCGTCGAAGAGCGGTTGCGCCGAGTGCTCGTTCACGTCCAGCGTCAGGTTGGTCTGCTGGAAGCTCAGGAAGACATCAAGTCGCAGGTTCAGGAGGAGCTGGGTGAGCGGCAACGCGAGATGTACCTGCGCGAGCAGCTCAAGGCGATCCAGAAGGAACTCGGAGACGACGACTCGAGCAAGGAGATCACGGAACTTCGTGACAAGCTCGCGAAGTTGGAGCTTCCGAAGGAGGCGCGCGCTGAAGTCGAGCGCGAGCTCGGGCGTCTCGAGAGAGCCGGCCGTGAGTCGATGGAAGCGCAGGTGATTCGCACGTACCTCGAGTGGATCGCGGAGCTTCCGTGGAACAAGAGATCCGACGACCAGCTCGATCTGAGACACGCGGAGACAGTGCTCGAGGAAGATCACTACGGACTCAAGGATGTGAAGGATCGCGTTCTCGAGTTCCTGGCAGTGAGGCAGCTGCGCGCGGCGCAGATGGCGGAGGAAGTCGAGAAGACCGGTGAAGTACCGGCCGCTCGCCTGTTCGCGACCAAGGAAGATGCGACGCCGTCGCTCGCCATTGGCGAGAAGGGCGACCGGCCGATCACCGACAAGGTGGAAGCCAAGTCACGCGCGATGGCGAAGGGCCCGATCCTTCTCTTCATCGGACCACCGGGTGTCGGCAAGACGTCCATCGCCAAGTCGATCGCGAGATCACTTGGACGCGAGTACGTCCGCGTTGCACTCGGAGGCGCTCGCGATGAAGCAGACATTCGCGGACATCGGCGGACTTATGTCGGCGCGATGCCGGGAAGAATCATCCAGGGTTTGAAACAGGCCGGGACGAGGAATCCCGTGTTCCTGCTCGACGAAGTCGACAAGCTCGGAACATCGTACCAGGGCGATCCATCGAGCGCTCTGCTCGAGGTCCTCGATCCCGCGCAGAACGACACGTTTACCGATCACTATCTCGGTATTCCGTTCGACCTGAGCGAAGTGCTGTTCATTGCGACCGGAAACTTCGTGCAGAACATTCCCGGTCCGCTTCTCGACCGGATGGAGGTCGTGGACTTCGCCGGTTACACGGAGAAGGAAAAGGCCGAGATCGCCAAGAAGTATCTGTTGCCGCGGCAGCTCGAGGAATCGGGACTGACCGGCAAGAACATCGTCTTCACCGAGGACGCGATCATGTCAGTGGTGTCGAACTACACTCGCGAAAGTGGCGTGAGACAGCTCGAACGGCAGATCGGCGCGGTGGCGCGGAAGCTGGCGCGGAAAATCGCATCGAGCGAACAGGTAGAGCACACGGTCGACGCTGAGACGGTGAGAGAACTGCTTGGCAGGCCGCGCGTTCATCCAGAGCACGCGCTTCCGGAAAGCGAGGTCGGCATTGCGACCGGCATGTACTACACACCGATGGGCGGCGACATCATGTTCGTGGAGGCGTCGATCAGGCGTTACTACGGCAGCCGCGAGGCGGATGCTACAACGCAGGTCGGACCTGGCGGCCCGGTGTCGCTGATTCTGACCGGCCAGCTCGGCGACGTCATGAAAGAGTCGGCGCGCGCGGCGTTCACGTATGCAACGAACAATGCGGCGAGTCTGGGAATTCCGCGTGACAGGCTGGGCGCGATCGAGGCGCACATCCACGTGCCCGCGGGCGCGATTCCAAAGGATGGACCGTCAGCCGGAATTGCGATCGCTACGGCACTGGTGTCGGAGATGGCGGACCGGCCGGTGAGACAGGATGTGGCGATGACGGGCGAGATCACGCTCCGTGGCCGCGTGCTGCCGATTGGTGGTCTCAAGGAAAAGGTGCTCGGCGCCCATCGCGCGGGTATCAAGACCATCATCATTCCGAAGGGAAATGAGGCGGACATCGAGGACGTTCCGGAGGAAGTTCGAAAGACGCTCTCGTTCCACCCAGTGGAGACGCTGAACGAAGTGCTGAAGATTGCGCTCGTTCCCGCGGCGGCGAGCGAAAAGCCCGCACCGCTTGAAATGGCGGAAGTCGCATAGAAACGACGAAGTGAAGACTACCTGTCGGGAGCGGTCAGCCTAGCGGCTGATCGCTTCGGGCAATAGCAGAACACAAAACGGGGAGCCAATCTGGCTCCCCGTTTTGTTCTCGAACGAGTCGCGGCTCAGCGAATGATCTGATGCCGCTAGGTCCAGCGCAGAGTGACGACGGCGCCCGCGGGGATCGCGTAAAGAATCGTCTTGCCGCCGGAGTGGACTGCGAAGGACACTTGCGTGGCCACGGTGTTGAGAACGATGAGAACCTTGGAGCCATCAACAGAGTTCTTGAAGGCAACGGTCTGTAGTCCATTCACGTTGTTGCTCGATGCGATGCGGTGCGCACCCGCCCTCACGAACTGGCTGGCGTGAGCGAGCGCGTAGTACTCGACGTTGCGCGTTACAGCACCGGTCGCCGAGTTGATCGTGATGACTCCGCGACAATTGCCGCAACCACCGAGGTGCGGGCCGTCGTTCTGGTCGAGCGCAAGATTCCAGAAGGCCACACCCTTGGCCCACCCACGCGTGCTGCCGATGATGAGCGTCCCGACGAGGAATTTCAGGTTATCGGCAAACACCGTTGCCCAGCCACCTCCGGAGCATTCAGTGAAATAGGCGTCCTTCGTCGGATACGCCGCGTGCACGTTTTCCTGAGCGCCCACGTCGCCGGCGTAGCAATGCCAGGCTACAGCGTTCACATACTTTCGTGCTGCACTGTCAGCCAGTACGGCCAAAGGGGACGCCGGCGCATCCCAGTTGTGATCCCAGTCGAGGATCAACGACGGAATGCCCGCACGCTCGAAGAGGGGTCCAACGTGCTTGCCGATCACTTCGGCCCGAGCCGGCGGATCGAGACGCATTCCGGGATAGTCGCCCGGCTCGAACGCGGGCTCGTTCTGCATTGTCACGGCGAAGATTGGTACTCCCTCCGCCGTGTACCCATCGATGAACTTCCGAAAGTATTGGGCGAAGGAATCATAGAACTCGGGACGCAGAGTTCCCTTTATCAAACTGCCCGTCGACTTCATCCAGCCGGGCGGACTCCATGGTGACGCGACGAGCTTCAGCTGCGGATTGATTGCGAGCGCCGCCTTGAGTGCGGGAAGCTTGTCGACGCGATCCTCATCGATCGAGAAGTGCGCGAGCGAGGAATCGGTTTGGCCCGCCAGCATGTCGTCGTAGCTGTAGTCATGCGTGGAGAAATCCGACGCACCCATCGGCACGCGCATGAAGCTCAATCCGATGCCTGGATTCCGGCCGAACAGCTCGCGGAGAATCGCGTCGTGCTGGGCGCCGAGGCTATGCTGGATCAGAATCGCCGACGCATCGGTCATCGCGGCGCCAAAGCCGATCATCTCCTGATAGCTCGTTCCTTCATCTACGTCGATGACGACTGGTGATGAATCTGCCCCGGATCGGAGCCGGAGGTCGGGCTGCTGAGAGAGCAGATGCGCTTGATCCGCGGTCGTGAGCCACACCTGCGCGACCGCACCCGGCAGCCCAGTGCCGCCAGGCTCGACCGCTGTGTTGTGCCCGCATCCCGCGAGCGCTAAAGGCGTCGCCAGCAGCACCAGACTCAGTGTCACCCTTCCGCGCTTTTCGTGGAGGTACCCCTTCATCGTTACCAACCGGGGTTCTGCGTCAAGAGAGAGGCGCTGCGCGAGTGTCGAACTAAAAAATTATCGGGCCCCAGCCAAACAACTTCCATGGATCGGCTTTGAGCGGCGCCGGCTCCGTTCCTTCAACAAAGTACTCCGTATAGCGGCGATCCGGGGGCGTCTGCTCGGTCGCGAGCTCGCCTGTGGCCCGATCCACATCGCCGAAGATCACACCTATGGGTGGCGTCCACTGCTCGGCCGCGCGCGATGTGAGGATCTCCGGTTTCGCGGCGTAGTACCGCGCGAGCATCTTGCCCCACACCGGAGCGGCGAGCGATCCACCGGCCGCGCCCGCCGTTATCGACGTTGGTTTGTCGAAACCGAGCCACACCCCGGCGACAAGATCCGGTGTGAGGCCGATGAACCACACGTCGGAGTTGTCGTTGGTCGTCCCGGTTTTTCCGGCTACCGGAATCGACGCCGGCAGATACCGTCGAATGCTGGCCGCTGTGCCACGCTCGACAACGTCGCGCATCATATCGCGCACCACGTAAGTCACGCGGGGATCGAGCGCTGGCGCAAGCGCCGTCACCTCGCGGCTCAACACGGTTTTTCGATTCCTGTCTTCGATTCGATATATGAAGCGGGGCTCGACTGGAGTACCGAGGTTCGCGAAGGTGGTGTAGGCTGCAACCAGATCCAGCGGCTGTACGACAGAAGCACCGATCGCGCTCGACGGGTAAGGAGCGATTCTCGAGTTCAGACCCATCCGATGTGCAAGGTTGGCGATAGAGTCGATTCCCAGCTTTTGACCTAGCTGTACGCTGACGCCGTTGCGCGACTTGGCGAGCGCCTCTCGAAGCGTCAGCGGGCCGAGGAACTGGCCGTCGGAATTCTCCGGACTGTAAACGGTGCCGTTCGGAAGAGTGATCGCGAGTGCGGTGTCCTGGAAGATCGTGTTCGGCGAGATGCTGTCGGCGATGGCAAGCGC